>OMLO01001234.1_pt1 | contig 19247 bp, 6 predicted proteins | sample 1674811 | NCBI WGS metagenome assembly OMLO01 (sample SAMN06265003, study PRJEB25207) | coral metagenome | isolation source: Coral host | place: Mexico:La Bocana,Puerto Morelos, Mexico | collected 2008-11-13 | reverse complement strand
CTGATGAGGATTAAACCTTTAGGGGCTTTTTAGTTTTGGATTTGAGAATTTGATGACGTCACGTGCACACACTCTATTGAGCAGTTTCTTTTAACTGTGAAAAGCAGATTTAATTTACAGTGAATTGAAGAACTTGACTACAAAACAAAACGAACCTTCCAGCGACTTTAATGCGGCTTTCTTTACAACTGTTTGTCGAGTGGTTGAAAAAAAACTCCGTGCCGTGTTCAACCTTGTCTTCGCTGAGAAGTAACTCTTCAACCCAGCACAACTTGCTTTGACCAAAATGCAGAGAAACGAAGCCTAAAGTCTACCTAAAGTCTCCGCGGCACTGAAGGACATTTATTAACTTCCTCTGGTTGCTTCCTGACTTAAGCTTCTTTTTTTTTGACTTTATTCGGGGCTTTATATCTGCTTATTTGAAACATCAAACTTGATGGTTTGGCACTCGGCGTCCTTTACAGTTTTCGGTTCGATTTCTTCACCTTCGGTAACAGCTATGGCCGCCTGATCAGAAGAAAAGGCCTCCTCATTCCCTTCGGTTAGATTTCCCTATTCTTCTGACTGAAAGCGATGTCAGCAAAGGGAAGACTGCTTTCCACAAGCTTTCGACGTTCTCTGCCGCATCAGTTCGCGCTCTTGTTCGACCGCGCGCAAGTTCATACAGCTTCTTTGCCCTTTCAGCTCTCTCTGCGTTCCATTATCATGGTCTAATTTAGCGCGATAATATTTCTTGGCAAGTTGCAATGTGGGCACCCAATCTACGCCGTGCTTATGCTAGTAAGGAGCTGGCTTCCCAGAAACAAAATGCTTGCCACATACTCGTTCGCTGTTAAATACGTCTTTCCTTGTCTCCGCGACTGATCGCTCTTATCTATTTTGCAAATTTACCTTAACTCTGGTTTAGAAGTTCTGGTTTCTTTTTTCACAAGTTATGGTTTACATTTTTCAGGTATTCTCTCCGCTCTGTAGTCAGTTCTTCCTCAAATTTCCTTTGGTGGATACCACTGCAGGAAGTCGATAAAATTTAATCAGTTTATTTCGGTCACTTTTCTTCTACAGCACAAAACTACGCGAAAAAAAAAAACGATTTATGCTTACTTTCTCATTGTGATCTCTCTACTGAGCACATTTGTTTTGGCACCAACATGGTGAAAACCAAAAATTGTTTTACAATCAATTGAAGGAAAAAAAATTCATCCTTTGCTTCTTCACTGACGGGAAGCAGCAAAAAGCGCCCATGATTACCCTTAGAAATCATGGACCGCGGTCGTATATAACATGAATACCTGTGACCTTGATTGTCCTTAAACAACCTGTGACCTTGATTGTCCTTTAAACAAACCTTGACTAAGCAATTTCTTAGTGAGCTAGCTTAGCATTTTTCTTTAAGTTACTATCGCTCTTAATGCTCTGTCAACAACTGGTACTGTTAATACTTATATTTCTTATTATATTTATATCTATATAATATTTTTTCTTGTAAGTCTTGTAACTACTCATCTCTTTTAGTTCTTACTATTTTGAGTAGTTGTTTTGCTTGTTTTAGTTTAATGCACTCTTTTGCTGTATGATATTTTATGTATGAAGCAAAATTTAATTGTTGTTGTTTTTGTTAGATAGATACTAAGTATAACTATCTACCATAATTTCTTTTTACTTGTCTAATTGTTTGATCCAATTATTTTTTTTGCTTCCGCAACAGAAACTGAGAATCCTTCTTGGTTGAAATTTAATAGTTATCCAGAATTCTTTTACGATGGAGACTGCAATGATCCCAATGTGAAAACAAATCTAACGGAGAGTTTTCTTAACGACATCCTCAAAAATCCTAGAGTACCACCGTTCTTCTGTACATTAAGGCCTAAAGATGAGTGCAGCATGAGCACGATAGAGGTATTCTGTGGAGCTACTACGACCCCAGAGGGAAGACGGAAGAGACGCTCTGTCAGGAAGGTATGAGACTGGTGAACAGGACGCTTTTAGCAAAGGTGACGGTAACCCTTAGGACACCGCCAAGCTAAAAAATAATTTATTTATTACCTTCGAATTATATTTTTGGCGTATGATTGAAACATCTTCGGATCTTCATCGGTCGTCTTCAGCAATCTTCGATAACCTTCGGAGAATGTTCGGACAACGTTGGGAAATTGGCATTCAAAAATTTTGGAAAACCTTGGGAAATCTTCGGAAAGTGGTCGGAAATCTTCGTAAAATCGCCACAAACGTAGTTGTATGAATATTATACTATGAAAAGAAAATTACATGGTCGCTTGGAGATACGAAATTTACCTTCTCGTGTTGAAAAATATTTTCAGCACTCGAAGATAAATTTCGTATCCCGCGCAACCATATAATATCCTTTATATCGACGCACGGCCGTGTGGATATTATTAAATCACGTAGTCAGTTTATCAGCTGCAAAATTTCTGTCGAGTTTAACTACGAGTTACTTTTCCTAAAGTTTCGGATATGTGAACATAATTCTGAAAAATTCAAACCTCACTTCAAACCTTTGACTTTCACATGTACCAAACAAAGATGTTTACTGTTGAGTATTTTGACGGCTAAGTTTGCCTATATTTTCATTAATTCGAAGAAGCAACAATTTTATAAAACAGTTGAAGCGTTCTCTAAAATTAATAGCCTCGATGTGACCAAAACTATTACAGTTAGGGATCTAGTTCTACTGAATTGGGTCTCGCCAACTTGTATATAGATTTGTTTCCGGGCCGTGTTTTAAGTGTTTGCGTCATTAAGGATCGAACACTTTTTGGACTATTTTTTGTTGCTTTAAACGCGACCTCACTAGCTATAGTATTTAATTAATATATTTATTGATCTTGTATAAATTAAGGTCATATTATTAATTCACGCCGATGACGTTCTGTTTTGTAACTTAGTCCGCCTTTCCCTTAATTATTTATGTCGATTGACAGTTAAATTAATCAATTGTGGTTTGAAGGTCACATTCAGCTATGAATTCACCAAGAAAGATACTGGCCTTACGCAAGGAACCAATGACAATGCAGGTCAGGAAGCGTTCAATACAGAGAAGGCAAAGCTGGAAACTTCGAGGACAGAGGTTTACAACGGCATCAGTCTAATAAACTGGGGTCAATATCAGGCATCATCAGGACTGGAATTAGTAGACAAAAATGTTGACAACTTCAACCTTGGACCGGTCGAAGCTTATTGTTCAGAGAGCGGTGCCGTGGTTAAGAAGTGTTCTCAAGCTGACCTTCAATGTTTTGAACCACCATGCAAGTGCAACCAGGACACGGGAGATGTCACAAAATGCAGTAAGTATACCAATATGCTCATCGCCGTGGAGGCGCCGTGGCCTCATGATAAGTGCGCTCGACTCTGGATCGAGCGGTCCGGATTCGAGCTCTGGCCCGAGCAATTGTGTGGTGTTGTTGGGCAAGACAATTCTCTCTCTCCCTCTCTCTTAGTGCCTCTTTCCACCCAGGTGTATCAGGGGTACCGGCGAATTAAATGTCGGGGTTTAACCCTGCGATGGACTAGCTTTCCATTAAGGGTGGGAGGAGCTACTCCTAGCCTCTTCAAACTACAGAAACTAGGATAAGCGCCGGCGTGAAGGACCACTTGGCTGGTTTGCATTTACCTTACACCAAAATGTCCATCACGAACCTGATTTCGTTTATTAGTTGCAAACAAAAAAATAAGGTAGTACTTAAAACGACTCCAGCCAGGGAAAGGGGAAACTGACGCCAGGTCTGGGATCTCCCAACCTGCAAAGAAGTCAATTTAGCTAGGTATCTTCTTTCCGTGCGAGAAATTAGAAAGCTATATCAAGTATAGTAAAAGGGCGTTTAGGCTGTGGATCCAGTCAGACTATTTAACAGCGTCAGAACCTACCTTCAGCTGATTATATAAATGAAAAAGAGGAAACTAAACGCACAAATGATCAAAGTAGTATTACCGGCATCATTGCCACCACGAGGCAACTTTGAAATGATCATTTCCCTTTATAGCGCGCTGCCCTGTGGGAACGTATTACGACAGACCTGCGGATGACTGTCTGCTGTGTCCAGAAGGCACGTATAGCCCCACTGAAGGTGCTCTGGAATGTAGAAGTTGCCCAGAAGGAACATGGACTTTAGGAACAAGGAAAGAAAACTTTACAGCCTGCACAGGTAATTGCTTTAGTTTTACTTTTTGGTATTGTCAGAGCGATCGCTTTATGTGAGAGTTTTAATAATAACAGCTTTCCCTACTGTTTGTGTGCTACTACTTGTGGGAGTCGCGGTGGCCTCATGGTTAGTGCGCTCGACTCTGGATTGATGGTCCGGGTTCGAGACCTAGCCGGGGACATTGCGTTGTGTTCATGGGCAAGACACTTCACTCTCACAGTGCCTCTCTCCACCCAGGTGTATAAATGGGTACCTGCGAATTTAATGCTTGGGGTAACCCTGCGATGGACTAGCATCCCATCCATGTGGAAGTAGAAATATTCCTAGTCGCTTCATACTACAGAAACCGGGATAAGCTTCGACCTGGTGAGCCACTTGGCTCAAATGCAGACTTTACCTACTATACTGCCTTATGTCCATTTGACTAGGCTCTACTTCAGGCGCCTTCTCGACGTCTGCTTTACTTTCCTGAGCAGCGGCTGGTGATCGAGCCGAAATCTGATTCGCATTCAAGCTAGACACCAAAAATAAAACGGTTACCACCATCTTTCAGTAATGAACGTTGTGTCTACTTATACGACGTTGAGGTTGCTATCGAATTAAGTGTTGCAGTGATCGTCTTCCTTCCACAGGCGTAATAATTAAACAAAAATCCTATCAGAAACAAAACAACCGTGATCTTAACCCGCTGCGGTCCCTGTTTCGACAAGAATTGATCAGATGACTGATTGCTTTATCAACTAGTACTCTTAAATACACTTGCGAGTTGTCACGCCAATCAATACAAAGTCATCCGTTTTATCTCACTCAACTGGATAAGTTGTTGGAAGCTCAGGTCATCGGGCATTTTTTGAAAAGTGGGAAAGATTTAAAACTTAAAACTTTTCTCCGACCTACAACCCTTTAGAAATCTTGGCAATACACGGTTGCGTCTTTCCAAACATGAGGCCAAGCTTGTAATGTCGAAAGAAGTCCGATTGCCCTATAATATAGGGTACCAAAAACGTTTTAGCGAGTTCTAACGAGAAATGATCCTATGTTAAAGGGACCTTGGTAGAAATGACTTGTTATGTATGTGATATCCGCGGGATCAGGGAAAAAGTCATCATGGGAAGCAGGAATGGCGCAGTGGTAAGAGCACTGGCATTCCACCTATGTGACTTGGATTCAATTCCGGTGCCATATGTGTGTTGCTGTTGGTTCTCGCTCTGTTCCGAGGGCTTTCCCCGGATCTTCCGGTTTTCCTCCCTCTACAAGGGCCAACACTGCAAAAATTCAAATTCCAATTCGACGAGGATAGAGGACCCGTATGAAAACCTGCTAAGGCTGATTTTCTATCTAAATATTGTGATTAATTCATTTTTATTTTTGCCTTCTCGCCACCACTATGGCAAACAGAGGTACTTATAAGTTTATCCACTTTACTATTCCAGATGAATGTGGCCCAGGTCTGTATTCTCCAACTGGTATAGCGAAGTGCTTCACCTGCCCTAGTGGAACCTACTCTGCACAAAAACGAAACAAAGCCTGTAGTAATTGTCCAGCGGGCACTCTTACTGTCATTAGTGCAGCTAAAGGCATCGAGGATTGTGGAAGTGAGTGCTGTTTTTGATGTTAATTGAGATTGGTAATTAGTCCATCCTTGACAATTTGTTCAAATCTTCTTCAAACCCATTAAAAATAAGACTAAAACTTTGGACAGGCTGCCAACCATTTACAACTCTGACGGGTGATAATACCCTTTAAACCTTTTCAATTGTTTCAATACAGTCATCAAAATGCATCTAAATGCTCCCAATTTTGACTTTTTACTCTGGTTGAAATGGTACAATACTGCTAAACTAACAATAAACACGCATATAATCATGTTTTAGTGCAATGTGCTCCAGGAACTTACTCAGACAATGGAGTGGAACCGTGCTTACCTTGTCCTGCTGGAACGTATCAGACGGATCTTGGGCAAACCTCCTGCTTGCCATGTCCGGGACAAGAATCTACGCACGGCACTGGGGCAAGTTCTCTAATATACTGTACAGGTAAGACGCTATAGTATTAACTACTAATCAAATTCGTGCATTCGGTAGTTCCCATTCCTTGCCGAGCCATACAATAAATACGAAATTTAATTTCCAAATGTAAGCTCAGAATTTGAAACGGAAACTAAAGCATTATGAAGATGAGACTCCTCCTTAGCTATCTAAAGCACAGTTTATACTGTTTTACTTTCCAAGGCTTGCTAAATGCCTTCTTAGACTTGTGGATTGTTTTTCTTTTTTTGCGAATGATCCGATCGCGATTAGATGCACAACTTCTAGGCGATGTGAAATTAATGCCGCAGAAAAATTAATCCATGAGTGAACGAGATTTAAACCCATGGCGGCTGCGATACCAGGACAGTGCTTTACCAACTGAGCTATAAAGCCAACTGGTTAATAATGTTATTGAATAAAAGCACAATTGAACTCCCCCCAAAATGCCCCCCATAGAAAGTTGAGATGATAGTTAAATGGTACAGACAATGAAAATTTCCTTAGTGCTATGCCCTTAGACAAAACGAATAAAAAAGTTCATTTACTACATTTGAAGCCCCGTAAATGTATGGTAAAGTAAAGTTCAGTAGAGTAAAATAAGTAAAGTAACTGTGATGGGGCTAAATTTTAATTGCAGTTGTGGACACGTGTGTTTCGAACCCGTGCATCAATGATGGAACGTGTGTTAACACGAAAGAATCTTACCGATGTGACTGCAAACCAGGATTCCAAGGACAGAATTGCGAAACAGAGATTAACGAATGTCTCTCGTCACCGTGTTACGAGGCATCCACTTGTGTCAACAAGGTATTTAGATAGAAACTATAGAGAAAATCGAAGCCTCTTTGGGAGCATTTTATGGACCTACTGTAATACTTTATTATATTGGTTTTTACTTTATTACCAAAGTAACCACTGAAGCCGATCACAAACGAAACAACAATATTGTGAATGAATCAAGAAGTAATTCATGAAGGTAATGCGAAGGGCGAGGAGATGTGTGCGTACGAGAAACGATTGGTTTTGGTTTTACTTCAATCTGATTATCTGAAAAAGTGGCGCGGTTTTTATTTTGCCAATCGTGTAGTGTAGTAAGTGCAAAACCAACTACTTGTCGACATTCAAATGAAAAGCGCTCTATTAGGTCCTGGTTCGACGGACAGCAAAGAACTGAAGCTGGACACGTTTTTTAGACTTCTTAGTATCGACATCTGCAGACTTGAGAAATGGGTTTCAATTTTGCGAATTCGCCGAAATGTTCTACCTCAAACTATCATTCGGGTATCCACCCTCAGTTGCTTTTATAAGAATTCGTGTCAGTGGTAAATATACCTTATTTACCAAGAGAAAGGGACGTAGTGCAGAAAATATCGTCTCTTCTTGTTGACTGAAGTGTATCCAGCGTAGCGACGTCCGTAAACTAAAGGCCAAGGACTATCCAAATTCGACCATTGCGGTCTCGAGCATGCTTGTTAAATAAGATAAATGTCACAGGGATGAAAATGTGTAGAAAAAGGCCACGGCCACAAACTTCAAAAGAGTGAGAACTAGAAGTTAGCCCGTGGTTTAAAAAGAAAACAGGAGCGAAGGGTGGAAGAATTGGATGGAGTTGAAGAGGGGTCCGTCGAGATCATTCGAAACAATCAAGTTATACCGACCGAAACTGGCCATGGAGCGATCAGATTAGTTTCTTTAGCTCTACTTAGCTGAAGTAACTGAGTCGTGAAATGAATATTTCTAAGCTTCCGTTTTTTTCCTGGATTCTATCAACACATTTTTGTTGTACCGCATTTGAAAAGAATTATACTCTCATTGGCAAATCTAATTTAAGGTACAAAGAGACACTAACCTACAATTTTTTGCAGGTGAATGCTTTCAAATGCCTCTGCACTCCTGAATACACGGGCAACGAGTGCGAACTTCCGTTCAGTCTTTGCACAAAACGCACGCCTTGTATAAATGGGGGAAACTGCATTGATAAAGCAGGAACGTTCGATTGTCAGTGTCCCCAGGGGTACAGTGGAAAATTCTGCGATCTGAATATAGACGAATGCAGCACAAACCCTTGCCAAAATAACGGTGTATGCATCAGTGAGTTGGATTCCTACACATGCAAGTGTCAGAAAGGATACAGTGGTGTGAATTGCCAGATCAATGACAATGACTGCGCTGGCGATCCGTGTGAGAATGGCGGTACCTGTGTGGACGATTTACAGTCGCATAAATGCATATGCGTAGTTGGTTACACTGGCGTCAACTGTGAGCATGCTATCAATCACTGCGTGGGAGAGCCATGTCGTAACGGTGGTACGTGTGTGAACACGCCGACTGGTTACAACTGTAAGTGTGCGCCCTCATATCACGGATGTCGCTGCACTAAAGGTAAGATAACAATTCAAGCATGCTGGAACGGAGAATAGCCAATCAGAGATATTTCATTTCTTAAAATTCTAGCAGCTCTTAATCAGGCATGTAGGAGCCGCGGTGGCCTCATGGTTAGTGCGCTCGACTCCAGATAGAGTGGTCCGAGTTCGAGACCTAGCCGGGGACATTGTGTTGTGTTCTTGGGCAAGACATTTGACTCTCACAGTGTCTCTCTCCACCCAGGTGTATAAATGGGTATCGGCGAATTTAATGCTGTGGGTAACCCTGCGATGGACTAACATTCCATCCAGGGGAGAGTAGAAATATTCCTAGTCGCTTCATGCTACAGAAACCGGGATAAGCTCCGGCCTGATGGGCCACCTGGATCGTATGATGTATGAATTGCCTGATAATTTCGACAGCCAATAGCAGATTTTTAAGTTGTCGTTATCATGGGACTACAATTTCCAGAATTGATTTCGGTTTTTTCTTTATTACTTAAATTTTGAATTCCACGTGGAGTTTAAATAACCATTGCCCTGAATGACACCAGAAACAGAAAAAGTAAAGGATTTTGATAGTTGTAGTCAAATGACCACATCATTCAAATCGCCAACGTTTTCATTCAGGGCTGGCTTTAAATCACGAATTAACAATGTTTCCTTAATTTTACAATGTATATCTGACCTACCAGTTGCTAAGATATCAAAATTGTCTCATTTAATTTTATGACCCGTGGAAGTTGCGTGATCTGCAATGGCTGAAGTGTGACCGTTTTTAGCAAGGGCCTTAAAATGTTCAGTTTTTCTATCGCGTAGTTGACGCTTTGTTGTTCCGATATAAAAATCATCACAGTCCCAGCAGCTTGCCTTGTAAACCACCTAGCTTAGAAATCTGAGAACGGCTGAACCTGTCCTTGTACGGGAAAAAAGACTTAATTCGGCGGAAAATTATTTTTACATTAAAACAACCATAAAACTTATAGATACAAGATTTAAGCTGCTGGGTAATTACTTTACTTTGGAACCCTAAGAATAATAAAACAATGAAGATTTCTCTCTTGGGAACTGTAGTGATAGGGTCTTTAGGTTTGTTTTGATGTCTATTTACTACATTACTATTTACTACTACAGTTAGGGTGCGGAAGAGGTTTATCTTGTACTTGCGAGGTGTGAAGGAGTCCCATTTTCTTGCGGTAAATGGATGTTGAGAATGAATTGTTATGGCTAAACGATAAAATAGAGGGTAATCAATACGGTTTCAGTTGTGCACAACCTATTTTTACGAAGCGTTTTCATGATTGCCAACAAACCAAGTGCTCTAGAAATGACAAACAAATCTCTGGCATCCTCACAGAGACACATGTGTAATTGATTCTAATGCATTTTTCATTTTACAGTACTTTCGTCGGACTACGATCTTTCGTTTCAAGTCAGAGAGGCCAAGTCATATTCCGAGAGCAAAAAGGAAGTTCCCGACCTTAGCGCATTGACCATTGCTTTTTGGATGCGTACCAGAGATAGTAACCCCGGCACGGCGATCTCCTATGCCACCCAAGAAGTCGGTAAAGTGCAAGACAACGCATTGGCCTTACAAGACTATGCTGGATTCAACTTATTTGTAAACAACATCACAGTCTACACGGGCTTGAAAGTAAATGACGGTCAATGGCATCACGTGGCAGTCACGTGGGAAAGCGCGGGAGGGACATGGCACTCGTACAAAGATGGCGTGATAATGAAAAGCTCTGCTCAGCCTTTCCAACAAGGTGAAGTTATCACAGGCGGTGGCGTTTTGATCCTTGGCCAAGAGCAAGACGAAATAGGTGGTGGGTTTAACACAGAAGAAAGCTTTATCGGCGACGTTAGTCAGATGAACATCTTCGACTACACCCTGTCTGCTAACGATATTTACAACCTTGCATACAGTTGTGATCATGTCAAGGGAAATGTTGCAGCTTGGGGCGACTTCAGAGAGCTGCTGGATGGAGAATATCACTTGACTGACAAATCGTACGCCTGTGACTGTGAGTGGTTTGTTCGCTTAGTGTATTTAATGCATAATAAAGTCTACTCTCTCATGTGTAGCTCTCCGTGGGATCTTAGTCATGGTTTCAGGGCTTAAGTTTGAATGGAGATTTCTAAAAGATAAATAACTGACTATGAGTGTTGTTTATCTTCTTGGGTGGGATGCATCTACACTGTCCCTGAGAATTTGGACAGAGTTCCTCATATTGGAGCCCCGCCTTAATAAGGTTACTTTTTCTGGCCATAACAAAAGCTAGGCCAGTCCCTTTCTTATTTAGAGAACGCTTTGAAAGAGGCCACCAATTAATACGGCTATGCCGTTATTACTCTGTTCTGGTCGGGACAACAGCTCCGCCAGTCACTTTGATATTTAAAGAATCCTTTTGATAAAGTCACTCCATTAATACGGCCGGTTTTTGGTGACCGGACTAACGAGAATTCCACTGTACAATTCAGTGGTTTCCAAAACAAGGTTACAACGTTCATAAAGAAACCTGGTAACAACATGTACCAGAGTCTTCGGTATTAGGAATTTCCTTAATTTCCGTCACTTTTCAATCTATTTCAGTTGCCTCCGCGCAGAGGAAATTCTCTCTGACTTACAAGTCCTACATTTCTTCCAACGATGACAAAACGGTGGATAACACGTCCCCGGAAGCTTGTGCGTCGGCTTGCCAGTCCGAAGCCTCTTTCATTTGCAGGTCGTTTGACTTTGATGAATCCACGAAGAAATGTTACATGAGCCGCAAATCATCACTTAACAGTGTGTTGGCAAGCTCGTCAAACTACAGATTCTTCGAATTGAGTTAGTATTATTATTTATTTTTAGCTTTCAACACTATTTTTTTAATCACTGGTGCTTGTTGAGGCAGTCCTTATCTCCCGTTTCCCACTTTTAATTCCCCTCCCCAGATGGGAGGGTGACACTCGCAAAAAAATTGGATAAGAGTGTGTGACACGCTTACCATAAACCTTGCCTTGTGTACGATCAAAACCTGCGATTTTCTCTACCCTATTTATGATCTCACCAAAAATAACATCTGACTTTAAAGTCAATAACTTGTTTCCGACCTCAGTCTTGTAATTAGTTCCCTAGTACAGCAAGATGTTAAAGGCACTGTAAAAGGCTTTTGTTAATGGTCTTATCGATAAGCCCTTTTATAGAGTGGTTATAATGCCCGATCTAAATCTAAGTATGGGAAAGTGCTGAAAAGTGTTTTGAGCCACTTTAAATCGTTATTCACTAGACAACGTTGGCTGGAATATCAGTCGTACTGTCGAGAAATAATTAAATCTTAAATATCTTTCGCAAAATGAAATTCGCCATATTTAATTTGTTCCTACTTTCTTGTTAATGAAAATTTACTTACAGACTGCCTTAAAAGCCTCGGAGTATCGACACCCAATGGAATCCCTAACGCCGATATTACAGCGTCAAGTCAATATGATTCCAAGCACGCACCATTAGGTGGTCGTCTGCATTTTCAAGCTCAGGTTAACACCGTGGGAGTGACCACTCAGATCGGAGGTTGGTCTGCCCTACATAATGACCAAGATCAGTATCTCCAAATCAAGTTTGGCCAGATTTTTCAGATAACTGGAGTGAACACTCAAGGTAGAGCGGACTCTCCCGAATGGGTGAAAAGTTACAAACTCGAATACAGCACCGACGGATCATCTTGGACTTACTATCCAGAAGTAAGATACATCTTCACCATGTGTTTTACCCAAAGCTAATAATTATAATGAAAAACAAAAAGAGAAAAAAAATTAATGGTATAGTCTCAGTTAATTTTTAAGTTTAATATCTTATCGGCCGAGATCTTTACGAGTTAATTTAACCTTGAAATCAAAATTGTACGAAGGTTTTATACTTCATGAAATCATTACCTCAGGGAAGACAAAAGCAACTTATTATTTTCACAAGGCGTTGAACGCAGCAGAACGTTTGCACTTCTCAACTTCTATTGTTTGATTTCTGCAGACCCTAACTGGCAACACTGATCAGGACACGGAGGTTCGTAATGAAGTCAGAACGTTTCAAGCTATGTACCTCAGGTTTAGACCGCAGTCATGGCACGGACATATTTCGATGAGAGTTGAAGTTTATGGTTGCCCACTACGTAAGTACCTCATGTATGGTATAACAGAGATGACTCAAGTACTTCATAGTTCCTTATGATTTGCCATTACATTTGTTACACTTTCTTTAACTTCTTTTGTCCCATTCCAATTTTTGACTTTGACATTGTGAATCTCTTGGAATTGGCAATACCTGCCAAAAAAAAAAAAACTGACGTGATATTTAGAAGGCAGCTTAGTCGGCTGTTCTTGTCACTTACGACCGAACTACCAAACCCCACCAGTAGATTTAAGTAGCAGCTTAAAACGATTCATGTCCCTAGGCGGTTCGAATAGCTCATTTGCCAGTTACCTGGAGCCTCTCTATCAAAGGAATGCCTGGTGCACAACCATTCACATAGAAATATGAGTTTAAATTGCGTATAAATGAAACTCTCATTTTTACATGAAAGGATGGGCACCAAGACTCACTTTGAGAAAAAGCTCTAGGTAATTCGGTAGGTGCTACTCAGGCATTACCTAGGTCACCAAAGTGACCATTATTGTCTAACTCTAAAATACGCTTAATCTTATTGATACTATTTAAGTGTACATTTGTCGGCTAAGGTTTGAGTGTCTCGTCGGAATTGATTCATATAATATTTCTCTTTCAGCTAAGCTAAGCTAAAAGGAGCTACGTCAAGGCATTCCCATCTCGAATAGTTTAGCCTAATTCTTTAACCAACCTTGTTCCATTATGGTCCAGTATTATCTTTTTGGTGCTTTTCTATCTTAGTATTTTCATGTTTCATACAATTTGAAGGCAACAAGTTTGTATCAAGCCAAAATAGTTCAAAATAGAGGAACTATGCTCCTTTGAATCAAAGTACTTATGCATAAATCGATGCAAAACATTTTGCCTTACAATAGAACAAGTGCTAAGTGAATTCTCTCTTTGTAGCTCCCGTTAAACCTGCGGATAACACCAATGAATGCAGCTCTTCACCATGTCTGAACGGAGGAACTTGTATCAACAGATATAACGGCTACCTGTGCACATGTTTAGCTGGCTTTACAGGAGGGAATTGTGAGACAGGTAAAGTCACGTGTGATATACTCACAGGGCCAGCCATCATGCCATAACTTTTATTTTTCCGAGGAGTATTTTGCCATCATTGCCTTACCGCGCGATAAAATTAGAGCAGATAGAATAAAGCCATAAAGAACAATCGACTTAGAATCTACGAAGGAAAGTGGGATGAAGTCTCTCAATTAATTACAGACACTTATTTGTATATTCAGTTATTGTATATTTATTGTATAAACACTTTTTTCTGTATTGTTGGAAGTTAGTGTTATAAGACTTTTAAACTTTATTTATTTATTTTTAATCTTTAATTTCCTTTTCGTTAAAGTACCTAGTAGTGTGGTTTACAATGTAGATGTAAAGTAGAGTCAAGTAGTCTGTAATGTCATTAACTTATTTTCTGGGAAGTGTAGTGGTGTAAGGTAGGTGTGGAGTCAAGAAGTATGCTATGTAAGTACTTTACAGAACGTGTGTAAAGGTCTCTGTTTTAAATGTAATGAAATTACTTGTCTAATGATTGTTTTAAAGAAAAAAAGGACAGAAATAATGATATATAAATTTAGTATCACCCAACTAGTGGACTAATGCAAATCCTGCATTTTGATTGTCTACACTACTAGAGGACTATTAGTAATAATCATCGAGTAGCAAATTCTTTCGTTTTATTCCCAAATAAATCTTTCTTCAACCTGCATTTGCAAACTTGCCTCATGGGCTATTGACAATGATGTGTCTCTTTAAAGGACGTTCTACTGTTGTCTCCCCTATTAGAGATCAACTGTAGGCCGATCGGTGCACCGATTTATGGCACGAAGTCTTCGTCCAATTACAACGCAGGAAGTACGATCACATTCACTTGCAATGCAGGATATTCTCTCCAGGGATCCTCATCTAGAAGATGCTCGGAGGGAGAGTGGACTGGAAGCCACCCCAAGTGTTCAGGTACCTGAGCCAGTCAATTGTCACTCGCACTCACTTAATATTTTCCCGTAGTTTGTCTTGAAAACACGATCCTTTATATTCAGAATAATGCCACGCTCGAAGATAAATAATGGCATATCCGCAACAACAAAAATAACAACAACAACAACAACAATAAAAACAGTAACAAAAAGAACGGCATCAATAACAGTAACAGCATCAATAACAACAGTAAGAACGACAGTAACGAAAACAGCTAAAACCAAAAAAAAAATTGAAAAATACTAACATGCGCTGGGTGATCATCAACATTTGCATAGAAAAATCAAAGAAAAAGTAACAAAATTTACCAGTTTGCATTTGCGATATATTCTTTGCTTAGACACCGATGAATGTGCCAATAGTCCTTGCAATCAATGGTGTAAGAACACTTATGGAGGATACGTTTGCCACTGTCATAAAGGCTATGAACTTCAGGGTTCTAACACATGTGCTGGTAGGTTAAATAGTGACACGTGCCTCTACAATCCTGGCCAAACGTCCTTGGGACACTTTACAAAATACCAACGGGTGACGCTTTATTTTAAAGTGGGACGCCAATGTTCAATTTTCCGGGTGCTACCTCCCTCTAAAGCAATGTTGCAATGGTGGATCTACTTTACGGAATGAATCTACATTGTATTTGGAGTGCATAGTGGGAGGTAGACGGAGAAAGACCATACGCTGGCAGTGTCCCAATACGTTTGAGAAGGATTGTATGTCTTCATTATAGCGGTGGAGTGATGCATTCATAAATAAGGAATACGATACAATCAAGGTCTTAACTGTTATGAGTAAACAAAGAAATGCATTTCTGCTACTGAATGACAAGGAGGTTGTACAACAATGGCTAGACCGGCTTCCCGGATTCAAATCGATTTCTTTTTTGCCACTACCTGGTGTGAATTAATGCTCGGTGGACGTTAACGCAGCTCCTCTAACACTCATGGATAAGAGGACGAAGGAGGTGCTAGGATGCCAGAAAAGGTTGTTTTTGTTTTCTTAGACTTACAAAACTAAAAATACCCGAAATGCAGTTTTCTGTTGGGTTGCAAATGAAGCACTACGTTTTTGTTTTGGCAACTAGAAAATTTTAGGAGAAACTTTCATTGGTGGGAATCGAAATTTGTGTTTCATGCACTTTTGCGTATTTATAGTATGCATCAGTTCCAACCCGTTGGGCCTTTAACCCAGATTCCCTGGGGCAGTCAGGGATATTCCAGACCGGAATTTCTGGAGTTATTTCGCAGATAGAAAACCACCTGTTTCTTGGTTCTTTTAGTGTTCCAAGGAAAGGCATTGATTAAGCACATGTAATAACTTACGACTAATGTTTGATAGGTTTCTAATTTTAAGACTTAACTGATTTCTTTCAGATATCAACGAATGTTTATATTCTAACGGTGGCTGTTCACACTCGTGTCACAACTCTGCCGGTTCATTCTCCTGTTCCTGTCCAAGTGGTCTCGAGTTGGATTCTGGGAAAAGAAGTTGCCAAGGTGAAGTCAAGACACATCGTTGAAATAAATACTTTTGTTGGCACAGGGAACTTGTTTGTTGGAAATACTTGACGAAAAAAGTAGAAATCGCTAAGTATTAGGAGAAGTGATTTCAGAAGTGACAATTTGCTCTTTTTGCATTTATTTGCTTCATTTTACTTTATTACTTCATGATAGCATGAGCCCATCAACAGGAGCCTGCAACTTCTCCACATTACTGTCCCAGAGTTTTCTCACAACGATCTATTTTTAGTTTGAATTTATCGCGAATACACACCCCTCAGTGACCAATCACAAGTACGGAATAATGTTAAGCTGACTTCATCATTTCAGGAGAAGATTAAAAAGAAAAACCGCCATTTTTTTCTTTGCCGATGCGCGCTCGTGTAGACCGGGAAAAGAAGTCTTAAACTAGACCCGTCTGTAAAAATGCCCTGGCATTACGCGGCTTAGTATGGGAGTTGCACGCTCCTAGTTATCCTGTTAAATTGTCAGTTGTCTAATAGGAATCAAAGGTTGTACTCTTTTGGGACGATCGGGATCAAGATCAATGACCTCCGACCATTCGGATGGAACCATGAATACTTGTCCGGAGTGCATTCATCGGTTCCTTTGGTACAAAACTGATCCGAATGAAAACTGAAAAACTCAGTGAATCACAATATTTCTAAAGTAATCTACTGCAATATTAATAGTGAGATTGCCACTTTTCTTCTTCCAGATATCGATGAGTGTGCGACTTCAAATGGTGGATGCGAACACACATGCGTCAACACTTACCAGTCATTCTACTGCGTTTGTAGACAAGGATTTTATCTCGCTGGAGACAACAAGAACTGCTTAGGTTAGTTTTCTATTTTTCATTCTTTGGTAGATTGTAAAGCTCCGTCCCTTCCTCCCTGTGCCTTTTAATATAGCAACCATCAGCATGTTGGGACACTTGAAATTTTTAGAAGTGATATGCTGACGTTAGTTTAAAGCATGTGACTCTTTTGGATAACGTAATGGCAGTGCCTGTAATACGCAGTTTATAAACCATCGAATATTGTAGCGACCGGTCATCATCTATGGCCTGGGCACCCCCCTTTAAATGCTGTATTCTGGAAGTGATCCCCTCTCGTAACTCTTGTCGAATTTGGTGATCCTCCAAATGTCGCCGCTCTAAAATTTACTTTTTGACTTCTTTAACGACCATACTAAAGTGATATTTTTTTAACTATGATGTACTTACAGTTTAATGAAGCCGCCATAGTATAGTCTCTTCATTCGTGTCTTTTGCTTGTGTGGATCCCGATATCTGACTAGGTTCTTAGCAGAGGCTTTTAAAGGCTTGCAATAAAAAGTGAGTTCCGGGGGATCCGGGGGCATGCCCCCCCCCCGGAAAAGTTTGTTATCTTGAAAATCAAATTTTGTTATCCTTCTGTTATCCTGAAAATCAAATTTTGTTCGAGTCCTTTCTGTTATCCTGAAAATCCTTAAAATCAAATGATTCCCCCAAAAATCCTACCCAGGTGATAAATAGTGACCGGTCCCTCAGCTCGCGCGTGATTGGCCTAATTGCGCTACGAGACTGAATATTCCGCAGCTGAAACTAGGTAATATCTAAGTGATATTCCTAATTTTTGAAACCGCTCTTGTTACGAAAACTAATGAATAGTAATCAACAAAATAGTCTCAACTAGACGCGTAAATATGCTCGGATATATTTCCTTGGACATAACCTGTTCCTGATAGCTTACAGACCTCACAGTTTTCCTCGACCTACGCTCTCGCGCCAAATTTAAGCTGTTGTTTATAGATACATGGTAATTTTAATACATGACAAAAGAAAAAACAAAATTCAAACCGTTAAACCATTACACTGTGCTTTGGTGGCTACCACCTTTGAATAGATGCCTCCACGAGGTTGTAGTTATCATTAGCTTCTTTTGCACGCTAGTTGATTAATTTATAATCTGCTAAACAGGTTCTGTGAGATTTTAGTTCTGACTTCGTTAGAGACGCTATTTAATTTTTTGTTGTTGTTTTTACCTGTGAATCCATGTCGTTCTACGATTACCTTAACTAACTGCACTAACGGTCATGGAATAATCGAAGGTAGCAGGAAAAAGCATGAGTGCTCAATATTGATATTGTTCTGTGAATTTCCAAAACACTCTAGTGTTCCCATTTGAGTTGACTAGCTAATTACACTTGACATTAGGAATAAAAAATCGCAGCAACTGTGACTCGATAATCTTACAATCTATAATTTACGCCTCTACACGAGAAGAAGGGGCTCGTGGCCTCTGTCACATGGAGGCGCTCTACTCCCTGAACTGTAGTTATTTTTTTATAAATCCTCATCTGTTATCACTAAATGTGGCCCTGATATTAAACATTTTACTTTTAATACTTGCACCTTTGTAGCACTGTCGTGTCCCAGCTTGAGCAACCCAGCTAATGGTAACGTGGCACTGAGTTCTGGCCTTGCTTTGGGAAGCACAGCAATATACACGTGCAACAGTGGTTATAGACCGTCATTTTCATCCACACGATATTGTCAAGCAGACGGGGAGTGGTCAGGGGCACAACCTACATGCATAAGTAAGTGTCTCTTACCTGTATTTTCAGTAAGAATTCACTCTATTCTATTACGACTTGCATCGTGTCTGGTAAAAGGTGAAGTTTCCATACGAGCCAAGTGGCCCAGCACGACGGAGTTTATTCCGATTTCTGTTGCATGAAGCGAACGACTAGGGGTATTACTTCTCCCCTCTGGATGGGATGCTAGTCCATCACAGGGAGACCTCCCAGCATTAAATTCCTTGGTACCCATTTATACACCCGGGTGCAGAGAGGCAGCGTGAGAGTAAAATGTCTTACTTAAGAACACAACACAAAGTCCCCGCCTGGGCTCGAACCCAGAACGCTTATACATTGTGTCTGAACCACCCCAAAATACATACTTAAGCGACAGTTACCCAGATAAAGTCGACTTTAACTTAATGCTATAACAAACGACGATTATTTGCCATCTTGAATGCCAGAAAATCGCCAAGACGATTGATTGTATGCGGTTT
>OMLO01001233.1_pt1 | contig 19255 bp, 11 predicted proteins | sample 1674811 | NCBI WGS metagenome assembly OMLO01 (sample SAMN06265003, study PRJEB25207) | coral metagenome | isolation source: Coral host | place: Mexico:La Bocana,Puerto Morelos, Mexico | collected 2008-11-13 | reverse complement strand
AGTTGAAAATGTAAATTGGCCACCGTAACGAGTTAAAAAGCTGACGTTTCGAGCGTTAGCCCTTCGTCAGAGCGAATCCTTCGCTATAACGCTCGAAACGTCAGCTTTTTAACTCGTTACGGTGGCTAATTTGAGGTTGCCTATTTACCGAGTTGGGATTTCGAGTTGCAATTTCGAGTTGGTTTTTCGAGTTAGTTTTTCGAGTTGGATTTTCGAGTTGGATTTTCGAATTAGGATTTTTTTTTTGCGGTTTTTTGGCGGGGTTTCAAGTAAATTTTAAGTTTTTTTTCTACACAACGTCTTGAGGTGTTTTCAAGATGGAGGAGAGCAAGGATGGCAAGGGCAATCTTGTTTAATCTTGTATTTTGGACTGGAAACAATAGCTGGCACCTTATTATAACCTATAGTACATAAGTATGGAATTAGTTAAAGATGCGTGACACTTTGGATCATAGTATAGAATTTTGAAAAAAACTCTTTTAAGTGTCAAAAAAACTGAAAATTAATAAACGTTTTGGGCTTAGCTCTTCCTCAGTGTTGTAGTCTGAAATGCCAATGTTAAAACGCGAGTTGCGCCATACAAAACCAACGGCTCACGCGCGCACGACGAGCGCGCGCGAAAACCGAAAACAACACAGTCGATTAATTATAAATTGATGCTGAGATAAAAACATAGGGCGCGTGTTATTAATACGCGCAGGATTAGTCAAATAAAACTGAAATTAATGTTCAGTCCGCTGGGTCTGAGAGATCTGAAAATGTGAAATCTGAAAATCAGTCTGAAAATGTGATCTACTGCATCATTTTGGGCCGTTGTTCCGTTCTATACATCGGTGAGACTGGGAGGCGCATCCGGGGCCGCTTCAGTGAGCACTTGCATCCGCAACCATTCTCCTGGCTTCCTGGTGGCTGAACATTTCAACTCAGCCACGCACTCACTCGACGACATCACTGTTTGTGGCCTGGCGGCAACACTAGCTGGAGCGGCGGCAACGCTAGCCGGAAACAGCAGGAAATGCGTCTGATTTTCGAGGTCGGTTCTCTCAGACCAATAATAACTGCCAAGAAAAGGCATCAAGACAATGTGCATTTACATAGTGATGACGCAGAATAAAAGGAAAAACACTAACCCACCCTTACAAGAATTCTTTTGTTGACTGCAGTGGACTGGAAATCTACGAGACGGTTTACGGACAAACTAGCCGATTCGTTGCAGCTGGATTACTGGTAACCATCTCGAGAAAACCGACCCTACATCCTTACTCAAAAATCCAACTTGAAATCCTAACTCGAAAATCCAACTCGAAAATCCAACTCGAAAATCCAACTCGAAATCCAACTCGAAATCCTAACTTGGAAGTTAGTTTGTCTCGGCCAATTTACATTTTCAACTTAGTTGATATAGCCAAATCACATGCAAAGACATCTATGTTTTGTTTTGTCTACAACTGCTGCGCTGCCTAAGCCTAAGTAAACTTGAAATATAAGTAAGGTCCAGAGACAAAGGAATTTAATTCTTACCTGAATTTAATTTTTAATACATGTACATGTACATCATAGTGATGATCAATCAAGTCTTTACATATTTGTCTTCAGTTTAAATTTAAGATCTTTCACATAATTATTGAAATTAAGATCTGTTCTGGCTGTCCCTGAATTTACCTGGCAGCTTACAAATCAACTAATCTAAGAAGAGCATCTCATGGTTTGTAACGAATAATTTGTCCAAAACCGTATCCAAAAATTTGGGTAGGGAAGCCCAAGGGCATTTATAAAGTATCAAGATACCAACCGACACCAGCTACATGTAGATGCGAAGTATTTAAAGAAAAATACTTGAAAACAGTTTGAGTTTGAGAAACACGCGCCACTTTGCTCAGCTATCTATGTCCTTTCCCAACCACGTGATCGAGCAGAGTGATCTGTTTTGTTGGGAAACCCAACATCATTAGAAGGCAGCCTTATCCACGCCAATCAACCATATAGTTTCTGTCAGATATTTGTTGCATAGCAAGTTAACGCACGTCTAATATGTTGTAACTGATCTAAAAGTGCCAATACATGTACAGCGGCAGTTTTTTGTGTGCTTGCTACTGTTTTTCTCACAGAAGATTGAAGATTGCATGTTTATGCACTTTTTGTTGTTTGTTTTTCTATAAATTCTGTTCAGCAGCTATTAAAAAAGGACCTATTTTCCTTTTTTAGTAAGAAACCTGTATTTTTGTCGGCATCAATTTTATAACTTGTACTCTACCATGACTCTTAAGGTCGCGGCTAAAAGGGATGACTGGAAAGGACCTCATTAATGAATAATTAATGAGTGGCGGGGTATTCTGCAGTTGAATATTTAATGGGGTCCTTTCCAGTCATGACCGACTCTCGATCTTAACAAGAGTGAAAAGGTCTTCTTTTCAAAAACTAAACTGCATGAAATTATGCTTTTTTCCCAAGTAAGATTTGAGCCTTTCTTTCCAATACATTAAATTCTGTCCATAATGTTCGCTCTATAAAATGTATCTCATACACAAGGCTAAAAAAGTTAAAAAAGTTAAAAATTGTAAAATTAAAAACCTTCAAACCAAACGTTTTCGGCTGTTTGCCATCATCAGGGTTAAAAATGACCGTCCGCATGCATGCATATATATCTTATGTAATTCCCGTTGGGAAAAGTTTGGATACATGAGAAATAACTTGTTTGTTCAAACTGGGGCGGAATTATTGGATCATTAGCCCCTCAACGATCATACGCTTGTGGAATGCGTGTGCTGAGGAGAGAACACGCCAGGTGAAAGAAGGGGATGGGAATTCCCGCAGGCGTTTTGCAGGTTCAGAGGTATGAGCAGGATTTGAATGTTCCGCAATTCGTACTGCTAGGTTTCTCACAGTCTCACCAATGTAATCAACGCTACAAGAACAATCTCCTTTCTAAATAACTTTGGATCTGTGAATGTTTTGTCTTTGTTGTTAAAGAGGCTTTTAATTCGCCTTGTTTGCCACAGGATTATAAAGATGAAATTGAAATTAGTGAACTTGTTCAGTTTTTCAATAAACGTTTTGCTGAGTTTTTCGTTTTTGCCGCAAAACGGGAGCTTGATGAAAATTTTCTTACGTTCTTCGAAGAGAAAATCCGGAATGATCTTGTCATCTTGTGATGAGTCGGTTAGAAAGTTGTTGATTGTATGCGAGATAAAGCGTTTCGGGTAACCTGCTTTGATGAAAGAAGTTTCTAAAGTTTTAATGTCCTTCTCAAAATCGGTAGAGATGCGTTTAGCTCTGTGGTGTGCGCGCCAATGATGCAATTCCTTTTCCATTTGGTAGGAACCTCAGATTTCCAATGTGTTGGTAATTTCCCCGGGTTCTTGAAGACACTGCAAATGAATTTGTTGGTGTAACTAAAGACAGTATCAAGAAAATGATCAGTGTTTTCCTCGACCGTAAAAACAATATTAGGGTGGTAGAGATTTAGGCATTCAAATAGAGCATCAGGCTCGCCCTTTTTCTTCTTAGAGAAACAATCATCAGCATACCGATCAGAGAATGGTGGGCTGAAAGGTCGGACTACATCAGCTTCTAGTTTGGCCATGAAAATGTTAGCAAGGACTGGAGATAGTGGGTTGGCCATGCCGCATCCATCAATTTGTTTGTATAGCTTATCATTAAAACTGAAAATTGTATTCTTGGTGACATTAAAGAGAAGACGTCTGAAGAGTAACTTTGAGCTGAGTTGTGGTAGCTTGTTGTTGATATAGATTTCATGAATGATGTGTTGAATGGTACAATTTTACAATTTTTAAATTTTTTAACTTTTTTAGCCTTGTGTATGAGATACATTAAATTTTATTTTCACATTAAAGGAACAAACTAGAACAAAATTACAACTGAAAAGTTAAATACATACAATGGATCACTGAAACAAAAACTGGTATCCATTTATCTGGCCACAGAAAGAAAACAAAAATACAGGTATATTGTTATCTTCATATGGTTCCCTGTTGAATGAATTTATGTTTCTGCTAACCCTCGTGAAAGTTCCTGACAATCCGCAGTCATCTCCCATTTGTACATTGCCGCAACTTATTGCCATTATCGCATTTATAAAAACGTTACAGTAAGGTTTTTTGTGTAATACATTGAAGCTGTTGAGGTTAGCAATTTCGGATAAATAGCAATGATCATCAAGCAAAAACCATTCAGCAAAAGTTTATTGATTCCAAACTTGTCAAAAAGAAGATTAGCATTGGGATCGGGTTTTATTTCCTAATCGGCATACCAGCAAAAGCGTTAAAACAGTATCAACATTTGAATTTATGACATTGTTAATACAGACGTTAAACGTTATTCAACAGCTATTTAGGGACTTTTCGAAGACAGCAAAGCAATATTTAAGGACTCCTTTCTCTCAGATCGTATGTTCAATTTGCGTCAGACAAAATACAGAACAGTCAAGTCCCCACTGACGATGAGATAACTTTGGCCGTTAAGTGCATCACATGCATCAACTTTTAATGACTTGAAATGCTTTTTTGTGACTTTTTCCAAATCAGTATTCTAACATGTACCTTATTATAAAAGTTTATACCAATAAAATATTAATGGTTTCTTAATCATGCATTACCCTTCTGTCTTGCACTATGACACTGGGCCAATTTGTCCTTTGTAGATATACAGTAATTTGAACCAATAGGAGTAAAACTTACCGTGGAAATTTTCTGTTATAAAATGGAATTTGAAGTATTCCAGCTGGGAAAACTAAGGGCAAAATGGGAAAATAAAAATTAATAGTTAAAAGGTCACAAAGGTTCATCAAAACAATCGTTAAAAAATCATGGTGAACATGGGTGTCAGCCTCTCAAGATTGATCAAAATGTAACTGGAAGTTATTCAAAGAACCTGGGAAAACTCTCGATGGCGCGTTGACTGTTGCACCTTAAGGAAAGCTTCAAGATGGTATAGATCCAGTTTGGAATAGGAGTGGATGCAGCCGAAATGTTCGATGGAGTGAATTTAACACCAGGAAGAGGAAATGGAAGTTAGCAAGAAGTCAAAAAATTCAATGAAAACAAAGTCAATGAGAAGTCATCTTTAATCGAGAAAATCAAGAAGAAAATAAAAGACTGGCGAGTATTGACAGAATTGCAAAACATTATACGAACATCCTAATAAGAGATCAGCTGGTGTTTGGAATCCATGATAACTCAATTTAAAAGACATTGCTGAAGAAAGAAGCTTAACCTGTTGTACTCAGAGACACTGAAAGAAGCGGTGAAATAACTGGCATGGATCTTGCAGAGCAAAGCTTTGATATCTGCAGACATGAGGGCGTTAATGCATTGTAGGCCTGACTGAAAGACCAAGAAGAGGAATATAAACTAAATGATATTGACATTTTAATGGAGGATGTCAAAATTGAAGAGATCCTCTAGCATATGGGAAAACATGCAGGAAGTGGAAATCATTTCTCTCAAGATTGCCTACCTGTAGAAAACCAAACTTCTTAAAAATTCTTAATTTCGCGGCGAGAGTCGAAAATTCGATTTCCCTTATTTTCTTTTATATATATTTCTGGATAGTTGTTTTTTTGTTTTCTTTTATTATTTTTTTTTGTTTTTGGAGAGTTTTTTGGGGAAAATATCTTTTTATTTCAAAGAAAAATGCACCATTTTATTAAACTAGTTCGGGAGCCTCACATGCAAAACCTAATTATTATTCCGTCTCTAGAGCACTCAAATAGTCTTGTGCAATGTTAAGATGTGTACTGGCTTGATTTTGGGGAATGTCGCATTGTCTTGTTGGGTGCGAAATAATTAAATTCACTTAAAAGTACTTCGTGAATACAATTAATTTTCATCATGTGCGAAACCTTCTAGTGGATTAAGCTTCTGGTAGTTGAATCGTGGAAATATGGAAATATTTTTTGGGGGCAAATGATTGTGAGCGATGCGAGAGCTCTTCAAACTACGTTAAAGTGCACTCAGCCCGCAATTGTTTCTGTTAATGAAATCTATTACTTTTTCTAGTTACTTCAGCAAAAATTATCTCGATTGATAAATCCCAGATTTTCTACAGGCGTTTAAAGTTAACATTTCACTTGTGAGGAGTCCTTACAAGTTCATACAACATCTCCCCTCTAACAGGAATCAATGAGTCTTTGGTACTTTTTAACCTGCCGCCCTGATCTGGTTGTAATAGGAAAGCGTTTTGCATTTCCTGTTGGTCTTTCTGTTGATTCCATTGGCTCTGATGCTGGTTTCTCTATAGTGGACGTAGTGGAGAGTCAGCACACTGGGTACTTGAAGAAGGGTCGTGCAGCCGTGGTCTCATTGGATGATCATTAGGGACTGAAATTATCTGCCTTCGATTTCTTCTATAGACACACCCTTGTGGCAACACTTCTGCTTTACTTCAATCTCTATCTCCATTTGGCTGAATCCGCAACTTCAATACCTAGCTTCAAGTGGAGGTAAATCTGTGTGTGTGTCGTTATTATTCTTAGAAACAGATTGACGCAGCTGCAGTGCTTTCACAACTCTATCAGGATCCACTGCCTGCGGTAATAAGATACGTCCATGGGTTGCTATCATTGTGCGCGTGACCGACTCATCAGTAGCTGTGCAGGTGGCACGCCGATATCTCCAAATGGAGTGTTGCGGTACTTAGACAGCCCTTCAAAAAAGGGTCTTTGTGGTCAGCTGCAGCCTTCTTCAAAATGCGCTTTACTGTCTGCACTGCTCTCTCTGCTGCACTATTTCATTGGACGTACTATGGAGAGCTCGTTGTTTGACAAAAACCCCAGCCTTCAGCACATTGCTGCAACTCATGAGTGCTGTCGAAAAGATAACTGGTATTGCTGCACTGGGAACCATTATCACTCACAACTTTATCCGGAATTCCAAACCTTGCAATATTTTCTTCAGATTGTTGATGACACAGGTGGCAGTATTGTGACGAAGTAACTCAATTTCAAATTACGTTGAATAGAAGTTGGTGACCAACAAGTATGTTGGGCCTGCATATTCAAACAAGTCAGCCCTAAACAAGTCAGTCTAACCCTAAACCCTACCTACCAAGGTAATCCAGGGATGTCATGTGGATGCAATGACTCTCTTTGTTGTCGGTTGCGGAAGGCATTACAAAAAAAACAAGAAGTGACTTTGTCTTTGATCCGGGCTGTCATTGTGGGCCAGAAGACGTAATCTGTGGCAAAGCTAAGGCTCTTGCTTTTTCCCATAGATTTCATCAAGGACCTCAGCCCTCAGTGATCTTGGGACGACTATTCCATCCGGATTTAAACAGCAACCCATCCTCCACGCTCTTCCTTAAAACTCCAGTACTCTCAAGCAACTCATCAACCTGTTCCTTCTCATATCTACGGCCACACTTTTAAGACATACTCCATCACTGCTCTTGAGGTTTCGTCAATGCTTGAGGTCTCCATAAATCTCTTCAGTGTGCTGCTTTCAAATCCGAGCTCCTCAACAAGATTGGCTCCAAGTCCATCTTCTGGTTCACTGACTAGCTCAGTATCACTGAGAGGTGCTCCGCCAAGACAGTCTGAGATGACTTAGTAAGTTTCAATGCAATTCTTTGTAGCCTGGGGGGAGCATCATTCAAAGACTTCCAGAAGATGGACTTCAAGATTTATGATCTGTCTCTACAATTATTCTCCGGCAGTATACGTATGTGTGAAATTTCTGCGCTCCCCAGACGATTGCAAGGAGCTCTCTTTCTATGTTTGCATACCTTTTCTCACAGGTAGTTAGTGTTTTGGATCCGAATGCAATCGGCTTGGCGTCCTGCTAGATCACTGCACCAAAGGCCTTTGCTACTTGCATCTACATTTAGCACTGTTTCCTTGCTGTTGTCAAAATAATGCAGGTGCACTCCTGATGACTGATCTCAGATTGTCGAAGGCCTCTGGTTGTGGTTTTTCCCAAACAAATGCTGTATCGTTTTGGGTAATGGGTTCTCGTATGTCAGCCTTGTGCTCGACGAACTTGTCCAGGTAATTCAAAGTTCGGAGTATGCGAAGTACGCCTTCTTTTTCATCGGAGGGTGGCATCCATTAATGGCTCTGATCATAACTTATAATATAATATAATAATATCTTGTTCTACATTGTACTATAATTACAAGTACCTTTTTTAGTTAACAAGATACTTTAAATAAAATTACAATATAGTCTTTGAATTATCGTAAATGTGCATATAAATTAACATAATTTGCATAGCTCCATATCATATAAAGAAAAGAAAATAATCAAACAAGTAGCACTTACTCCTTTACAAAAAGGATAGGATTGTTATTCAAAACAAGGTTCCATTTTGCCTGAAGTTATTTTAAGCTCAAGATACTTTGAGAAGCTATTAGCTTTTCAATTTTATTTTTTCTTTTGACCTCATCTTCCAAAGGCAAAAAGAAAGGGATTTGTTTATTTTTGCGGCAATTCCATAAATATATTTTACCTAAAATAATAAAGTAGTTGAGCAGGTTAGATTTCTGAGTTAATATTCCTAATAATTAATTAAAATAAAAAATTTATAATGTTGATATATTATAATTTTATTTGCTCCCTGGCTACTGTCACCCAGAAGTTTTCAAATTTACTCCAAAATTTTGTTGAAAAGGAGCATCGATCAAAAGAAATTCTAATGTTTCTCGAGAGGTTTCACAAAACGTACAAATATCACTTTGAGTCCTTCCGATTTTTGCTAATCGGGTATTCAAAAACAAACTGTCGTTTAAAATTTGAACTGAAAACATTGTGCAAATGTTTCAAGAGCAACTGATTTTACAAGTACAAACGCTTTTCGAGTTTCTTCTTCACTTTGGTTAAAATATGAGATTAGTTCATAGAACCCTCTTGAATGTTTGGCTTTTTATTGAATGAGAAAAGCATAAAAGTTAACTTCATAACTTACTTCTTGGACTATGAGCTTCACCTTTTTAGGGTTGAACTTCAATCCTACCTCTCTGCTCTTGTCAATTACTCTTCTCAAATTTCATCACCTTCAAGCTGATCTTCACCATGTAATAGGAAATCATCCACTATGAAACATGGAACTATGGAAAACATCCACCACGTGTCAAGAGTTTGGAACTCTCATCATCTACGGGGAGTTGGCAGTATCCACTGCATGCATCAAGTGATGTGAAACTCTTTGCACCTGAAAGTCGGTAACCATTGGATAATGGGGTCGTTTCATGGCCTTGTTTAAGGTCCCTTGGTTCAATACAAAACATCATTCTTTGACAGTGGAGTGTCCTTTCCTTTATCCTTCACTTTTCTTTTGTCAGTAACTAGCATTGATGAGACCCTGGACGTAGGCTCATCCTCTTTCACAATAATACCATCTTATTCCATCTCTTTGCGTTTCTCTCATGCTGGCTCCAGCATAGCAACTGGAATTTTCCTGGGAGGGTGAACAACTGTGTTTACTGAAGAATCAACTTACAGGTGTACTTTGTTTGGAAGTGTAACAGGCTTGTCACTGAAACAATCCGGGTACAACCTCAAAATTGGGTCCTTCTGGAAAATGGTCTGGCATCCACATGCTCTTGGTGTATCCGACATGACTGGATGAGGTACTGGTGTATGTTGCAGTTGGAGATTAATAAACTGAATGACTTCTAAATCCAAGCAGGCATCACATCACAATAAGGGTGTAAAGTTCCCGTCAACAACAAGGTACAAAAGGTACATTTGACGATTCTCGTATTGATTTTGAAGGCGTACACAGCCCACACAGCCAGCACATTGAAGGGTTGCTGAATCTTTTGGAGAGGTTTTTTGGTGATTTTCTTATAAAGATCATAGGGAATGACGGTAGCCTCTGCATCTGTGTCTGCTTTGACTTCAACATTCTGCCCTTCAATCCTAAGAGTGGTAAAGCTCTTTTTTGATTTCCTATCGTAAACACTTCCCAGTTCAATAGATCCGAAATAAGTATTCATCTCCGTGTTCACATTCTTGGTGTCTCGGTCAATGGTGTTTCTTGTTGTATTAAATCAACTTTCAAACCTCCTTTGACATTCGCTTGGCAAACTTGGGCAAAATAGTCTTCTTTCTTACACTTTAAGCACTGTTTTTCAAGTGTGGGACAACTTACAGGAAACAAACAGGAAACGTAAAGGAACGAGCTGCTGTCTTGTCAGGTTCCTTTGACTTTCTCACACGCTGAATTCCTAATGAACCTCTGTTCCAGCACTCGCTGGAATGATTAACTTGATCTTTTGTACTTCTGAGGCTTAAAAGGTACCACAATAATTATGAGCCTTCTGTAGGGTCAGGTTAGGTGTCTCTAGCAGTTCCCCTCTCAGCTGATCAGATAATTCACTCAGTACAGTTAATCCACAAGCTTAGTATGGAGACACTATTCAGGGTTTTGAGGCAAGTCGTCCTGGAAATGCTGTCAAAAGAAACTGGTCAACTGGACCAGTCAACCTTTGTTGAAAAAAGTGAGAGGAGATTTCTAGCCATTCCCCGTATCCGTTGTAGGCTATTAATATGTAATTGGCTTCATGAAAACATATAACAAAATTAAATACTACCGCTTTCAGGAGATTTTTACACTGTAGCAAGCTTTTAAACAAGAGAAATAAGGAACTCTGCAATGTTAGAGAACAAGATGAGCCAGTCTGTTTTAAGCTTAAAATAGCTCACTTTCCTAGCAGGGTAAATTTTCCAGCAATTGCCATGGTGTGAAAACTATTTTTAGCAATATTATAGGCGCAATTTACAATGTACATCTCTCTCTGTGCGTACAAGAAAAATAAAACGATAAAAAAAAAAATTCAATCTTTCCACCCATTGATAATAGTTTGAATTATAGAGAAACGTGATGTTTATGCGTAGAAGGTAAAAAAAGTTAACCAAATACTTACTGATTTTGTTAGTCACTCTATCATAGAAGGCATTCACTGTATGTGGGTGAATCATCCACCTTCGAATAATAAATAAGTAATGCCATTAATTTCCTTGCCAATAACAGATTATACAATTATAAGTTGATCAGGCGAAGCATTTAATTCAATTCTGTCTATCACTTAACATTATTTATTGTATACTGAATCTCCTCTTTCTGTTACGTAGCTGGAATGATCATTTTGATAGGGCTCTATTTTAATAAGGCTCTAGCTGCTCACAAGGCATGCTGTACAAACAAAAAATATGGCAACCTATTCGTTCTGGTATGACACTGAACATGGAAGTAACAGTCAATATTCGTACAATGTAAGTGAGATGTAAGCTTAAGTCTGCGTACAAGCCAAGTGGCCCATATATAATGAGTACTACTTCTTTTGCATGTATATTTAAAACGGTGGCACATTACCATGCTTGCCAACGGTTTTTGGCTTGTTGTAGGAAAGTAGGTAAAATATGTGGTCAGATCAACATACTGAAGGAAAGTAAGCAAAATATGCAGTCTTACTAACGTACTGAAAGAAATTAAGTAGAATATGCGGTCGCATTAGCTTTATGAAGGTAATTAACAATAATGTATGGCCGTACGTTGGTAAGCTTTGGTAGGACCCTTGTTTTAAAGCATTCTTTGGTGACTTAGTAAAACTTTCCACGGTAAGTATGACCCTTGTTGCAATGCAAATTAAAACTATCCTAAGTACATTAGTACGACCGTTGCTACTATTCAAAACTTTCCTCCTTAAGTTCGTATAGCAGTGCGACCCTTCAAGACTTTTTGCACATTAGTATAACCCTTGTTTCTATTCAAATTATTCCTTAATTAGTAGCGGAACTCCGGCGGCCAGAAGGGCTGTCAAGCGGAGCATCATAACTATGGGAAGAGAACTACATGGACACAGAAATAAAAAACCATGCAAATCTTTTTTCGTAGTCAACAGGGGGTGTGCACTCAAGAAAAACGACGACGACGACAATAGACATCCATGTTATGGTAAATTGATAGCTGTTAAAACAAGGTATCCGTTGTATAGTATAACGTGACCATATCGCGGGGTCACGTTTAGAGCTCATTAGCACTCGAGGTATAAAATTTCATTGTATGAAAATATTTTCACAGCTTATGTTTTGTGTACCTCGCCGCCAAGTTACAAAACTCAAATCAAATTTCTTGCTCATCGTGGGTTAGCTTAATAAGGCTTTGAACAACCTGGTTAGGAACTCCGTATTTAGGCTTGGCTAAATCTATATATTACGTTATGGTATGACCCTTGTTTCAAACTTTCCTTGGTAAGTAAGTACCTTAATACCAGCCTTGTTTCAAAACTATCGTTAGTACGTTAGTACGTAAGTACGAGCCTTGCTTATACTTCACTAAGTTGGTAGGACAGTACGAAACTTATTTCAATTCAAAAAACTTTCCTTCCTGAATACGTTAGTACGAACCTTGTTCCTGTTCTGCACTTTTTCTTAATACGTTATGGTACGACCTCTCCTTTGATTCAAAACTTTCCTCGGTACAGTAGAGAGACCCTTGTTTTAATTAAAACCTTTTCACGGTTATTTAAACTTTAGTAAGACCCTTGTTTCTATTATTGTGATCATAACTGGAAACAGCAGAAATAATCCCAGTTTTGATTTTCGGCAAATGCGTCAAGCACTTAGTACAGTTTGAAGAAGTACTAAAGAAAAAATTGAAAGAAACGATTTCTTAATCGTCAACGAACGAGTTCATAAAATTTTCCACAATAGACCAAAAACTGTTGGTAACCGTGGAAACATGCCAGCTTTTTATAAGTACACTCAAAAGAAGAAATACAAGAGGTGTAGTGCTCAACAAAAACTTCTATGTCAATATGAAGTTCATAAAGCATGCGTCAGTTGAGCACATTACATTATTAAAAATTGCAAGAAAAACTAGTCATTTGGATCATTTTTTCAATCAAATAAGAAGCATTTGCATCAGAATATTTGTCTTATTTTAACAAGTCTACTTCATTTATTGGTGTATAAAGGTTTCACAAAGATACGTCCCTCACCTTCCTTTGTCTACAGCATTACGAAGATCATTTATCATTGCATTCACAGAGAAAGCCCGAATGTTTATCACATTAGTGAAGTAGGACTCTTGTGTTATTCTGAGCTGGAGAAAGAGAAAATTATCAACATTAAGGCTGCTTTGCTGATGATTTCACAAATAGGAAACATAGGCCCTTTGAATATATTGTTTCTCCCAGTTTGTAGCCAGTAAAGTTAGACTTATGCCTCCTTACAACCAAAGACATGGTCGCTGAGTCTTCGTCTATAAATTTCTAAAAACTTATCTCTATGTATTATTTTAATTATGACAATTGAAAATGGCAATCCTCCATGCCCATGTTTTAAAAACAAACAAAGTTAAAAAATTTTTGTCAGCAACTGTCCCCTTGGCTTTTTCCATAACAAACAACAATCCGGCAACTAAAAGACACAACATTTTTGCGGAGGGCAGGATACTAGGATACTTCTTCTATGATAAAGAGGCTATTAGTTAAATCTAATCGCTAAGTGCGAGTGAAATGATTGCTCTTGAAGAAAAACATCACGTGAGTTGCCTTCCAGTACTGTGCATGGATGGATTTCCATCCATCCATGCTACTCTAATGCAGCAGGTACCCGACACGAGTCCTACAAAATGTTCAGGATGGTTTGTTTTGAGGTAAGCCAAAATGATTGCCCTACCAGGAATGACTGCCAGTTATAAAAGAACTAGCATATAAAGATCTGCACAGAAAGCTGCATATGTGCTAATGTAAATCTTCAATGTTGTGTTTTGTGAGTGATGGTCAGTTTCCAAGGATTGTGCTTGGACAGATGCGTAAAGTTATCTCAGCAGTCATCTCAGATACAAGGGAACAGTAAATTCTAAGGTCAAACCAGGCAGAGGCCCTTTGGTGGAGACAAAATTTATGATATGTCATTTCTAGGTTTCTCTTTCCACAGTAATGCATAGTTAACAATAAGTACGATGTTCTTCACTGAAGATTGCATTTGACAGTAGTTAAAGTGTTAACCACATGACTCCCAAATTAATTAATAAATAGGAAAAGTAGGTAATTGTAAATAAGACTACCAATACATGTAATGAAAAATTAGAGTATTGCATTCACACGATGCTTTTGAATCTTTAGTCAATTTTGGTGCTGTGCGATAGAAAACAAAGTTTGATCAAATGGTAGATAACGATCTGCACGTGAAGTTGAGCTAGTGATGAACAAACTATAGCCTGAGGCGGCAACACCAAAAAGTGTTTAAAATAGAGTATTAACTTGTATTGGACAAAGTAACTTCCCTATATAAGGCATTTTTAACGTTTCGTTAATTAACAAAATTAATAAAGAAGCCTCGACTGTTCTCTGGTCTGTTTTAAGCACGCAGCAAGCGATAGAGCACGAAAGAAGTGTAGGGGAAAACACGAGACGTAGTCGAGTGTTCTTCCCTCTGCTTCTTTTAAAGTTATAACGCCTTGCAGCCGCTTTGTCCGAACCGTGTAGCGTCAAAGTTGGAAAGACTAGACTGTTCCTACTGGCTCTACTCCGAGCAAAGGACAGAATATCAGGGCAATCTTTCAACTGATCACTCGTCGGGTGAGCTGTAAGACGAAATGTTTGAGGTTCACTTCGCCCAGATGACCGGAGATCGCTACCAAGTAAACGAGCGATACTACTCAGCATGTAAGTGTAGTAAGAGCAATTTTATAAAAACAAAAGCTCATGATAAACAGACAGTGCTAGCTCAGTTGTTTGTTTTTTCTGTCGTTGTTTTACTTCTTGAGTTTAGTTTCTACCTTTCATCGAAGCATTCGTTAGGTTGAAAATTTGTTTATTTCGCTACGTGCTTTGGCGGAAGCTAGCAAAGTTCGTTATTTTCGTACAGTTTATACACTACTGTTGTTAACTGAATGGCCCCTGCGAGCCATATTTACAGCTGAAAAATAGCTCGTTTACATTCCGTTTGTCTGAGTCATCGACCTATCAACCTGCGCTCTGTTCTCTGATAAGGCACGCTGTTTCAACCAATTAGAGGGCGCGTTATAGGGAAAATTTATTATGATAATTAATATTCTCAACATTTGTGATAAATATTTCTTGATAAATATTTTGAACAGCCAACCCTGCCGGACAGCAAACTACCAATACTTTTTTTTTAATTCTACCTTGTATTTTTATTTGTGTAAATTGCCTGAGGCTTTTTTAAATCTTGCTTCCACAAATAATGGCTTTTTGGTGAGTTTCATAATTAACTTAGAAAGTGTGTTTTCTGAACACATATCACAGGGCTCAAAAATTACGAATTACCAGTTACCAACGCAACCGAAAATCGAGTGTTGTTGATTGGTCGCCTGTCGGCAGATTTCCTTGTCTTCCGTCAACCTTTTAACCTCTAAGGAAGATTGACCATTCTTGGGGATGAAAGATACAAGAATAGATAGAAGAAAACAAATTCACGATTTTCTAATCGCTGGCAGGATCGCCATGTTTGATTCAGTGGAAACTTTATCAAGAGGAACCGCAGGTAAACTAAACAACGCATGCACGGAGTCTGGTTAAACTACCAACAATGTGGCAGAGCAGGGGCCTGATTCCAATATGTCTATCAACTGCATAAATTACCACACGAAGCCTTGTCTTGGCGCGAAAAAATGCATAGACATGAAACTAAATGAGGAAGAAGAGGGACACAAAAAAAACTAACTTGACTGTAAAAAACTTGACTGAAGCTGGTTTTGCATTAATTATTATTATTAACGTAAATTTGCTTTATTTTGTCCTTCCTTTAAAATTTTAACTATCGGTGTATCGTTGTCCGTAGGAAGACAAACGAAAAATAGACCAGAAACAGACTTGAGCTTCGACAAGACCTTTACCACACTAGACAAAACTCTACAGCCCAAAACCGGAAAGCATGGCGCGTAACCATGGCCACGGTGACGTAGGACACGGGTCCTGAAACCGGAAGTAAATCTAGGATCTTATCGATATCGTTACAATCGGATAATCTTGTTTGCACGTAGACTTAGAATGAATATGTCAAAGATCATGTGTACATCAGAAAAATAATGAAGAAAAGAAATTCAGTGAAAAAAGGCGACGAGAAATTGCGATCTGGCAACCAAAATATTGGGATTAGTCACCAGTTTTCTCCTTAATGATCCTTAATAATAAAAGGGATAATTTTGAGCCCTATAACATGACCATTTACCAACCTCAACAACTCTGCTGCCAAGCTACAAAATATTTATTCCTATAACGCAAGTGCACTTACCTATTTTCAAAGGCAAGCTGTTCAAAATCACAGTGCAAAACTGCAACTTTACAGAAATCATACACAATTCCATCGATTCTCTACATTTGACTGGTACATCTTGATGTACCGACTTTAGACTTGATACAGAGCCTTGGATCCTACTGAATCATAGCTGCCGGAGCTTATCCCCGGTTTCTGTAGCATGAAGCGACTAGGAGTATTTCTACTCCCCCTGGGTGGGATACTAGTCCATCGCAGGTCATTCCCCCGCAATTTGTTAGGTTCCCCCAACAATTTGCCGTTACCCATTTGTGCTCCTGGGTGGAGAGAGGCACTGTGAGAGTTAGTGTCTTGCCCAAGAACACAACACAGTGTTCCCGGCCAGGGAACGAACCCGGACCGCTCTCTCCGGGGAGGAGCGCACTGACCCTGAGGCCAGCGCGCCTCCACAAGTGGCATGTAATAAAACACGGTAAACATGATAAACAAATAAGTACAGCGGAACCTCGATTTAACCTCTAGATAACAAAGTCCTCGGTATAATTAACAATTTTCCAAGTCCCATAATCTTATTGTTAGTTAAAATGAAGGTCTTACGATTAAGGTTTACACTAATACACACAGAGCATTAAAGGGAAATAATGTGTAAATAATGTATGTTTCACCTGGAAGGATGGATGCTCATTATCAAAAAGCACACTAGGAGGACAGTGTGCCAAAAGACTGCTAAAGACAAATCTTTCAAGTGAAATGGCAAGAATCAAAATCCAAAGAGGTCCAACAAGGAATAAACATTTTGTTCTCGGTGGAAGAACCCGCCACACTCAAAATTTAACAGCTACAAAGTAACATCTTGGCTACAGTCTTTCAATAAAACCAAAGTTCAAACAGAGATCTGACCGAGTCCCCTTATCTTCATTATTTTTAATAGTTGGTTTGTTTTCTTGTTTATCCTCAAAGATTTGCAGCATAACCGAAAGCAAGCGGCCAACTTCATACGAAAAACAGTTCCAATGTCATTTCACTACTGTACACTGACACATACAAACTAAGGTGGAGTTAGTGTTATAGTTATATTGATATCAATAGCTGGCCATGGTAGAGAGTCAATACACTTACATTCTTGAATCTGTCTCTCAGCCTGTTTGGATCTTTCAAATATTCAGGATATCCAATGTTTTGCCTGATTGCATTAGCCTGATAGTTATGAAATCATGTTTAATCAACTTGTTACATGAACTTACAATCAGAGAAACTTGCTACACAAACAATGCATTCATATAGTATACATTATTTATACAAACAGAACTTTTTAGATATATAGATAACATGGCCTAAATCGAATAAAAAAGAATTAAAAGACTTTTGGAGTGGTGTGAGAAGAATGTATGATAGTGGGATAAGAATGTATAAAAGCCCAAAAATGTTAATACATACAAAGAAATAAATAATACATACAAATAAATAAATACAAATGTAAATAATAAAAACACTTGTAAAAATATTTTAAAAAATGCTTTGGGTTTCTTCTTAAATTTCAGTGTTCATTTTGGGGTATATCATTTTTAAACATGGTACAGGATGACTGTACTTAATAATTCTATTTATTTATGTATAAAGCACGAGATATCTTGCAAACAGTTCTAAACAGCTGTTCTAAACAGCTATAATCACGGCTTTTGTTAACTTGCAGGTCCAGCTCCTTATAAATGTCAAAAAACACATTTTTGGAGGGAATAACTCAGGTGAACTTTAAATTTTTAGAAACCTTTGTTTTAGAAAAATGTAGATAAAGCATTATTCTGGACTTAAGCTTAAATTTAGCTTGAAGCAAAAAACCATGAAGCAAAAGGCTCAATAATTTATAGATACATCTCAGAAGGAAGTACCTTTTCTTTTGCATATTTCTTTGTTCTAGTGTCCATCCAGTCAAGGTTATCTAGGTTGGCAATAAAACTTTCCCGCAAATCGCTGATCATTTGCATTACCTGTAAATAGCAATATCAGTAAGGCAACCTTCTTTTTTACATTTTGCCTAGATGGCAGCAGATCAAAGTAACCAAAGGAACCACAGATATGTCCAGGATTGAACGCTAATGAGATTCAAATTCCTTATGATAAGCATCACAAAGTGTCCTCATTGGTAAAAAGGCACCAAAACACACACAATTCTGTCAAATATGAAGTAATATGAAAATGTCAGATATCCTTACCAAATATGAAGTACTAATTGAACAACACTTGCGTTCAATCCTGGACATAGAGACGCATGACCCGGCGAACTACAAATGTTTGCCCAAGCTCGTCCAGACGAATAATGCGTTCTCTAGTATAATCAAAGGCCTATTTGAGGCTACGACTATTTCGCATGATGAGGTACATGCATCAGTATAAGCAGAAAATATGAGAATATTTTGGCTTTGTTAAAAAATAAATTTCTTTTTATCTGTCCCTTATTTAAACCTCTTCATCACTGCCGTGACTCCGAAATACGATAATGCATAACGCTCTAGACACATACACGCTTTGCGGACCTATGTGTTAAGTTAGCTCAATGCGTTGGTATACTATACTGGAAAGCATGAAGGGCGAGAGATCAAGACTCGGGCGGGAAACGCACAAATTTTTTTTTTATTATTTTCTTTTTTTCCTCCGACGTGTTTTTTCTTTCTTTTTCTCCCAAGAAGCTAATAAGTGCTTCCCATTTATAATAATTTATTATTTTGCTCGATATTCATGTACTGCGTGTATCATGTTACCCATGCTTGCCAGGAGCCCGCGTTCATTTCGTAACTAGGACAACAAATGCTTTCTAGTTTTTTCTTTTAAACAATTCAAATAAGAAAATGCTCGCACCATATGCTGTTGACATAGCAGTAATTTATCTCATCACTGATTGCTTCACTATGTTTCACATTTGCCGAACCATTCAACGACATATTCTCTTCGTCAAGTCAAGTTGTGCATCGGTCAGCGGAAATACAAACAAAAGTTTACGACCCAAGCCTAGATACGTGGTGTTACCGGTGACCCCCCCCCCCCCCCCCCCCC
>OMLO01001232.1_pt1 | contig 19259 bp, 15 predicted proteins | sample 1674811 | NCBI WGS metagenome assembly OMLO01 (sample SAMN06265003, study PRJEB25207) | coral metagenome | isolation source: Coral host | place: Mexico:La Bocana,Puerto Morelos, Mexico | collected 2008-11-13 | reverse complement strand
AATGCGCGCGCGCTAATCGCGTGTGAAATTGTGCGCAGTAGGAGATGCGCAGTGCAATACTGGGGAATGACCTTAAACAATAGGTTTGACGTCCTCTCGGCCTAAGTAAGTACCGTTGGCATGGTTCCTGTTTTAGAGTAGGTTCCGATTAAACAATAGGTTTGACGTCCTCTCGGCCTAAGTAAGTACGGTTGGCATGGTTCCTGTTTTAGAGTAGGTTCCATTTTCCAGGTTCCCGCGCTTAGAACAGATTACTCGTTTACGCGCGCGTTTTCGCGCGCTTAGCTTTCTTAACGTGGGTTTTGCTCCGAGTTGCGCGCGGAAAACTTGTGGAGAGGATAACTCAAAAATATATAACCTAAAATGTAAGTGGCTGAAAAAAGTATTTTAATATCTTGTCCGGCTGATATTGGTGTATTCTCTTGTCTTTCGCCAGGTGGCTTGGTCTTTTATAACATCTATGAAAAGGAGAAAAGTTTCTCTCCAAGTGTTTCTGTAGACCTTGATGACTACATGGGTAGGAACAAACATGAAACCATGTTTTCTTTCCATTTTTAGCTCTAGAGCTTTCTTTTAACGGGGAGGGCTTATTACTTGTTTTCACTAACTTTATCTGTAAATAAAATCTGTAAATGAAGATAAATTTTCGTCTGGTGGAGTGAAAATTTATTTCTAAGACATGTACTTTTAAAAGAATTTTTAAGTCCTGCTTTTTTGGAGTCAAAAGTCATAGTCATGAATTATTAGGCTTTCAAAAATATATATATATATATGATTTTTAGAGTTTCAACACACGTTTAAAATTGTCCTTCAGTGACACGTTGGGTGATTAAATAAACGATTCCATTGAGCTACTGTTATTCGTTTAGTTCCAAGCTTTCGCTGCCAACATATGGCTAAGGGATGTAAAGAGAATATTACACTATGCATGCTATAAAAAGCGGTGTAGGGGACAGCAATAATTAAAACAACACAACCTCTAGAGTGATCCGTGCGTAGGGGTCTGATACTTTCATACAATGATCACAGATAATGGAAATCGTTTTTGACAATGGCTTTTTCATTTCTTAGGTTATGCAGTCTCAAGTGGACATTTCATGAACCAAAATTCGCTAGGTACGTTTTCTGCCGCCACTGTCGTTTGCATCACTGTTTTACAGATGATCATAAGTTTCAAATTTGAATATTTTTCAATCGTTTGCCTTCAGAATTTGTGGGAGGTGCACCGCGAGGCAACAGTATGCAAGGAAAAGTGAGTGCAAGCTGCAAGAAGATGTGATATTTTGAAGGATATTGTTGTAAGAACTTTTCTATTTCTTTTTCCCTCCGTCCCTCGGCCTCATTACCGTAGAACAGCAGTCGCTTTAATTTATGATAGTGAAACGGTAAGTCAGTTATAATGAAGCTTTTAAAGGAACAATCAACAGGTACCTCCGGGACCATAACGACACCTAGCCGCGACAATAACTAATATCTTACCGACAACATACCGATACCTTAATGACGTTTGACTAACTGGTAACAGGTACTTACCGACTTCATACCGAATGTAGCCGAAATAAGAGACAATCAAGAGATACCGCGCTAAAACCTAACGATATCTTATCAATAAATGAACGAATTTTTATTGACTACTAACAGAAATCTGACCAACACCTAACCAAGTTCCGGCATTCATTTGTTACTGGTTTTGAAACATATCTGCAAAAACCTCATCGATATCCTAACAATACCATACTGACAATTTCTGTCCAGCCTTATTATGCTTTACATTCTTAATACTTGACCAAGCAATACTTAACTAGTGATACTTTCAGATTGCTTGCCAAGTGCTTCACTTCCACCCGCTTGTAAATGGGAATATATCTAATAAAATGAGTTGGTTTATGGTTGGATAGGTTGCCTGTGGTGGAGGGGTGGAATAACTCGAGGGTAAGTTTACAAAGGACCGTAAAATAACGATTTTCGTTCGTTTCATATTTTTTGTAGGTTCTCTTATACTCTATGGACAAGCAGTCCGTGATAAAAGTGACGTCAGAGATTCCCCCACCACCGGGGATCACAGTGAGTAGACGGATACATATAACTGGTACTCACACAGGCTTGTTCACCTTATGTTAATGAATGCGGTGAACTCAGGATCGAGTTGCCTGGGCTGGCCTTGCCTTGAAAAAAAAAACACTGCATTTTATCATATGACCTGTACGGCCCCGCGCGCAATTTCCTTGGAAAACCAAGGTCTCAAAAACTCGGTCAGGACGCACGGACCTCGCTGCGCTCGGTCTGTAAGTCCTGACCTCGAGCAAAATATTTTTCTGTCCGGCCCTCCCACTCAGACAATAAGTACATATTCTTTCACAATACCATTTACCTACTTTGTGTTAGCCTCCATCCCGGGAGGGAGGGGTAGGGGGTTGCAATGTTTCCAGTCGTTTTTGCTACAGTTAATCGGAGTCTTTGTGTAGAAGTGTGAAGCGAATGACATAATTATGTTTTTTTTTTTATTTTAATTCCTTCTTTCAGATTGGAAGTTACTTTGGTAGCACACTCTGTGTAGTTGATCTGAACAACGATAAGTGAGTGCTTTTATTTGATATGTCTTACATATGTAACTGCACTCAGAAAACCTTCACTATTACATACAAGAAGGTACAAGACGCGTGACCTAACCCGATCTCGCGACATGCACGAGCTTTGCTCGCTACCCGCTTCATAGAAAAGAGAGATTTTATTGAGCTTTAGTGTTTTTGAATTAAGTGTACGAGTGTTATGGCTTAAAAAATTACGTCATACAGTATAACTTACCTAGCTACTGCACTGTACTGGAAAAAGACATCGTGCCCATTTTTGGTTTGTGGAAGACGCTGTGGCCTCATGGTTAGTGCACTCGACTCTGGAGCAAGCAGTCCGGGTTTTGTTGTGTATTTGGGCAAGATTCTTTACTCTCACAGTGCCTCTCTCCACCCCGGTGTACAAATGGGTACTGGCGAACTTAATGTTGGGGGTAACCCTGCGATGGACTAGCATCCCATCCAGGGGGGAGTAGAAATACTCCTAGTCGCTTTATGCTACTGAAACCAGGAAAAGCGCTGGCCTGTTGAGCCACTTGGCTCGTATACAGAATATACCTTCCTACCTACCTTACCCATTTTGGGTTTCAACGTTTTTTTTCTTCAGGTTTTCAGATCTGTTGGTAGGAGCGCCACGGGCCTTTAAAAGAGATGAAGGAAGAGTATTTGTTTACGTTAACAACAAAAACGTAAGCCGTGCTTCTGTTTTATTTTTTCTAAGGTATATTTATGCGTCCGTCCGTCGTTCAATCTGTCCTTGTCCGTCCATTCGTCTGTGTGTCTGTCTTTCTGTCTGTGTCTGTCTGTCTGTCTGTCTGTCTGTCTGTCTTCCTGTCTGTGTGTCTCTGTGCGGGTGTTTCTTTGTGTGTGTTTCTGTCTGTCTGTCCATGCCTCCGCCTGTTTTTCTTTCTGCTTATCCATCTATCTGTCTGTCTGTCTACACGACTGCCTGTCCTTGTGTCTGTCTGCCAATCAATTCCTTACTCCACCATGTTCTGAAATTATCTTTATTTAACGAGGCAAAGAACTATATGGCTGAAAATAAAAGGCCTGCTGTATTCTGTATTTTAGGGTGCACTCAATCTTCAAGACCCACTTGGTTTAACGGGTGATGACATCCCTTACGCTCAGTTTGGCAGGGCGATTGTAAGAGTTGGGGACCTGAACAAGGATGGCTTCCAAGGTACATATGAAAATCTTATTTGCAAAACAGCGCAAAGAAACTACGTACGCGCGTTAGTGGTCAAAATACTTTGAGAATAAATAACTTTACTTTTACTTTTTGTATTTAGCACTGTTGTACTAATTGAGGACACTGTAAATACATAAGCAAACATTTAAAAGAGAACATAAACTATTAAGAATCCCAACTGGAATGCTGACCAGTTGGCTATTTCAGTACACAACACGGTCGAGGAGTTGAACTCGGGGCTCCCGAGAACTAATCCAGATAGCGACAGAGTGGAGGATTTGAACCAGGGACCTCTAGATTTCATATCCAGCGCCCTAAACCCCTTGACAACGCTGCTTCCCCAAGATTATAACGAAGCACAAAAGGATGTCCAAAGCGATTTACACTGTATTTCTGGAAAATCTTATTCTTATTCACAGATGTTGCAATTGGAGCTCCCTTTGAAGACAATGGTGCGGTTTATATTTACCACGGTGCAAAGGACGGTATTAATCCTGCATACAAACAGGTATGAATACAGCTAATAGGCCACATCCACATTATACCAGTGGAATTTAAAAACGGAGGTTTCATTCTGATAATGCATCAGATTATTTCCGTTCACACTACGCCGGAGAAATTTGAAAACGCAACAATCACTGGCCATTTTGGAGTTGCGTTTGAAGACCTTTGAAGAAAATTCGGGCAGGGAGATCATATAATCATCGTGATTACATCGTTTTCGAAAAGTTCCGAGGTTTTCAAAATGTTTTCCGTCCACACGAAAACGAAAAACCGGCGTTATCAAATTCCTTCGGTTTGAAAAGCGCCAACTAAGGTTCCGGCCGTATTAAGAGCGAGTGTGGACGGTGGGCCTAATTGTAAAACTAGAGTTGCATTTCAAATTTCACTAGCGTAGCGTGGACGCTGACTAACTTCTGTTTGGTCATGTGTGTCTCGGCTTGTGTCCACGATGCACAAATTAAACCTTGAAGCCTTGAGCTCCAATTGGCGTACTTGCCAGTGCATTTAATTTCAGATCAGATTATCCGACATTACGTGTTTTTGTCTTGAGCTGTTCTGGTTTCTTGTAGAAACTCAAAGGTTCCTCTGTGGACTCTGGATTAAGATTGTTTGGCTCCGCTGTTGCTGGCGGTGTTGATATGGACGGAAATGGTTACCCAGGTACTAAATTATGTCGTTTATGTAGAAAAATAATCGGTGATAGTTAACTCCACAATTGGTGTGGTCTAGTCTTTCCTTAATCAGTGCACGTGAAAGCTGTCAACAGTACTTACTAGCAAGCTGTTGAGAAAATTTTGGGGATTCATGATACTGATAGAGAGACTGAAATTCTCTTTCTCTCTTCTTCTTGCAGATATCGCAGTTGGTGCATATGGGTCAAACAAAGCAGTTCTTCTTAGGTGTGAAAAGACATGAGTTTCAAACTATTTTGCCAAGTACTGTTTTTAGCACAAGTCATTGTAAAAAGAACAGACTGTTTACTGTGTGATAAGGAGGGAACCAATTAACTTTTGAGGGGAAGCGGAGTGTGGGTGATTTGGTGCAGAAACGAATTTTTTTAAGCCTTTCGCGCGCTAGGAGATTATTTTCTAGGGACTCGCGTATCCATGGGCTCATTGAGCGTGCGTGAATTTTTTTCGACAGTGGTCCGAGTCGTGTGAACGAAGCTTTGCTCTTGTGGCGCAAGTATTCTTGGAGGAATCCTTTTCAAAATCACCCAACTTCCCACAAAAGTCGAATGGTCCACCCCTAAGTAACGCATATTCTTATGACGCGCGTAGCATGACGGACAGGTTACCGAATCAAACATCATGTATATGCTCTCTAATTGGTTTATTCCACTTTATTTCACCCCCCCCCCATGATTATTGGCTGCGTAATTACTTTGCGTTATTTGACTTGTTAAAAAAACCCTTCTCTTATTTCGCTTATTCATGTTTGAATTACCAGGACTCGTTCAATTGTTAACGTCGAAGGAATGATCCAGCTAAGCAGAAATCAGATTGTTGTCGAAAACAATGATAACTTGTGTCACCTAGATGGACAGTATCATAAATGGTAAATATTCCAAAAACACAACAAAATAGTTTTGTTATTGTTGTTGTTGTTGTTGTTATAAAATAACAGTAAATGCTCTGGAATATTGTTTAGGAACTTGAAAAATGATTTGATTTGTTTTCGTTCTAGCCTAAACCTATCCGTGTGTTTTACAAACAAAGACAGCGTACCTATTAGTTCTACAGGTAATATTTCTAGTTTTGTGCCATTGTTTTTACTTGACTTAATCAGTTGGTCCAGTCGTGTAACTGTTCTAAGAATTTACTTTTTCTTCTTTGTTCCCTATTGATAAATTCTATTGTTCCCTAAATCTTTTTCTCCAAGTTCACTTGATATCTCTTGTTCCGTCAAATTCATCCCCAAAATATCCCTTGTTCCCTTGAAATATATGGTCATGTTCCCTTCTTCACTCAAAACCCCTGGGATGCCCTTGCTAATAAAGGAAAATCCGCCCCGTTGCTGTAGTTCCTCAGTCTATAAAACGCTTCATGTTTTCTTTTCGTTGTAGGCCTGCAGATATTCTACACAGTGGATTTGGATCGGGTTAAAACTGTGAGTGGAACAGACTCTTTTCGCCGCATGTTCTTCATAGACGAAGAAACGAATGGAAAAGTGTTTGTGGTAAATGGGTTTCACAATTTAACTAAACAAGGAGAAATTCTCTGCTCTCCGCCCAGGACTGTGTATCTTAAGGTAAGTCTAACACAATGCATTTATCCTCGTTTTTTTATTAAAAATCTGGAAGTTTTTCTTCCAGGAAAATGGAAAGATGACTTGATTGAGTTTTTTGTTGTTCTACGAAGGAAAAGGACAGTCTTGGAGATGTGGCTACGTCCCTTTCATTCGATCTCAAGTTTGGTTTGGTGAAGTCTTGTGGCATGGATCTGTGCCCCATCTTAAACGATTCTCTTAACACAAAGCATACCGCAAAGGTAAGGCATGAAGGATTTCGCACGATGAAGGTGGAGAGATTTTACGCTGCATGTACTGATCACTTCGGTTTTCCCTGGAATGGGAAAATTCCCCGTTTGCCGTTTTGTATTGTTCTACTTGAAAGTTGATTGTTCTTTATTTGTGGTGAAATAATTTTTTGTTTCACAGATTTTACATGTCGAAGTTAGCTTTCAATTGAGCGTCGCAAAACGAGAAGCAAAGTTGCCACTCTGGCCAATCGCAAGGAACATATGCTGAACAAACCCCAGCGTGCGCCCTTCGTTTCCCGCGCTTTTCAAAGCACTAGTGCTGGGTCAACGTACCGTGTTTTCAGCCCCTGGCAATCCCTTTATAACCTTCTTCTCGTACTTTACAGGCTTTCTTTATCAAAAGATGTAAGAATCGAAAAGTCTGTGTACCTGATTTAACCGTCGATGGAAATGCAGTCCTAGTAGGGTAAGTAAGGTGGCGATGGTTTCCTTATTGTTTGATCTACACTGCAAATAAATATCTTCATAATGTCTCTTGACACAGTAAACAATGTTATTTTTTCTAAGCCTTGTGGTACGTTAGGTTGGCTTGCTGTTGAGCGCATGCGCCATGTTAATAATGAGACTCCAACTGATATACTGCATGTCTACTTTTAACAGGTATGACGGCAATCGAACATTTGATCGAAATTTGCGAATCGGTATTGTGAAGGATCTGATTCTACAGCTCACAGTGTCAAACAAGGCCAGCGACTATGCTTACTACTCCAAGATCTCGGTGCAGTACCCGAGATCGTTAAGTTATCAAAGAACAAGTGATGTAAGTAACCACAGAAAGTACTACAATGTCAAGGAAACTAGGTGTTTGTTCTTAATATACAAAGGTAGTAGTTTCTAAAGAAACTTTTTGGCTGATTTGGCGCACAGGAGAGACCGTTAGCTATGGGGATTGATTTACGTTTATCAACTTCTAGTTGTTTCCAACTTGGTCATTTTGTACTTCATGTATTCATCATATTTGTTCCCTTTTTTTATATTTCTAGCAATGTGAACGTCATTACAGTCAGTCCCAGAGCACCATCAGCTGTGAGGTGGGACGAGTAGCTCTTCCAGGACTTAGTGACGTAAGTAGCTTGAGTTAATATTGATTCTTCGTTAAACTTTCTTTTTAAGGAAATCTGTTTGCCTGGTCAGCTTATCTCTTCATGAGAATCTAAGTCGCACACCATCGTCCTAGATAGCCATACAAAGTCTTGTATTGACCAATCAGGAATGTTGTCAGCGCGCGTGTGTGGCGCAGTGGTGGGGAAATTTCTGAGCTTTACCGCCAATACTTCTTAAAAATATCTAGAACGAAGGTTTTCGAACCTTTTGAGGAGGGTCCTGAAGGGGTAAAATGGGAACTGGGATTTCGGCAAATTTTTACTGGTAATGTGGGATTTGGGTCACTGGGACTGGGATTTGGTCACTGGGAATGGGAATCACAGACAGAAAAACAATAGAACTGGGACTGGGATTTTTAAAACTTGGAAAAACAATAGCGGCTGGGAAATGGGATTTGGGCAAAATTTGGGCTGGGAAAATGGGATTTATACCCCCCTTCAGGACCCTCTTTGAGAGTTTCTCGTAGGGAAGAAGCGAGGAACATGTTTTATGATTCATTATGAGGACTAAACCGTTTGGTCCTTGTTTTTCTTTTACCTTAGAAAAAATTCACTCTAAAGTTTTCAGCAGCTTCAGTAGAGGAAGATTTCTCTATTATTGTCACGGCTGAAAGGTATGTCAGACACATTGAAATAATGACCCTCTCAGGCCATTTTGAATTGTCTATCGCTAGAAAAAAAACCTCGATTTATTGTGAGATGACAGAGAGTTGCTGTATATGTGCATGGTCTCGAGACATTCTCTGTAAACGTATTGATCGTACGCAATAGCTTTTTGCGTTAAATTACGATTTGCCCACTATTGAGTCTGTAGCATAGCCTGCAGAGCAGTATCGCGTTTTGCTCTGCTCCGCTAATCCACCTGTTCTGCAGGCTACCTGTAACGTTCTGGTGATTTTTTTTTTCAGTCAAGACATAGATGCCAATGAAAAAGATAACAGCAAAGAGTTCTTAATTGCCGTGAAATATGAAGCAGATTTAGTCATCAAAGGGTATGTACATTATTTTTTAATGATAAGTAATTAATTAATCAATAATTATTAATTTTTGGTCGGATCTGATGTGTGGCATCAGAAATCGTGTTCCCAATCTTGTTGCAACATATCGAATCGTAAAGTACTGCGAAGAAAAGTTTCTTTTTGTCAAACGTCGTCATTTATTTCTGTCTCACTGTAGTTCTTCAAAGCCAGACCAAGTCATTTACTCAGGAGCTGTTAAATCAAGGGAAAAAGTCGAGGAGTTCCAAGGGGAAATTGGGCCAGAAATTGTTCAAACCATCAAGGTAGGATTAAATCATTTTCTAGACGAAAATTATGATCAGTGATGAAAACGGAAGATATAGATAGTCAGAGTGAAGCGGGGACATCTTCAGATGAAGTCGAACGCTAGTAAAGGTAGAGGAACAAGTAAGGGTGGCATAGTCGGAGGGCGCGAAGGCCTTATGATTTTTCTCGCGCTGATTGGAGAAAAGTGTCGTCTCTCTCAGAAGACGCCCAAGATTCTAGAGACGATAAAATTAAAAATGCGCTCGGTGCATTAAATCGACTTTTTACGGTAATTTGATTGGCGTTTACGCTATCACCAGGAAACTGCTGTACATTCACCGCTCAGTTATTGATGTATTCTTCACGTTGTGTTGTAGATCAGTAATTATGGTCCTAGTGTGGTCGACTGGTCAGAAGTCACCATAACAGTTCCTAGTTTGTTGAAGAAGGACGACCCTGACAGTTTTCTGATGTATTTACTTCAAGTTGAGGTAGGGAACGTCTAAAAAAGCGACTTTAATTTAATTTACTAAAAGATGTCATTTTTTTCTAACGACGACATTTTTTCGTCCTTCTGTCCTTCTCATTACACCTCACTCTGTCAGTTATTAGTGTCCAGTCTCTCCACGGACACTAACAAACAGTTGTTGAAGCAAAGCATTCACGTTTACCTCGGTACGTTGTTTTTTCAGGTTATTGGTTCAGGAAGTTGTAATGCTGTCGTCAATCCTTTAAACATCGAGGTAACAACCATAGGGAGGATACTGTTAGCCACGGCCAATGCCAGATTATCAGAGAAAGTCTCAAATATAAAGACGTTATTGATCACCGCAGTTATACACACGACTTAATTAAGCAGTTGTGAAATTAAAGGCTCAAAAAAAAATTCAGGCTTAAATTTCACTACTGCTTAAGTTGTTTGCGATGATCAATCACGTCTTCACATCTGTCTCCGGAATTCAAATATATGATCTCTCATATATTCATTTGCAAAGTTTCAAATGCCACATATCATACAACTGTAAAGTTAACAATTATTCCACGAGCGCGCGTTGTATACGAGTTGTTTATAGTCATCTCATATCCACTGAACAAGCGGAAGTGGAATAATTTTTTTAATGCCCCCAAAATATAGAAAAGTAAAATAATCTAAAACTATAAATGCCGCCAAAATTATGCGTGCGCTTACCATATTTGTAGAGTATGGCGATGGCTCATATACCATGATGGTTAAGCCATTGAAAACTCTTGAATTGCATTATCCAAAGATGATTTTATTTCAGTAAACAAAAAACTATTAGATCGTGAACTAACTGTAGTAATACTCTATACCATTTCTCTCAGTCTGGCAACACGAATAGCTCAGTCAATATGGAGAACTTCAAACGAGAGAGGCGTGACACCGCAAGATTGGTAAGTTTTAAGAGTGCATGTGTCTTGTCTCGCAATCAAATTGCAAATCATTTGCTGCCATCAATAATCTCGTTTAACTAAGATAGCTAGTGAATTGACCCTCGAAATATCACTTTTCTCGCACACACTTCAAGCATTTTAAGACCTGAATATTGTGGTAAATTAAAAGAATACTTGTAGCCAATCACTGCTGGCTATTTTATTTGCAGAGCTGCGGTGATGTCGGATGCCAATCATTTCAGTGTAGACTGGGACGACTGAGGCAGGGCGACAAAGTAGAAATCAAACTGACGTCACGGTTATGGCAAAACACCCTTCTCAAGGTATTTTAAGCCACTGTACAAAGTAACTTTTCCGGCACCTTTGCGCTCTCTGCGCAACCAGGTACTAGCACCTAAATAACAGCCTCTGGGTTTTTCATCCATAAAGTGAACTTTGATTTGTACAGCCCCACGCAAAATTTTTTTATATTTTATTTATATTGTAAATATACAGACAATTCATTTACTGAGAAACCTGTTTATTGACCAGGCAAGCAGTTTTTTCCTTGTTTTTACTGTCAGTTTCTAAAAAATGTCATCATTAAATGTTTGGTTTTGTTTCTTTGATAACAGCTCGATAAGTCGCCGATAGTGGAACTCGAAACAATCGCACAAGTCCAGGTTCCTTCTAAAGTCATGCAACCAGACGAATCAAATGATGCTACAGTGGTATGGAATTTTAGAATTGCTATTAGTTTTGCCCTTCTCTAAGGACCACTTCAGCCTTCCCTAAATTGTATACGAATTTCCTAATGGCTGATAGTTAACAAGAGTATTCATAGAGAATCTTTTCAGCTCAATACCGACAAGAGTTAGCCGGATGGATTTACTACGGGCTCTAGTCTTAACTGTGATCCCGAAATTCTGGGTTTAAGTCCTTCATCCCAGCTACACCAGATTTGACCGTGGTAGTTTGTAAAACAATGCCAAGGTTTTGGCCATCGATAAAAAGCACTCTGCAGTCTTAAAAAAAAGCTTGATTGACTATTCCGCGCCCACGTTTCCATTTACTTGAAGGATTATAACGTTTGCTTTCCTACCGGTTGTAGATTATTCTAACAGCGAAGCCTGTGCGGACTGGTGCTAGCGGTAAATCAATTCCGTGGTGGGTATACTTAGTATCTTTGCTTGGCGGGATCGTTTTACTGGCTGCTGTGGTTCTCGTCCTGTACAAGGTTTGTGTTCTGTGTTGTCTATGACAAGTTACTGTCGCTTCTGATGTTAAACAGATGATACGCAAAAGCACTTTAAAGGGTAAAAAGACTCTAGTTATGTGACCGAATTTTTTCGAAGAAAGCGCTTTTGGGTTTCTTGCACTGAAGAATTACCGAAAAACGCTATAGTTTTCCTAGATACTTGAAGAGGATTACATTGTGGCCAGTCGTAATTCTGTACTGTAACGTAAGTTAAATTCTCCATTCTGTAAAAAAAACAATGTAGGTCAGTTTCATGCGAGCGCATATGTCGCAAACTTAAAAATAACTACTTTTCAACTCACCAGGAGATAGCGCTTTAAAAGTCGTCTCTCACGACCAGTGAACGTAGACACGTACGACACGTGAAAGTAGATTATATAAAGACGTTACTGATAAGTGGTTTTTGTTTCAGTTTGGATTTTTCAATCGGAAGAAGGAATCCTTGGATGTCACACCAGAGGAGGCAGCGCCTATGAACAAAGTATGAACAGAGGCAGTTGATGAAATCTGCTATAGACTGTTTCTGTGATGGATAATCCCGGCACAAAAATCTCTTCTGTTGACTAAACTAACAACGAAACTTTTAACCGAAGGACGTATTCAAAATAGATACCTCCAAAAAATTGAACCCTATGATGGAGAACCAAGTCTAGGTTCCCCAGATGATGAATTTTTTATTCTCATCACATTTGACGATATATTGATAATTAATGAGAAAAATCAGACTTCGACCTCTCTTGCGAATTTAAGACTAAACGCAGGCAGGCGTAGAGTAGTCTCGTCCCCAGAACCCGATGGTTTCGGTCAGCGTTGACCGAACGCTTGAGTTTTTGAAGCTAACGAGGAGCTGACCAAAAGCATCGCGGTCTCCAAGAAAAAATTTTGAGAGTAGATGCATGTTACTATTTACTTATTGTAGTTATTTGAAGACGAGGCTGCCTGTTGCCGAATATTGTCAGAGCTATTTTTCTATTTATATACAGGAAATAACTGCAAAATGCTAAATGGATATTACTACTAAGATGTCAATAAATAGATGTCAATAAATAGTTTTAAGTTATATATTTAAAAACTGTATGATTTCTCCAAAAAGCTAACCGGTTCTGATCATTCCAAACATCTCGGAATTTCACTTTCGCACGAAAATATCGCATCGTCCCGATTAGGGTCTCCGAGTATGACACTCTCCCTGGATATATGCAATGTTTCACGTTAAAGCAATTCTTACTTATTGTCCCAGTTCCTAGTAGGAAAGCTCTGTGTTGAAGCAGAGTTCGGAATATTTTCCTTTCACGGCAAGTGTGCTTAAAAGCCTGCACATAAAATAGCCAGACGTGAAAAAGTGTTTTAAGCAACATTGTAGAGTTTTATTAGCGAAAGCAGTTGTAATTTTAGTAAGCCTTCTCATAAGTCAAAGAAGCTATACGCATTTAAAGTATTTAATAAGAGAGCAACAAAATTGTAAATAAATGAGAGCTTTTCATCAGTGCTGTGTTCAGTGTTTCAAAGACTTATCTGGTCTCGTAAAATGTAACGGATGACGGTCAGTGTCATTTTACGGATATTGTTTGCCGCAGAACTGGAAGGGTTTTCGATTCTTATTTCTTAGAAAACTCCGCATTTTGGCGAATCGTCATGTTGCATAGCAACGATGACCTCCAAGGAAACGGTGGGCTCAAACAGTTGCTTCCAGTGGACGTGCATCATTTCGACCAGAACAGACTGTTGAAAAGGAAGATATTTTTTTGTTCAAGTTTGTGTCACTCTTTAGGCGGCCACATCAAAGTCAGTTCAGCGTGTTTACTCTGAGGAATCCACTGCTTCAACGCCGCTAGTAGAAACTTCGGATCTTTTTTCCAAGCTGCCATGACCGCCATTTTGCTATTCGCACTGCTGCTCACAAGTTCACTCAACAAGACTTCGGTCCTCGGCTGTAACTTTGCCCACGATTTGATCATTGTAACAGGGGCTCCCAACAGGAAAGGCACAAACTTTGAAAGTGCTGTGACCACTTTTCCTTCAAGTAAAAACTTTGCAAACCATTTATATTTGTCAAGTCCTCTCGGGTATTCGAGCTCTTGAGCCGGGACTTGCCAGGATCTGGGTCCAAACGTACAGGTCATGTGACACTTGACAATACCAGCCTCGGAGTCATAACGAGGCGCAGGGTCTTCTAAAGGCTTGGAGAAGGTGCACATATTTGGAATTAACACTGGAATCCAGTCAGGTTCAACAGCGATCACACCTTCAACGAAGAAAACAACAGATACGCATCAAAGTCGAACCTGAATAAGCGGCAACCTATTGAGTAGCCAATTCTCAAAGTCCCGAAATTGTCCGTAAAATACTGTAATAAAAACCCTTTTACCCCGCCACATAGTGCAAGTGGCCGCGACCACCGTTTGGTCCTCCCGTTGAGAGTTTTCTACTGTCCTTACCCTCTAAAACGGCTACTCCAAATTTGACGCGCGTATAATTTGGTTTCAGTTATCAACTGGGTAAAACCGTGCAATTTATCTTGTAATACTCCCCACAGACGCAGCACCACAGTTTCTTTAGAAACTTAACCCTTTCTTCATTTTTCGCGCGTAGTTTGGTTTTGTTTTTGAAAAGGCGATGACAGTTAAGCTAGAGTCCGAAATTGGAAGTGGCCACTGATATGAATATTCAAAAAAGACACACTTATTATTGTCCTTTCGTGATTTAATGTTGACTCAGCTGAAGCAGGTTTGTATTTGAATACATCGACGATCCTAGACTTCTGAAACGAAACTTTATTTAGCAGGCAACGGAGATTAAGCGGCTACCTTCCATTTCCAAGAGGGCAGTCGCTTAAAAACGGTTTCACTGTGTATTGCGTGCGCCGTTTTCAAAGAAGAAAAATAATTTGTTTAATCTATTTACGTATCTCTAAAACCATAGAGTTGAGAAATGTTTCATGAAAAGTGTCATTGTTTTTACTCCCTTCGTCACAGTACTACAGCCTTACCTTTCATAAAAAGTTTTGAAGTCTCCACGACTTCCTGGTAAATCACATACTCTGGTAACACTTCAAACAGCGCGGAGGAGGGATGAATGAAAACAGGCTCATCCAGGGACATGCAACTGTAGGAGTTCTTCAGCTGGGGGCTATTTCCAGCGGGGCTCTTACGAGCGACATGGTCACCAAGGCCCGAGAGACAGATCTGCCGGAGGGCCTTACACTGGACAGGGGATGGCGGGCTCATCCGAGGATTAAGCACAACCTTTGCGTCAACATTTACAAGGTTCACTGAGTTTGTGAGCTGCGCTCGAAGCTTTCGTACCTCAACCATCCCTTTATGACGAAGCCCGTTTTCTGAACAGAACTTTTCCGTGCAGCCTGCGTATTCACTAGCTCCAACAGCTCGCAAAAGAACCATCGCGTCACCAAGTTTCTGAGCATCACCTTGCCCCGCCCAAGTCCGACGCAACCGCGATATCTTCCGCCGATCCTCCTTGGTTATTTGGCCCGTTTCTCTGTCGTTCTCATCAGCGAAGATTTCCTTGACCGTGAGAGCGGAAACAACAGCGATGACGTACTCCATGCAGTTTTCCTGATGCCCCAGGCAAAGCATTTTCGCGTATCTTGGCGAAACTGGAAACTTGGCCATGGCGCGACCTAACGGAGTGATGACCGCGTTGACGTTTCCCTTGACCGTTTTTTTCTCCTCTAACGCGCCTAGATTTAACAACAGTTTTTCCGCGCTCTGCAGCGCTGTCACGTCTGGCGGAGTGGGAAAAGGAAAATTAACGACCTTGTCGATGTTCATGTCCTTCATCTGCAGGACCAAATCGTCAACTGGTCGGCGTGAGATCTCCGGCGCCGAGAACTCTTCAAACTCGTTGGTGAACACGGCTGAGGAATACAAACGATAACAATGCCCAGGCTCCACTCTACCAGCTCTACCCGCTCGCTGATCCGCTGAGGCCCTCGATGTCCACGTGATTTTAAACGAGGACACTCCAGTTACTTTATCATAGTAGCGCCTCTTGACCATACCAGTGTCCACCACGTACTTGATGTTGGGAATTGTCAGCGATGTTTCTGCCACGTTAGTTGCTAGGACGCAGAGTCGCGTTCCTTCAGGGGGTGGCTGGAATACTTTGGCCTGCTGCTGGCTTGACAGAAGCGAATACAACGGGAGAACGAACATGGGAATACTTTTGTCGATCAATGACGTAAACGCGCTGTCGTCGAGGTCAAACTCACTGTTTTCGTCGCCATCGTTTCCGATCTCCTCACCGAGGTCTTCATCTTCTGCGTCCCTGTCTTCCACTGCTGGATTCACGGGGTAATTGTCAAGATCAAAATTATCATCAGCATCATCATCGGAGTTTCCATCCTTCACCTTCTCCTGTGCGATGCGCGTTGATTTTGTTTTCTCCGAGTTGTAAGGAAAGGTCCTCTTTAGCTTCTTACACAATCCATGCACCTCAGCCTGGCCGGTCACAAAAACTAAAATTCCCCCCGGTGGTAGGGTGCGGTGTATTTTACACACTTTGCGGAACGCTTCATTTAAGTAGTCGTCAGGTGTCCTCTTGTTGAAGTGGACCGTCACAGGAAACTGTCTGGACTCGACAGTTACTACCGGGGGTGGGGTGGGAAAGAGACGCGCGTTACCTGTGAAGTCCTCCACGCGCAGAGTGGCAGACATGATGACCAGTTTAAGTTGTTTTCCTTGGCTTTTACGCATTGGAACTACTCTGGAAAGTAAACCCAGAAGGATATCTGTGAATACGCTCCGCTCATGGGCTTCATCTATGACTATGACCGAGTACTTTGACAAGAAGAAATCTTTTTCGACTTCCTTGAGTAACACACCATCAGTCATGAACTTCATGATGGTCTTTTCCGTCACGTTGCCTTCGTAACGGATCTGATAGGAAACCAGCTCAGTGCTCATGTTCAGCTCCAGAGCGACACGGCGCGACATTGTCACGGCAGCCACACGCCGCGGTTCTGTGACGCCAATCAATCCTCGCGTTGTGTAACCGCCCTCGTAAAGAAACTGAGGCACTTGCGTGGTCTTTCCACTTCCAGTCTCACCGCAAAGGATCACCACGTCGTTATCATGAATCGCTTCCATAACAGCTTGCTCTTCGGCAAGAATCGGAAGTTGAAGCCTCGCGGCTTGTATCTTCAGGTATCTTTTAACTTCTTTAAAGATGGCTGGCTCAGACTCCGTTTTTTTCGGCGCCAGATTCTTTGCAACAGTTTCATGCTTTGATTTATCCATTGTTTTGACTTCAACCTCAGTGGCTTCGGCTTTCAAACCTTTCCTAGAGTCAGTCAGCTCACTCTTTTCTCCGTCCGTGCATTCTGTGTCATCTATATTTGAATGTGTACTTTCCACGCCTTGATTTTTCTCTGCCAAATTTTTAACGTCACTATCCTCATCATCGCTTTCAGACGAGTTCTCAGAGTCGAATTCTTCCTCCGCCTCCTTTGAGATCCCAGCAGGAATAGGTTCGCGAGCTTTGTTCTCCAGTCGAAGTTTCTTTCCTTTCTTCCGACCACGGCGAATACTAGAGATAACTCCCTTGTCCGGTTGACAACTACTTTCTACCTCCGACAACGTTCTCTTCCTAGTTATATTCAACTGACCAAGATCGGTTGTAGAATTCATTTGAGCTAGCTCTTTATCACTTACAGCATGCTCGGAAAGCGACTTGAGTAAATCTGCCCTCTTTTCTTTCTTTCGATTCGTCTCAACAATTTTCTCCAGTCTTTTACGCTGCTTCTTAGTGAGCTTCTTTCGCTTCTCATTGGGATGTTTGTGGGTCACCTTATCTTTGTTTTTCTTGTTAGGAGCAACAAGGATGTTTGTGTCGTCATGAGATTTGCTGTATTCGTCATAATCTTTTGTTGATTTTTCGAAGACTTCTTTCTGGTCCAACGATGGCGTTGGTTCCTCGCTTTTCTTTACTGTTTCTGGCTGCAATCTCGCCTTCCAGTTGTGCTTTTTCCTCATACGACCCATGATTGCAATTTCCTGCAACGATTAAGCAGTTTCAAGTCGGGGGAAATCTAATTTTAAACACACGTGGATAAATTCTGTCCGCCATATTGCAAAATTTTCTCTTATGAGGTTGCTCGCTGACCCCATAATATGGGCTCATACACTCGAGCGGCCCTGGGACGAGAAGGAAATTTCGTTCCAGGCTTCATCCGAGCGCTCTCTGCACGTTTTCCAAAATGGAGGCCGATTTGTATGATGAATTTGGAAACTACATTGGCCCAGAACTTGAAAGTGATGAAGAAAGCGAGGAAGAAGAAGAGGCTGATGAAGAGGACGCCATAGAATATGTAAGTGAGGTGGTTTTGATTGAGCCACAAGGTAAAAAGATGTATTGTTAGTAACTTTTGGCTTGTCTTTGAAACGCATTCGAAACGTCAGTAAAACGACGCTCACATGGACCTTTTCTGCTTTCTAACTGTGCAACAAGATTTTGATCTCAGCAACAAGTGCTTTGAATCAGTCTTATTGTGCCACAAAAGTGTTTTTAGGAATCATGCCGAACTGAACTTACCAAACTTGGTAAACTTTGTCTGCTCCCGGAAAGGCTTCATTCTTATTACCTCAAGTTATTAGCTTGATCCCTTACAACTCCAGGGGCAAGTTGTTCTTCGATTTGAGGGTTGGAAATGTTTAGATCTATGAAAGCACAATGACCACTGTGGAAAATAATATTCAACTTATTACATGTAACTCTTTTTAACTGTGAGATACATTTTCCATTAACATCTTTCAGGCAGAAGATGAGGAAGATGAACAGATGGACCAAGATGAAGAGCCTCAAATGCAAATTGTTCTTCACGAGGTACAGTACTAAACATAGTAAGGAAAGTCTGGAAAGAAATGAAGCCATATGCTGTTTAATAGATGTGAGTCAGTGACTTGAGCAAGTCTGAAGTATGGTTTCAACAATTTTAGTGAGGGTATAGGCAATTACATGTATTTGTAATGTATTCTCAGTATTGGACTGGAACTACACTGTACCTGTAGCTTGCAATGGAGGCTAATGCAGGAAATATCATAAAAAGAATTTTTTTTTATGTCATTTCATAAATTAACCTCAGTTGTAAATTAGTGCCAGTACTATACTGAGAATAGGTATTTGGTCTATTGTATGGCCTTCCTACTGCAACCCTTATGTGGAGCATGGATGTGCCATGGTGAAAGCACATGCCTCTCACCAATGTGGCCCAGCTTTGAATCTTGGACATGGTGTCATAAGTTGGTTGAGTTTGTTGTTGGTTCTCGATGACCCTACATTTGTAAAGTTGAATCTTCCGTTTTCTATGTTCATGCATTTTTCTCTACATGTTAAGTCTGAGCCCAAATTTGTGAGAAGCTGAAAATATGATTGCATGCTCCTTGTCATTAATTGGATCAGTATAAACTTCAGCTTT
>OMLO01001231.1_pt1 | contig 19260 bp, 17 predicted proteins | sample 1674811 | NCBI WGS metagenome assembly OMLO01 (sample SAMN06265003, study PRJEB25207) | coral metagenome | isolation source: Coral host | place: Mexico:La Bocana,Puerto Morelos, Mexico | collected 2008-11-13 | reverse complement strand
TTGAGTTGATTTCAGTTGTGATATTTAATTATATTTTAACTTTAACCTTGTGGAATATCACTGAATTTTTCAATACATTATGAAGGACTCAACTGAAAAGGTTCTTGGAGCTTTGCACTGAAGATTGTATAAAAATAGCCAGTCAAGTTTGCAATCAATATTGAAATACAGCCGTCCTAAGGACGATGCCTACTAAATGCAAAGCTTTTTTGTGCCACATTAGAACCATGCACAAAAAGTAGATCTTTGCAAGGACTATTGGAATCCGCAAAGAAAAATGGGAGTAGCTTCGCATTTTTTCCGAGATAACAAGCCTTAAATCTCAACAAAAATGCTGACATCAGCAGAAAAAGGAGAGGATATTTCTTCACAAGTTTCCTTAGAACTCGCCTTTACATACAGAAAAACAAACAAATTTAAATCTTAAAACTACTTTCACTAGGTGAAAGGTAACATAAAAACTATTTTTGGTATGTTTTTAACGACAATCATTGTAACAGAGCTTTTAGTGTCTCTGACAGCCTTCCTCTCGTTAAGCTAAAATACAGTCTAACTAGCATTTCCTCTTAACCAGAAACTAACCGCGTGTTGAATTGGCTTGCCTCTTCCATTACATAGTATAAAATGGAGGAGTAACGACCCATTTTTTAAAGTTATTCATCTTTTTTGAAAACTTTTACTGGGCACGTTACATTTTTTCCTGTCACCACCCCAGTAAGTAAAACATTTGCGTCTGTCGCACTTGTTTTGATCGCGCACTACGCCATCTGCAGGTGCATGCTTACAATTGGATTTCAGTATAATTTTCGACAGATAACAGCTAGTTGTTTGGCTGGAAGCCGTTAGCAGTTAGTGGTTAGCGGTACGATGCCATTCTGGTATTCCTGGTTTAGTACATGTTCATTAAACTTGATGTGGTCAGAGTAGGGAAATTTTGCTTTCATTTCAGTCGCGTACTTGGTGGCCGTAGTTGATAACGTCAATAATGTCAACCCTATCGCGCACGTGATGTAGATCATGCCTCGCGTAATGCGCAGAACGTGAGCGCACCAACAATAGTAGGTACCGTCCTTAATGTAACCATCACGAACTCTACAATTTACTTCATTTAAACCACTTTAAAACTGCTTATGAACTTTGCGAGTTTTCCGCTGATGTAATGCCTCAGTAATGACTTTCGCTTGCTAAAACTCTTCTACGCAACAGTCGTACTTTGAGTAAAAGCTAACCTTCATTTCTCTTCAGTGTGTGCATTTGTGGCATACAAAAAACAATTGAAAATTGCATTCCAATTTAACTTGCCTCTACGTCGTTTAAAACTCAAACTGGCAGACTTATTCTTAATTTATCTACAGAAAAACTCACCAAGAGTAGAATAACCGATGTACCGAATGTTGTGCTCTTGGCAGAACTCTCTAATCCGAAGATCTTGATGGAACGGGTCAAACCAGTTTTGAACTGCAGATACCGGTACTGTGGCAAGCTTAACTAGTTCTTCCAGGTCTTGAAGGTCAAAATTGCTTACGCCCAGGCTGCGAATCTTTCCTTTCCTATGCATTTCTTCCATTGCTTTCCAGCTCTCTTCCCACGTCCCTTTTGGTTCTCCTGCAGAAAACAAAAGAGCTCAGTCGATAACAAAATGCCACGTAAGGCGAGTTGCAAGCCTATTATCAAATGGCTCAAATGGAATAAAAATAATGACTGCACTTGGCCTTAAGTGACTCGTGCGTACCACTGAGCGACCGAGTCTGTATTGTAAGCGATTACGGACCGAGTAAATTGAAAGGGAACAAATGGGAATCGATAACCTTTACAGTACGGAGCGAGACTGGAAATTTGAAACGATTTCAAGCCACGTGAAACGTGTTTATCTCAATGGCAAAATGGGTCCATTCGATTTCGTTGTTAGGTCTCAGGGTTTTAAGAACACTTGCAGATAAATAAGGAGACATTTTGGCACCAGAAAAAGCTTTCACTTTTAGCGGGCCGTAAGTCAGTAGAGTAACTATGTCCCGCTAAACTAACCAATCAAAGCGCGCGTAGTAGCTGAGAGATATAATAAGGCTGCTTATTCTTGTGTTTATCCTTGTTTTCGTGTCATGGATGCTAGTAGCTGGGTCAATTGTCAAAACAGCAGTGTCGTCAGCTTAAAATAATCATTGTGTGCTTACGTTCTACTGTTTTCACCCATGCTTTTTGCGCATCTTTTGACTTCCGTCTCTCGTAAAAAAATTGCTTGGTTTGCTTGTGTACCGAGTGAGAAAGGCCAATAATAAATCTATTTATTGGGAGGGTGGAGAGGAAAGGGCTCTGTTAACTAATATCAGGCTGAATCGCCAACATTTATATTATCTGTCCAGTGAAGATGACCTGCCAGTGCTGTGTCAGGTTTCACCAATATTTTGCAGGTAAAACTTTAAATTCCTGGGGAGGGGGGGGGGGGGGGGGGGGGGGTTGTGAAGTCAGCATCGTAGGGGTGAAACGTCTTACTATGTTCCACTCCGGTCCCCCTGGATTGCGTCTACCTATAAAAGCCTAACTGTAACCACCCCACCCCTCCCTACCACCTCATTCTTTGTGACCTCATGCCAAATACAAGCGTGGGATTTAATGTGTAATTGCGATAGAAATATTAAACTTGCCTTCTCCACAGGTTAGAAGAAAATCATCACAATGTTGAGAGTGTATAAGAAACAAATCAATGTAGTCCGTGTTGAGAGACTTCAAAGACATCTCCACGGCCTCTAAAGTTGTGTCATAACCTAAATATCTAGGATGTAGCTTGGTCATCACAAATATTTCCGATCGAGGAATGCCACTCTGTGCAATTGCTTCAGCGACTTGAGGCTCTGAGTTAGGATAACCTTGGGCAGTGTCAATCAACCTGAACAAAGATTGAATGAGAATTCCAACATCAGACCTATACTGTTTATTTATTTTCCCTAGGGGGAGGGGGGGGGACCCATATTATGACAAAGCCAGGATGCTCGTCATCTCGTTTCTGGTCTCACTTGGGTGTTCATGACGAAACGCCACTATTTTTAGCTGTCAAAGTACATGTAGCTTTGCACTCAAAGAAAAAAAAAAATAGAAATTGCTCTTATTTTTGTGTTTAGGTTCAATTTCCTCGGCTAATACTTAAACCCAGAACGGTAGAACGCACAAAAGCAAGAACGCCAGAATTGGGCGAATGCGGGTACGCGGGAACGCGTGAACGTCGGAACGTCGGAATAATAAAACCAGGAACACAAATTACTTAGCCCGGAACGCATACAAAATCACAAACCCGGATAAATAAAACCGGGAACACAAATTATTAAAAACAGGAAAATATAAGAAACCTTTTAAGTTCAGAAAGCAGTTTGATTTCCATGAAAGATATTTAAAAGAGACTTAAAAAATTATAGGTTAACTGTCTAGTATTACTTCTTATATAGAGCTGATAGCTGACATAAAATAAGTTTTAAGTACAGGAAGTAACAGAGCCAGATAAGGTATTCAAAATGAATGATGATTTCACCTGTAGCCAATTTCAAAAGCAGTTTTAACAGCAGCCGTTGTGTTTTCCATCAGGGTAGCCGTACCAAATCCCATTACTGGCACTGTAAAGGTACATAGAATATGCACAGTGATTGTGTCAATAATATTAAGCCAAAGCATTGACTACTGGCTTTAAGATACATGCAGCTAATTTAAAACTACACACCATCAGTTAAAATTAATAGGAATCTTATGATTTAGTGATGATGATGATGAAGAGGACAGTACAAAATGTAACAATTAAGTACCACTTGGAAGTGCTACTCAGTAACTCAATGATTTGAGTGGTCTTAATTAATGATTTGGCATTTATTCAACACACAAAAAAATAGAAACACACTCAGGCCCCATGTACACTACACGTATGCCACAGGGATTTGCAAACAGAGGTTTCACTCTGACAACGCATCAAATGTTTTCCATCCAAGCTACGCTTGACAAATTTAAAAACAAAAAACTCACAAGTCAATGTGGATTTCTGTGTGAGTAAATCTCAGTCAGGGAAATCACATGATTAATTATCATGATGCCATCAATCATTTGTGAAAACCTTCATTTTTAAAATGTTCTCCAGTCACATGAAAAAGAAAAGGCGACATCTTCAAATTTCTCCAATTCGAAGAGACTTTTTGATAATTTGCATTTCCATGATGAATGAAAGGCCTAACCGGAGAATTAAGCTGTGTTTTCAAATTCGTCTGGCATAGTGACTGGACAAGGCCTTAAATTTGTGTCACTTCATATCAATAACAACTTTGCAATTGGTGAATAAATCATGACTAGACTTTGAAACGTTGTCCAAGGAAACGGCTCCAATGATAAAGGACACAGAAGTTCCAGATAAACACGACACTATTTATTTAAGTCTCTGTTGAGCATACAACAAAGATTCTAGCCACGCATACGGGGCCTTAGTAACAAACCTGTCCCCAGGGCCTGGCGCTAATCATGCATAAATTAACTTTGTTACAGACTTCTTTTTCTAAAACACAATAGCATAGCCTATTGACATTGTGAAAGCCTCTCCATTCCTGTTCACAGTAACGGATGCAAAATTTAATTCTCCAGGTGCTAATTACATGTACATTGTTAAGTAATTAGTAATACTTACTTGTGTATCCACTTGCAAGTTTGATGTCTGCTGGTCTTTCATTTTGTTTTGGAATCCTTAAAGGTCCACTGCTGGGGTCACTGGCATTGATTTTCAGAATGGCATTCAAGGCATGCTTCTCCTCTTGGCATTGAATCTTGTCTGGTTCATTCTGCACAAGCTTGTCAAACAGCTCTGTTACCTACAAAGTATATTTTTAAAAAATTACCTGCAATATCCAGCTACAATAATCGTCACAATTCATGTGTTGGGTCATTGAATTGCACTAATTACAACTTCGACAAAAATATATGAGTATCTTTCTGCGCCCAATACAGCCTTGTTCCCAGGACCTCTCTTTTTCACAATAAGAGAGATCCTGGGAACCAGGCAGCTGTTCCCAGGATGTCTCTCCTTCCCACAAAAAGAAATCCTGTGAACTGGGTAGCACCGGATGATCCATTTATTTCTTAGCTTTACTTGGAAAAATTGAACTATTGCAGGCTAAAACCCGAAAAGACAAGTTACCTTTATTACATCTGTATCTTCAGAAATCCCAGCCTCTTGAAACTGCTGCTCAAAGTTGAATATGGCAAACCAGACATTAAGAGCAATATTAGGAGTGTTATACGACCGGACAAAGTGCCACCAGTATTGAGGGATATACAACATGTCACCTGTCAATCAATCAAAAACAAAGAAATAACTGAAACAAGTTTCATGTAGGCTTCACAACTTTACATTCATGGACTAAAAAGACTTTTCAAAGACATTTACGCTGTATTTAAGGAATTACTTTTTGCCAGGATCACATGTAAAAAAAACACATGTAAGCTGTGTGCGTGTATTGGGAGGGGGGGGGCAATACATTTGTACTTACTTGGAAGATATGTTATATGTTATAAAAATCAATGTTTTAAGAGACTGGGTACAATGTAATTATTGAATTTTAACATAAATTTTAATAATTTTAAACTATTTACCATTATTAAAATAATGGTAAAATTATGATACCATAATTAAATAATGATGAAACAATTGCCTGAAAATCATTTTTTAATAGTTTGTGATATTATTTTTTAATTTCACACTCTGTTATTTCCGATGCCATGAAATTCTTGATGTTTCATGGTGAAGCAAATTCTTATTGCTTTAATGTTATCTGTGTTCCCGAAAGTATGTTTAATTATTTAAACAATAGACTTTCACAGTGATTTTCTTTATTTCAACAGGCTCCAAATAAACAATACCTCACAGATTTAAACAAAAACAAAGGTGTGGCTTAGTAGGGCCCTTTTAAAGGTACATTGCATATAATTATACACTGCTTTTCAACAACCTGCCCTCCCATTTCCTGCCTCATTGCAATGTAATTGAAAATTGAGTAGACAGGGAATTTAATGCCAATTGCGAGTTTCAAAAAGTCTGGGGATAGTTTCTGGGGATGCTTTCAAGTGGCACACCATCAAAATAATTATCACATGAGTCACTAGTCTTATTTACCGGTAATTAGCCTTTGGGTGAGTGTGCATACTGAGAAAATATAAGTGGAAATAAGTAGGAAACTCCATGGTATACCACAACTGGTAAATGAACATAAGTTAGGCAACTATTTTATAATCATGCCATCGAAAATACATCGGCCAACACAATCAATGTGACAAGCAGGCAGCATACAACTAAAAGGTTGGGTGTAATACCATTTAATATACAACAGCTTTCCTGCAATGTGAGTTAGGCTGTTTTTAATTCTTTTTATGGCATGCTATAAAATTTAAATACCAGTACTGTAAGTGCTTTTCTATAGAACCCGATTCCACAATTACCAAACATGAGTGATAAAAATGGCATGTTTAGTATTAACACTCACCTTTATTCAAAGTTACCTCATAATATGGTACATCTGCTAGTTTTGGATAAGTCTCCAAGTCTAACTTCTCTGGATCTATTGACAACACTCCTGCAACAATGCTAAACTGATCGGCATAAAGATCTTTGCTATACGTGCTGTTAACCAGGTACACAGTCTTTGTCCCAGAGATGACCGTAATAATATTTTCCACTCCGTCATGATGGAAGGCTGAATTAGCATCACCGCTATTAAACAATAAATTAAGGCTATCAATTGATGACAATATCTCATGGCAGTTTAACATTGAAGGCAAGATAATGTCATTTAACATAGGACTGTTTGGCGAGAATGAAGAATCGAGGTAAACATCATCAGATTTATATATTTTCAGGAATTCTCCGAATGATAACGGTTTCCTTACAGGCCGTTCATTTTTAAATTTTTTCCGATATTCCACAGTAAAAATGTCTGATCCAAAATTTGACATCAGATAGGATTCATTTTGCCATAGTTGTACAGCAGGCCAGTGGTTAGCACCATTCCTGATTACTACAGGTTTCCTTTTGTGCACGAAGTTGTGGTAGAAGTCAACACCACTTGGAGCATACTTCAAGCTTGCAATTTCACCTTCTGATGGTCTGTGTTCACCAAAACGCTTCAGGTGGCCTGTTAAAAGAAGAATGGTCGGTGAACTGATCAGCAACATAAAATTCAAATCAAATCTAATCTAGTACTTAGAACTTAACTTAGCAAAAGAACAATCTGACTGGTTCAGGTTGATCTTCATCTGAACAAACTAGCCTCTTGAGTGACTATTGATGTACAACATCATTATTTTTGCCCCTCAGGTAATGACATACGTAATATGTCAAAATTATAAGAGATTTATTCAAACTTCCAGCAAACCGGAAACAGCTTTTATAGGCAACTGAGATTTATACATGCAGGATGTTTTTCGAGATGTTTTCCTATTGTTGTAACGTCACATGGATATCAAATTACATCAACCACAGCCCTGCTTGTCTGGGACAAGTAGATTTTCAGGCCATGCCAGGCAAGCAATATTTCATTCTCACTTGCCCAATGGGCAAGGGCTCTCACAAGTCATTGGCCTGAACTAAATCAAAACAGAGCCTTAAACTAAGACTTTCCGCACTATGGCAAGCAGACTTTCAGAGCTCCCTGTGCCTAGGGCAACCTGGAAATCAACTGTTTTCAAGCCCTGCCTCAGTGTAATTAACTGCATTGAAGGAAAACTTTAATGCCCTTTCAGAAAATGGGTCCATGTCTGTAGATCTATTGAAAAGCTTATAACATTTAAAGTTTTGTACTAGACACCCATTTTCAGTGAAAATGTTGTGGCACACAGCCTACATAATGGCCAGGCAGTCAAGGAACTAATTAGTTGCATATTAATAAGTTTTGTTCACTAGGCAAAAAATTTTACCCTTACAATGATAATTTTCAAACAGGCCTCAGGTGGGTTATGCTGTTCACCAGATAAATTACTATCCAGTGGCTAAGTATTACAAGACAAATTACACTATCAACTGGATAGTGGTTAATCTGGTGGAAAGAATTATCTAGCCTTTAACAACTGCCCCCAGGATTTTGAAAGGTATCAGCAAATTTTGAGGGCAACCTGACAACAAACTGGATAAAAAAAACCTGTGAAAGACCTGCATCTCATCCAGGGGGAAGGGAATTGAAATACATGTACTACAGGCTGCTCATGTCGTAAATTGAAGTAGAGAAAGTGAAGACTTAGGTTTTCTGACTTATACTCTGTTAAAGATCACAGCTGAACATATCCCCAAGGGTTAGTCTTTTTTGGGGAGCCTGGCGTGTATCAGGGTATATCCCCTTTCCAGGTCAGGTTGCCCTGACAAACATTAAGCTTAACTCATAATATTATTAAGTTTATAGTTTCTACAATTTTGTAAAAGACTGAATTTTTGTGAACCCTTCACTCACAGGTTTCTTCCTTTGTTGTAAAAATTAGCAAATATAGGCTTATAATTTCTTTGCTGTGCTTAATTCTAAATCGCCTGAAAACTACATGCAAGAATAAGTACGGTTTATATTATTTATTTTAGCCATAATGATACCATAATCGAAGCGACTCTTTTTGAAGATAATTTCAGAATTGCCACGCTTAACTAAAGCGGAAATCATTCGAGTTAAAGGTGACTAAATTTTACGACTTTAATAAAACTTTAAAAACTTTTTTCGCATCGATCGATCTGTGGATTGAAGTAACTATCAATTCAGTTCATTTACTAAGTTCTGAATACCTTTTCCAATGATCCCAGCACAGCCATCTTTGTCACAAAATTCAGGAGACGAACATGTAGTCAAGTACCATAGCGAAACAAAGGACGATAGCATAAACAAACTCCCGGCGGGAAAATATACTCCTCTGCGAGCAGTCAACAACATGGCTGCGTGTGAAACAAACTGAACAGTTTTTCGCAAAGTTTGGAACGGTAGCGCCCGAAATACAGTGTTCACTATGTTAAAGATGCTTCAAAGGACAGTAAGTCATAAATAATCAGCTGATTCTCAGCGAACATCTGGTCCTTTTTCATCTCCATCGCAAAATTTCCATAAAAGCTTTTTTTCTCCGACACGTCCGTTCATGCGCATAATGGCAGTTGTGTGACAACATAAGGAGAATCAACCCTTGTATCAACACTTCGGTAATAACGTTTTTCTCCCATTAACCGTGAAAAATGGCTATTTGTAAAATTACTTCTTGATTTAAAATGAACTAAAAAGTATGCAGAAAATATTCTGATATCTTTTATTTCAAATATCGATAAAATTTAATATCTCCGCGGTTTCGGGCGTTTGATAAAGTTATCGTATTTTTTTTACATCTCGTCAGTACTATGACCTACTATCACAAATAATCTCTGACATTTCAGCTTAGGCCTCAAAATCGTTATCTTCCCTAACAGTATCTTAGTAGACATAAAACACAAATTACCACTCATAATAATCCTTTGTTTGTATTCAAGGAAAATACGACAGGTAAAATGTTGATCTTTTGTGAATTGACTAATTAGCATATTCTCCAAACATTCTTAGCGCGCGCTGTTGGCGGAACTTCCCAAACAAAACCAACATGGCGCTAAGAGTAAGAAGGTTGTTTTACGTTTTATTGATTCTTTTAAATGAGTGTTCTCCCTGCTTCGCCGACGATGCAGATCCTTCAGTATGGAATGTGAAGGATGACATAAAGTTTGGTGTAGCTGAGCCAAATGTTGAGGTTCGTGATTTGTTTTGGTGTGTTTGTTTTGGTGTTTCAGCTGGCGCTCATAAACAGGTTAAATTTTCAAGGAAATTCACTCACTCAAGGGGGCGTCTGGAATTTGTTATTCGTTGATCAAAGAGACAGCGCAAATATTGTTATGATTTAGTAGCTTTTATTGGGATACTAGCTATCAGATGTAACTTATCTGTAAGATTGTCATCTTCACAGTGACTAAAAAAAATTATTTAACTCCTCCATATTGAAGTTGGAGTCAAAAATAATTTAAATTAAGAATTAGTTTTTATTTCCTGGAAATAAAATTTGATTAGAAAATTTACTAAAATATTTTATATTTTTTTATATTAAATATTTTACCAATATACAAGCTTAAATGATCTATCTGGCGTTACTATTATTTTTTCTTTGAGTTAACAATCAAGCAAATTAGGAGCTATCAACTGATTGCACAGGATATTACAAGTGTTAATTTTTGCTCTCCGATTTATTATTTGCTTTTATTTTAAATATTATATTTTTGACATAAAATTATTTCTTCAATTCGAAAAAGATTTATCTTGCAACTGAAACATGCTCATTCTCTTGCGGATAGAATTTATATCTTAAAAACTACAGCTGTTTAATATCCAAAAACACAGTAGTATTAATCATTATTATGTATGAAAAATATTTTTTCTCATTTCTTTTCACAAATAAAAAAAAAATTATAAATTACTGTTTGCATATTTTTTAGGATTCTGTGCTTGATGTTGACTTCACTCCACAAATCAGCTTCAGATACCATACAAATGATGGCCGGAATATTTTTGTCTTTGATAAGATTTTAAAACCAAAGCACCTTGGTTTATTTGTAGAATATTTAAATGTGGACTTGGGTTCCTGGCAGTTCAGACTCCATGAACCATATGATGGTGGCATCGAAGAGCCAATGGATAATATTCCATGGATTAATCCAGTAGATTGCCTGGAATTTTCCAGAACCCTAGTTGGAAAAACCATTCAAAAAGCGGTTATGGATGCTGCTGGAACTGAAGATATTTACTATCCATACAAAGTAAGAGGGAAAATTATGCGGCGAGGAGACTTCACTAAGCTGCACACTGATTCTAACAGAACAGATGATGAGTTTTCAGCGTTGATGTTCCTGAATCCAAAATGGAGAAAAAATGATTATGGTGAACTGTATTTGTAAGTTCTCTAAATTCTCTCCTTATCTTTTATTCAGCTAAAGGAGCTCTGTCAGGGTAGTTTGAGTTGTTTTGGCCACATACAAAAGTACCTTTAAAAGTACCTTTAAAGACCACTTTGTGTCACTATCAAAAGTATTTTCTTAGTTGTTTTTGAGTGATCACCAGCCAAACTCTTTCTGCCAATCACAAATTTCTTAGCTGACTAATTTAGCTGTCTTCTGACTGCTTAGTGACAGCCTGTTAGAGTGATGTAATATGGCTGAGTAAATATTTGAGATTTGAGTCTTTTAGATAGTTTGATATGTGTCTGAATTATCAAGTCACATTCTTTTTCTAGGTATGATGAAGACACTGAAATTGTTGCTGGAGCTGTTCCAAAATTTGGTCGTCTAGTCATATGGCAGAGTTCCATCTCGTACCTTCCAAGGCCCCCTAGTATTGCTTTCAAGAAGGGCCAGCTGTTACTTCATGTGCAGTTCTCAAAGTCAAAGGAAAAAATGCTCAAAGGCCATTCAGAGATAGTGGCAAATAAAAATGAACGCAAAGCTGCTTACAATGCAGGATTTATTGGAAGTGACAAGCCTGCCCCTGCTAACATCGATGTGGCACAACATTTTGTTTCTGAGCATAAGTCTATGCAAGGAAAGAAAATAATTGTGTTTGATGATCTTTTTAACAAGGATGACTTGGATAAATTACGAGCCTTCATCTTCAAACATGGCACCTATTATTATGATGACAGTGATGAAGGTGATAACGATAGTGACAATGTCCAATGGATTGCGGGATTTGAGATCAATGATTATATTCAAAGTAGACTGTGGAACATCATGCAGCAGGTGTGTGAGTTACTTAATGCTAGATTTCCCAAATTAGTTTACTGTTTTACGGTGAGCTAGAATTTTGACATGTTAATAATTATTATTAAACTCAGATTTGTGTAACACTAACGCAAGGTTCTCATTACGTGCCATCAACCTGATAAGCACTGGCTACTGATTTCCGAGCTGCCTACATTTTGTTAAAATTAATGATACGTGTGTAAGTTGTAAGGAGATTAAGTAATTTAGGGAAAACATGGTTTTTTGAACATGACTGAACTACTGCTACTCAGGACAGTCAAAGCTGTCAGTAGCCAGAGAAAGGGCATGGTGTTGGGATGTACAGTACTGATCAGAAGAAGCCTAACGGGGAACACAAACGGGAACAAGAACGGAACGGATACAACAGGTATGTAATGGGAATGGAACGGGTACAGAACGGATATTGAACGGATACAGAACGGGAATGGAATGGATTCAGAACAGATACACAACGGGAACGGAACGGATATAGAATGGGTACAGAACAGGAACAGGAACACGTGCAGAATGGAAACATAATGCGCTCTGTCAAGCGTTACCCTGTTAGGTTTCTTCTGATCGGTACTGTAGGATATGTCTTTAATTACGCTAGCGCTGTAAGATAAAAATTGAAAAAACAGTCTGTAATCCAATAATATTCTTGGTGTTTTCACCTTTTCCAAAACTGAATATCATTTAGGAAACATAATCGAGAGATGCACGTAAGATAGCATTTCAGAGCCTCTAAAATTCCTAAATTTCAAAATGTTATTGAGGAGTATACTATGCTTCCCAAGAGGCTTGTCCCTTCAGCTCTGATTCAAATTAGTGTAAGCCATCTCCTTCATGAAACAAGTACCACACTTCCTAAATTAATGAGAACATTGCTAACTCGTTACTGTAAATGCAAGCTCTATACTTGCTTGTATTTCTTCATACAGTATGACATGGTGTTGCATTGCAGCATGAATTTTGTGCACAGTACTTAGCACAAATATCCTCACGCTTAAAATCAGTATCAATGTATTCCTTAAGTTACAGTGCTAGGAAGAATGAGTCGCTTGTCATTGCTTTGTAGACTTTGAAACATATCACTGGGCAGGATAAGTGGTTCCCATACGACATCTCATGTAACTTGATCAGGAGTGCTGACCACACCCGTATTCATCAGGATTGTGAACACCATGAGGATGAATGGACGTACCTCATATATCTGACACCAAACTGGACTAAGAATGATTATGGAGAGACTGCCTTCTATGAGACAATGACCAACAACAATGAGATCATCACTGAGGTCCGGCCAAAATATGGACGGGCAGTTGTTTTCCAAGGTAAATTACTGTAGCCTGCAGTGCAAGCGTTATTTTGGAATGGAGTGCTTGGTAAACCAGGTTTTCAATGCCGCCATCTTCATTTTTTTTCCACTTCATGCCTACTCCCTCTGCAAATTTTTCCTTGCCTCAATCCTCCACACTTACTGTACAAAATCCTAGATGGCAGCCTAATAAAGAAATGTACAAAATATGCCTGCACTGCAGGCTAGAATTACAGTGGAACCTGTTATTAGTAATCCCATCACCAATGGGCCACACATCTGTCTGTCTGTCCGTGTGTCCGTCCATCCATCCATCCATTCATACATTCATCCAGCTGTTTGTTCGTCTGTTCATCCATGCATCTGTCCATTCAATCATCTCTCCATCAGTTCATCCATTCAGCCATCCACCCATCCATCAAATCCATCCATCCAGAAACGTTTTGTTTTTAATTTATATAAATTATTTATGTGTTACCAGTAGTTTTAGGAACTCAAGGAGCTTTAACAAACATTGTTGATGAATGTTCCCTGTTACAGGTATTATTCCTCATTCAGCCCGGCCACCCAGTACTAACCAGTCACATGCACGCCTCACCTTTGTTGCTAAAGTGTCTGTGAATGAGATGGTGGGCCGGCAAAAGGCATTCAGAGAGGAAATGAGACACTTTCAGCCTTTAGTAATGGTAGAAAGTGTGTCAGATTTGATGGAGCAAGAACAAGGTACGCATACAAGTTATAAATCAACCTTTTTTTAAATTTTGCTTCATTTTCAGTCGTCTTTATTATTATCAAAAGTTATGCAAGCAACAGTTAATGCATTGTCTTAGAATTTGTACCTCTAAGATGTGAAAAAAATTCAACCCACTCCCACAAAACAAGATCCTGGTATGTTTCAGAGATTCTTTTAAATTTCTGATGAGCACCCCCCCCCCCCCCCAATTCTCTCTGTAAGATGCACCTGCAGGGAATCACGGTTGTTGTATTCAACTTGGACTGGATATTCGTTTTGAGAAATACAAGTACCCAGGTTACAGAGGGAATTGGCCATTGGACAAAGAAGTCGTGAACTATAAGTTTGACAATCATTGCCAAACATTTTACATTTAGCAAGAAAAGTCTAAAAGAGTGTACTATTCGGTGACTTTCATTTCAATAGGTTAATCTTTTTGCTACAGGTCAGGAAATAGTCAGGAAAAAAATTTCAAGTCAGCAAAAAGTCAGGGAATTTTATTTTGAGCAGGGAAAATTGGCAACTAAGAAAAGTCAAAGGAAATTGAAATAGTTTAATTTTCAAAACTTTTTATAATGGGTAGAAAGGGCAGGTGTGAGGGGAGGCTAGGAGTAACTTTTATATATGACTTTTTTTTATTTATTTGGTAAAGGAACTATATTTTTATCAGGGGAAAATCAAAGGAAAATCAGAGAAAATTTGAAAAGTCGTGTCTGTGGCGACATGTTATTTCATTTGAACGGGATGTCGTTTAGAATTTCGGTGTTCGAGTACATGTTAAGTGTTGAATTGATCTGAGGAAAAGACTAAGCTCGTACAAGAGGTACCGAGACTGTTTCTCAGATTAGGCTTTAATGTGTTTTCTGGGCAGCTATTGCACACTCTCTAAAAACTACTGTGATGGCTTGTTAGTTATATAGCTTCATTGTAGACATGTTTTGGGTACAAGACTCGGTGACCTTGGAAAACCAGAGACATCTCCGGGACTTACTTAATTAAGAAAGCAAATATAAACAGACCTACTCGAAATATCTACGCAGAGCGAGAAGTGCCAATAACATCAGGACGAACGAAAACTAGACTAAAACAGGAACCTTGAAATACAAACACTGCATAAGATAGCCAACACAATCTAAAGTTAGAAACTCCCAGTGTGAGTTGAACCTTGAATAATCTTGAACTATAAACTTGAATACCAAAATAACCAAAACTTTGAGGCACTAACCCAAACATGTCCACTACATGAAGACTACAGTTTAACGATAAGGGCCCTTAATAAACTAGATAAATAGCTTAAAACATCGGTGTTGGCAATAAGGCCCTTACATCAAAAGACTTGCACGGAAGCAACAAAATAACAAATAATTAACCGAGAATCGAAATATCTGTATTATAAAAGACAACTTTTTGCTTCACAACATAAGTGTTGAATCTCTCTGATTATCTCATCTCAGCACTCATCTGTCTTTCTCTATGTTTTCTCCGTCCTTAAAATTTCAGACGCGAACGAGAAAGAATCTGAGCCGCAAGAAGAACAGGAATCAAGAAATAATCACGTTGAGAGAGAAGACGATCAGGTGGATGAAGGCGAAGAGGACGAAGAGGACGAAGCTGAAACGGGCCAGTTCGAGGAGGAGGCGAGAGAGCATCATGAAGAAGAACCAGACCATCCGGTGCTGAAGGAATTATACGCACGCTTAGAACAAGTCTCACAGAATAGAAACTTGGATCAGATGAGGAGTCTTCACAGTGAGCTGCACGCGCGTCACGTGATGGCGAGACAAGAAGCTGTTAAGCGAATTACGAATCTGATTTAGTCGACTACTAACAATTGAATCCATCAAATAGATTATATAATCAAAGCCCCTTGATACAAAGTATAAAAATCAAACTGAAAACACCAGAACTGTAAAATACAGGTAATACCTCCACCCTCTTCCACTCCTCCCCCCTCTTCCACCCCTCCCCCCTCTTCCACTCCTCCCCCTTGTTTCATTCCCTTTTTCCACAAGTTTTACGTAGAGCTTTCTGGGTTATAACATCACGAAAACAGTGTTTCATGCCGAAAGCTAATCTCCTTCGTCCTGGTAAAACAAATTAAAATACTCTTTAATTAAACTGGTAAACTGTATACGCCGTCACAGTGGTTGTTAAGACTGAACTGACTTTTCGTATTTGTGATCGTGAGTATTGAAGGTAAAAACATGTGAGAGCTGAGAAACAGATTTTTTATTTTGCACTTGGTAAAGAAGCTCCCTCCTTGCTTGCAATGAGACTTGGAAATATCCCTATTTTTGAATGTAGGGGGACGACATTGTGTTGTGTTTTCGGGCAAGATACTTAACTCTCACAGCGCCTCTCTCCACCCAGGTGTTTTTGGGTACCGCCCAACTGAATTCAATGGCTTGGGGTAACCCTGCGATGGACTAGTATCTCATCCAGGGGGGAGTAGAAATAGTCGCTTTATGCTACAGAAACCGAAAATAAGTGCCGTGATGGGCCACATGGCTCATATGCAGATTTTATCTACCTACATTTTGAATATCAAGCAGGTTTGACATCATTACTCCCCTGGTAGAGGCTGGGATCCTCCTGGTACCAAGTTGAAACAGAATACCTATTGTACGATATTACAAACCTGGTTGCTATCCAAAAAATAACCTACTTCGACAACAAACGGGGCGCCAGCGACGCCCAGTTCGCCTCAAAACCGGAAAGAGCCAAACGCGTGAATATTTTCTTTCAAAAAGTACATGATAACCAACGCATCATACCTAGTGAAAACGACAGAAACAATGAAATAATGAATATTTTCAGGTTTCGTCGACTTTGCCTGTAAATGCTGGTGGACTACTGTGGTTTTGAAATCGTTGAGTTTTGTTGCGTAAGGATTCCGTTATTTCGCTATTCATTTCTATTTCATTTATGTAGCCTCGCTGCTGTTTGTCGTATCCTTCTGAGGTGAAAATCAATGTTGTTATCACTGTTTTGTAAATTAATATATGAAATATCATCTATTTGAACTACGGAGAAAGATATAAATTTATGGTTTATCATCGCAGTTATACACACAACTTGGGCAGTTGTGAAATTACATTCTTCATTTTCTACGGGTATATTACGAACTCACAATATGACCAGCTGCCAGATGGCTTGATAGAGTACTGCACCGGTATCGCAGAGGTCATGGGTTCGAATCCCGTTCAGGTCTGAATTGTTTTTTCAGGTTTAAATTTCACAACTGCTCAAGTTGTGTGTACAACTGCGATGATCAACCTTAAATCTATATTCGCATCACTGTTTTGTTTGCTTCAATCTTGAGGCACTGTTCGTTTTGTCGCTGGAAAACCATGAGCAACAGAGTTCCTGCAGTAAACCGTCACTAGTGACGCCAATAACATAATCATCCTAAACTTGTCTCCAACCATTCCCGGCGAGCCGATGATTCGTGTCCAGAGTGTTGCTCCTGGTCAGTGCAAACTGCTGAAAGTACTCTGTCAGATACGGCAGGGGAACTTTAAATGGCGGCATAAAACAGGCAGTAATACGCCCAGACAGGCTATTCGTCAGTGAAATTTTTTGCCAAGAAGGCGCCGTTTGAGAAAGTCTTTTATTCTCACTGTTACTTTTAAAAGTTTTCAAGCGATATCGGTCGTTTAATTTTAGGCGCTGATCAGAAATATCTTTTGCTCTGTTTTCAACTTACGAAAAGTCAGAAATTTCTTACAATCGACATTTTATGGAAATTACTTCACATCTCTTCGTCCAGCGTAACCCGAATGGTCTTCCAGGAACAAATGAAGATCTAATTTACAAAGTAATTGCATAGCAAGCATTAAAGTATTGTACTGTTGTGTTAATAAAAATGTATGGAAAAAAGAATTCGTGAAACAGAGGAGAAATCTCTGACTTCTTACGACTTTTTAAAAGCGAATTTCTGCTCCTAACACTAGCCTATTTACAGGCAGGCTCATGTAAAAATAAGTTTGATAAAATAGTTTATGCACAATGTATTCTTTCATAATAATGTGAGCTAATGTGGAGATTTACAAAATACCACGTCCTCAAGTTATAGAGAATGTTTGAAGGCGGGCGATTTGAAAACATAACAATGAATTTGATCGTGATCTATTGAAGCAAAATCTTATGGTAGCCTCCGGACGGAGGCCATCAGTCCAATCTGCAGATAATACCGACCGTCAAATATACATGTTTTAGTTTATCTACAAATGGTGTTGATGTCCAAACAGTCAAACAATTTTGGGAGATCTTTACAAAGATTTTGTCATGTTGTGTCGGTTTCCTCCCCTTGGGATAAGTTCTTTGCAGTGTCAGGTTGAGAGTTCAAAACGGAATTCACATGAGGGTGTGCACGAGAGATAAAGAATGAGTTCGATGGCCGTTACTTGAACAAAACGTATGTCACCTTATGTCAAATATAAATGAAAGAGCTTGGATCCCCTATAGACAGTTACATTTTTTTTTTGTTTCAATGAGAGAGTTTACCTGTTATTTTATTTGGAAGTAAAGGTAATTTAAAATACTTTTACGAACTACTCACACGGTAAAGCAATAATATTTCGCTTTGCCGTACTACATGAATAATTTGGATGGCATCGAAAATGTCGCGGGCGGACTAGGGTCCTTCAAATCGTCTGAAGCTAAGGTGATCATGAAATGCGTGTGGGTTCTGAGTTATCAAGAACAAAAGAAAGACACAATATTGGATAAGTTAATTTTATTCTGTTTATCTTTGATTTATAGTGCTTTTAAACACTTTCTCATCTACGATGAGAGTTATCTTACAATCATACTATAAATTCAAAAAAGGTTCTCTTTACATAATTTATTCCTTCAGCAGTCCAGAGCCATTTCCTTTTCAGTGTATGGGAGTTGCAAATGTGCAATCCTTTAGGAACCTGTGTATAAACATTGATTTAGATTTGGTGAGTAACAATGTCAATTAAAAAAAAAAGTTTTGTCGTCCAAATAATACTAAAAATAATAGTTTTTGCAAACCATGACCGTCCTCTTGAAAGACGGAACGGGGAATGACCACGTTCTGCGGAATATAGAGAACTTTGGCCACAATGGGACAGTATCAATTCAGATCTGAGGGTAAAATAAATCCATTTTTACTAGGCATGGTTGCCTGGAGTTGCCGTGCTTATTACAGTCCCAAATGGATTGCACGCCGTCTCGACTGATGTGATATTACTGGCTGGCATTAATTGTTCCAGAATACGAACAAGAACAAGATGAAAGGGCTTTCATGGACTTGTAATGCGTGCCCTTCTTAGTTGAAATGAATTATAACAAATTAAATCAAATGAACTGGATGTGAAAAACAAAAGCTTACCGATAATAAGCGCAGCCACCTTCACAGGGTCATAACCATTCAGATTATGAAGTTCTTTAACA
>OMLO01001230.1_pt1 | contig 19262 bp, 10 predicted proteins | sample 1674811 | NCBI WGS metagenome assembly OMLO01 (sample SAMN06265003, study PRJEB25207) | coral metagenome | isolation source: Coral host | place: Mexico:La Bocana,Puerto Morelos, Mexico | collected 2008-11-13 | reverse complement strand
AAGCAAGCTTCGACGACAACGCAGTAGCGAGTATAACGTATATAGCGTTCGTTTTAATTCTTTGTCCATTTATTTGCCGTTCTTTACAAAACAACGTGAAATATGGCCGCATTCCGCATATTCGAGAGATCGTGTACTACGATGGCCAATTTTTCAAATATGCTTTTCAATTTTTCACGCTGTCTTACATATTCTGTTTGGGATATTTCTGACGGTGATAGACAAGCTGAATGAATGTAAATTCTCGCGAGATTCGTAGGTTGAAGGCAAAGTCGTTTACCACCGACGTTGTCTTTGCCGTTGTTGCCCAAACTGCCATTTGCTGCTTCGGCGGCGAGCGTCTGTCTGCACTTTCGACCATCTTTTTGTTTGGTTGCGTTGTCTTGGGCGTTTGTTAGTTTTGCACTCGTTTGTCTTGCCATTTCTCTGCCGTTCATCTAGTTGTTATTGCTTGTGCAGTGGATATCTGTATCCTATTTTAACACCTATTAGAGTTTTGGAATGTATCAAAACTTAGCGAGGCGAGACCCCAAGTTCCTATGCGTGTAAAAGTAGACATTCCCTCAGCGTTGGAGGTTTTTCCTTCGCTTTGAAACGAAACGAAACAAAACATAAAAGGACATTAAAAACTCTAACAGGCCTTTTGCGAACAAAATTTTACGTAGAACTTCAGTGCTTTTGGCTAGTTGCAGGTGTCGTCCATCGTCCATCGTCCATAGCGTTCACTAAATTTTTCTTTCTGGTATTCAAATATGTTGATAAAATTTGTGTAATTTTTAGCTTTTTAACTAAATTTTCTACTTGAACGGCACCATGCATGGATCATTTGGTCTCATTCACGCTTGTCCCTTTGGGTATTACACCTTTTCTTTCATTATTATTCTAAATAATTGAGAGACCTAATAAAGCTTAAAAAATCTGTTCACACGAGATTGGCCCGGCCATACGCGTAGGATTCTGCAAACTTGCAACACTTTCAGGTTGGTCACGCACTCTGGAACACGCTTAACAATGGGTTTCAACTTTCAATTAACATGTTGCGAGATTAGCTGAAGGATAATGTTGCCCATATTACCTGACCTAAACCATGAAGGTCTTACCTGCTTCTTGCAAAGTTGGCGAAATATTTGCTTTACACCAGCTTAAAGGCCTGGCTAAAGCTCTAACTTTCCGTAAAGTGAAAAGGCAGCACAAAGTTTCCCTGGCGTTAAACTGTGTTAACGAGAACTTTACAGCAACATAGTACGCTAACTTAAATTTGTATGGTAAGTTGACTCAGTACATTTTTTTTTTCTGAGTCATTCTTGAGTCAGTGAAGCAGTTATACACATACACACAACTTAAGCAGTTATTAAAACTGAACCTCTTTTTCAGGCTCAAAATTCACAACTGCTTAATTTGATTGTATAACTGCGATGGTCAGTCAAGTTTTTATATCATATCATGGCTTCAAAAATAAACTTCAAAGCACATTTTGGCACTATTTGAAGCCAGGTCATCAGTTCAACTGTTTATTTACTATTATGATGCAAAAAGTATAATTTGACATGTTTTTGCGAGATCAATGTTAAGAATTTTTAATTCCCTAATATATACTTTTTTCCATGCAACGTACTTTAAAGCATTCGCCGTAGTATTTAATATCACACCTGGTTCGCATAAAATTTATATTTTACCGATTTTTAGTTTCTTTGTTTATCGTTTCCATAGAACTATCGATTGCATTGAGAAATACATTAATACCAAACTTTAAGGTGCGGATATAACTGCGATGATCAGTTATGTTCTGTTTTTCAGTTTCTGTCAAATAAAGCGCTTTGTGGCTATATCGATGAAACGTTAGAATATCCATGCCAGCCTCGTTCTGGTGGTGCTGTTTACACGAACTGAACTGGAATGCAAGCTTGGGTTTGTCTGCTTGCCTTGCCAGGCCCACCAATGAAGCTCCTGTGTAGGTGAGTCGTGCCCTCTTATAAGAGATTTATTATCCAACGCGCCAAATTGTCATGTCCGTGTGGGCGAATTAGAACCGGTCCTCTGGAGTACGTGATACGTCACGTGATATTTGTACTCGTTTTGGGCGTTATTTTTACTCTACGAAGTGCAGTTGGAAAATAATATCAACTATTTTGCTATTCAATTACAGACGTAGAATAAAAATGGTTGGAACAGTGCTAAAGTGTTTGATCCTCCATGGTCATTCGGCGCTTGTATACCCACACATACCTAGAGATTCAATATTAAGATCGTATCTATTTGCTAGGGATCAAAGAAGACAAGCTAAGAAAACTGAACCAGAGAAGACCCGCGCCCAATAAAGTGTAGATTCCCTTTACCGCTCGAGAAACTTAGCGCAAGCGTTTTTTTGAATGAACCCAGGTTTATTTCTTCACATCTACATGATCGGCACTTTCAGGATTCTTTAACAATCAGTAATTTTCTCATCACGGTACTTTTAAATTACCAAGTTATAGGCAAAAAAATAGTCATGCTAATGAAAAATCAATTTCGTCTTTCTCCTTGTTACTTTAAGAGTAACAACGATAATACAATTGCACTAAGTTCATTGACAAAGAATGTAAAAACATGAATTAGATATACGAGTTAATCCAAGTTTCCTTTATCAGGGCAGGTTGCTACTGTCTCCATTCCTCTCCACTGGGCATCGGTTAACTCTGTTGGATACAGTTAATAAAAAATTGGTCCTTAGTTTTAGAATCTTTAGAATTCACTGGCCACCAGAAGCTAGTTTTTCCTTGAAATAACACAAGCTAGTCAGATAATAATTTTTTTGTTATAAAAATGAATAGTATGTTTTAATAAAATTTTATGTGTAAAACAGATTTAAGACGGTTATCTACAGGAAAAATGTATCACATTGATCCGAAAAAAAAATCGGACATCGATGCTTTTAGAATTGTTAAGAGATAATAATAATAATAGTAAAAATAATAAAAGTAATAATAATAACAACAATAACAATAATTCAACAGGCGCTATCAAAATTAATAAAAATTGATAAAACAATAAAAAAATCAAATGAATAATAAGTAACGTTCAGTTCAGTCCAGCTGATTCTTTGTCAATTTCTAGATCCCTTTCTTTAATAATAATAAATAATAATAATAGCAATAACAAAAATAATAATGATAATAATATTAACAGTAATACTACTACTACTAATAATAATAATAAAAATGTCTTTTCTAATAATAATAATAACTGATAGCAATTTTTATATTTATAATAACAATAATATTAATAATAATAAATACAATAATGATAAGATTAAACTTATATAGCACTAAAATTAAACTAACTGCAGAAAGTACTGTTTCGGCCTTCTGGGCCTCATCAGTGCAGTGCTGAAAGTCTAGGATGGAGGCTAAGCTTAAGAAGCCGCCCCAAATACTACACATGTGGTAGTATCTAAGCCATTAGCACTAAAGTTATAAAATATTCTAAAGCACTTTTCAATGTAAGATTAAGATTTAAGTATGAGAAAAATATATTTCAAAATAAATATATATACCCTAATTTAAAAAAGTAAGTTTTTAACTTTGATTTAAAACAGTCAGGGTTGCACTTAGTCTAGTTTCACGAGGAAGTTCGTTCAAGAGAATAGGCCCAGAGTGTACAAAGGCGCGATCACCAAAATGCCCTGTGTTTGGTTCTGAGAACAGCAAGGAGATTATGGCCTTGGGAGCACAGGCGGTAAGTCGTCCACAGTTCAGATTAAAATCATTTGAAAAATTGTTGATGATATCAGCACGTTGTTTTGGATATGAAGTAAAGCAATCGTTTACGGAACGAGTTATTTTAAAATTATTTTCAAAGAGAAGGATTTCGTGGTCGATGGTATGAAAAGCTGCATTCAGATCTCATAGCACAAAGAGCATAAGAATATCGCTCTGAACCTTAAGCAAGGCAGTGTCAGTTGAAGTGGACTGTACCCAGCCTCTCTATTTACGCACGTGAAAGGAAAAGCGAGCGAAGCAAGCGGGAATACCTACCCAGTCAAGTCTTCCGCGATTCTTTCTATCCGCGCGCTCAATGATCGAATGAAAATACTACAAAATAGAGGGCTGTGAAAAGTTTACAGTAAAATGAAATCCCCGGAATCCTCATTGCCGACTTAAGTAGAGTATCCAGCATTTTTTCAGTTTAAAAACAACTTCTTTTTCAACATTCTTGGATATATAAGGTGATAAAAAAGTAGCAAAAGGGAGTTTAATTGAGCAACTGTGAGAGCGACTTATTGGAAAATGAATTTACATGTAAACTAAAAATCTCGCGATAACTTAGAGTCGTCCAGTTGCCTATTTTAAAATGCATCTGCAAAACAGGGTTAAACTGGAAAAATACACTGTTGGAAAAGTTGGTAGTCTTAGCTCAAGTTCTCCACGCTGCGTACACAGCCAGTTTACTCCTCATTAAACCCTTTGTAAATAATTAGTGAATTTTCCGGTGCTTTGGCGAGTCGAGATAGAGCTAATATAGTGGATGTGCGTCTAATTATGGGGGAGGCAAAGAATGTAAGGGACTACGCAACGGAAAACATGTTGTTTATATGTTCTTACCATCAAGCAGTTTAAAGACAATTGCAAAATCCTGAATTTCTTCTGTTGAGAGAGATGTCAGATCCAGCTCGGTTTCATCTTCTTCGGCAGCAACGTAGATGTTTCTCAGGAAAGCGCAGTCTTCCAATGTCAGTGGTTCGTCAAGCGTCAACAAGTTTCTGTCAGCGGTCATCAGTGCTTTTACAAACTATAAAAACAAGAATACAGTAAATGTTCCACAGATCCTCCATCGATCTTCACAGAATGAAATAATTTCGGAATACTTTTAAAATTATTGATTACTGAGAAACAATTATCGTGAAAGCCAACACGAAGAAGCGACACGATATTAATAAAGCACGTTTGAAAAATGGCCAGTGGATTCGTTTTGTCATTGGTTCGTCGAGGGACACGATTTTCTTGTTAGTCATCAGTGCTTCTTCGAAGTGTGAAAAAACATTAACTTGTTCGAGTCGTCCATACATCTTTTCACAAACAGATTTAGTACTATTATACATGTCATTATAAATAACTGAGAAATAATTCTTGTAAAAGCCAAATCGATAAGCACATTAGAGATAGCCACGTGGAATTGCTCCGTTAGTCAGAATCATTACGTAACGGACATCAAGAAAATAACCGGCAAGAGTGATCATACGGTGTTAAGCACAGATCAGAAGATAGACGAAAGACAGATTGACAAATACATATTGGGAAGAGATAAAAGGCCTCATTCAGGCTACGACTATTTTGCATGAAGAAATACATGCATCAGTATAAGTAGAAAAGATGAAAATATTTTGGCTTTGTTGTAAAAATAAATTTCTTTCTTCTGTCCCTTATCTGCAATACAATAATGCATAACGCTCTAGACACACACGCTTTGCGGACTTATGTGTTAAGTTAGCTCAATGCGTTGGTATACTGTATTGGAAAGCGTGAAGGGCGAGAGTTCAAGACTCGAGCGGGCAAACGCACGAATTTTTTTCTTTTGTTTTTACCCTCCGACGTGTTTTTTCTTTCTTTTTCCCCCATGAAGCTAATAAGTGCTTCCCATTTATACTAATTTATTATTTTGCTCGATATTCATGCATTGCATGCATCATGATATTAAAACCCAATAGAGCCCGCGTTCATTTCGTTACTAGGACAACAAATGCTTTCTAGTTTTTTTTTTAAAACAATTCAAATAACAAAATGCTCGCAACACATGCTGTTGACATAGCAGTAATTATCTCATCACTCATTGCTTCACTATGTGTTACATTTGCCGAACCATTCGACCACATTTCCCCCTTCTTCAAGTCAAGTTGTGCATTGTTCAGCGGAAATACGAACAAAAGTTTACGATCCAAGGAAGGAAGGACTGACCGACCGATCGACCGAGCGAACGACCAAGCGAGTGAATTCGCGCTCGCTCACTTTACTCCTATTTCGCATTCTGCAAAATAGTCGTAAAAATGAGGTGTCCCTTGATATTGGCGGATATTAGACAGTTATACAGACAGTACTCAGTTCTTCGCATTTCAAGACCAGCACCCTAACCACTCGTCCATGCGGCGATTGCCAACTAGACCAAAAGAACTATTCTATTCTTCAGAATACAGAGAGAACTATTCTAGAAAACCCAAATTGACTGCCATTCAGGGCACTAACAGAAGAAGGCGCTGATTCGTTGCATAAAACTTACCCAGTGCAGATACTTGCTGACGCGAGCTTTACGCTGTGCTATGGTCTTCTCAGGTAACAGCACCACTTTAGTTATCTTGTCCAGTATCTCTATATCTTTGGCTGTGAGACAGTCTAGTTGAGAGGGAATAGAAAACTTACAGTATCTTGACCCTCGGACAATGGGAAGGTGGATGCCACCCTTAATCCTAGAGGTGTTTTTTTTTCTAAATCCTGAAAAGAAGATTTTATTACCCTGTCATGCTGAAAATTTCAGGAGCTGATTTTCTGATTTTCTGACTTTCTGAGGACACAATAAATATAGTACTAAAGAAGATTCAAGATGGCCTAATGATGTCATGTGTCTGCCAATAAAAATATGTTATAATTTATGTGAATGCAAAACAATTTAGACACTGCCTTCTCTTGTCCGACAACTGGGATGTGAGTTTACGTGTACTTCAGTAGCAACACTGACTTTTGAGGCCAAGTGCAAAGGGAGAGGAAAGTGCTATCCCAGAATTCTTATCAAGCGTCAGCGAAAGCCTCCACAAAAATGGGCTCCTTCTTGGTGAAGAAGACACAGAACACGTCACAATAGAACACCGCCCCACGAACCTGTTGTGTTTATTGATTTCCTCGTTCTTTTGTCCTTCTGTTCACTGTTGTTTTACATCAGCTGTGTCTTCTACATCAAGTAAGAGCTAAAAAATGGTAAACGAAGTCTGGAAGAAAGACCATTTCTTTTCTTTCGTTAATAATTTGTCTACGATCCAAGAAGAAAACCATTTGCTGCGAAGAGACGCTCATGGACGAGATCTACCAAATGTACTGTTAACGGAAAAGTTACTGAAATGTAAACTGGTACCGGCCGAGATATTGCCGAAAACTTACAAGCCGGATAACCACGACTGATCCCATCACCCCCGTTCAAATGGATAGAAGAACTGATGGTGTATATTTTTTTCATGGAAAGGACTGTGAGAATTAGAGATTAGGGCTTTAATAATGAATTGTTTTTTCGTGTGTTACACAATATTAACGATAAACCTTTTTATATATGAACATGTCTTAATGGACGAGAGCATTTCAATGAATACCACTATTTCATGTTTTTACGAATCTGTTATATTTACCTGGTGAATCCGTCTGATCCGTAGCTTCTACCAGAACGCCGTCATACTCGTCATTCTCATCATCCTCCTCACGCCCTGTAACATCTACGTCTCTGTGCGTTACCACTTTCCCGACGTACTCCCCTTTGCAGACTTCCAGTCTACTGGTTTCTTTATTGAACTCTACGCGGCAGCACTTGAAGAGAAAGGGTGCTTGTGAGTTTCTCGCCGCCGCATCTGGAGGAATGTACGTGTGCTTACCATGAAAACTTATAGCTGAGGTCCTGTTTAGGTTGATAAACTTCAAATGCTCTGGAAGATTCCCCACTTCAAAGGCTACTTCAGCCTGTAAGACAGATGAACGAAAACATCTTTTCTATGAATTTCTCTCGCGTATAAAGTGGTTTTGGATGGATGGAAGAATTTTTCCTTGGAATTGGGAAATAAAGTTGGCTCAGTGATAAGGTGACATTTCTTAGCGGCATCGAATTCTGATAAAATAATTTTTTCGACTGAAGAGAAAATTATTCCATCCTTTTTCCTGCCAAGATAGTACCTTATAAATAAAGATAAAATTGGTTTTTTTACCTGTTCCTTTCTTTCCCCTTTCAGCTCAAATTTTTCGCTGTAAATAACAGAAGTAATAAGAAGCAATTTATCACATTCAGCAAAAGGCTTCATTTTAGTGGCATCCATCCCTGTATTTGCCAGTATCCCACGAAGATCTGGATCGTCGATGTATTTTTGGCTTAATATTCCGAGTTCCAGGACGCCCTTATCATCATTCATCTTGATGTTCCATCCTGCAAATCCTGAGCCCATTTCAGCCTCATCGTTTCTGGGTTCAAGAAAAGATCAACGAAAGATCGCGCATTACTGTGTTTTTTTCCCGAGAAAAAGGAGAAGGGGGTAAAAGTACCACTCCAGTTCTCCTCCTCTCTGTTCACACTATATGTTTAAAGAAAGTTTTGCTATGATAATCATAACATGTTGATAGTTTAATAGTTGCATGTAATGAAATTTCTGGACATTTCTTTTACCCAACGTATCCTCGCGAAATGTACTTATTACAGTTCCAAATTACGCGTATCATATATAACAAATATAAAGTCCCTCTTTTCAGATAAATACGTTATATCACTTTAACAAATTTAACAACAAGTGTCACTGTGTGTGCTTCGTTGTTACTCGAATACGGTGATAGCTTATTTTAATCATGAGTTTCTCAAGGATACCTGGCACCCAAATCAATTTTCTGCTTCACTGGCAACTCTTCATCTTGAATCTTTGACGTGATGGATTCTTGAACTGTCTGCTCAACACCATCCTCGACATATTTCTCGAATCCGGCGAGGATTACAATTTCCGATCTTCCGAAAGGTCTTTTCCATATTGGCCTATGCTGCTTTACCACTAGTGCCAAGGGTTGTATTTTATCACTCTCGCCGAGGAGAACTGGAAAGTATTTATGACTGAAATTCTCCTGGGCAAACTTCTTTATTGCGTCTACAATCATCTGAAAAGAGACGCAACTCGCTAAGTAATCTTGAAACTGCCATTCACTGCATTGCCTTTTTAACTTATAAAAGACATTTGTTATTTAATTTATTGCTTGAAGAGTTGTGATATTGCACTAATTAATATTTATTTCGTACAGTAACAAAGTTGCCGCGATTATTTTGTTGTACTGAGACCCAGGATTTCGTTTACAGTTTGTCTTTAAATTTTAGTAAGCACACGATGAACTTATTAAGTAACAGCCACTTTAGGAAAATCTAACCAAGCAAATTGAAAAAGCCAAAATTGAAGTCAGCGATCGATCATCACATCATACTTCGATAACCAGGCAAGTAAGGATGCGTTACTTTAAAAAATCTAAGAACAGCTTCTAAACATTTACTAAACAGATCAATCCAAGATCACTCAGATCATGGTGCATTAAAGAAACCGATGAATCCACTGCGTGTAAGGAAAGTCAAAATCACCCTGCGATGGCAACTCTATTGACAATAAAGAACCGCTAGCATGACAATAAATATTATTTACATGTCTTACGCGGTAGGATGGCTAAAAACACCAACAAATTGTCTAAGAAATCCTACCGTGAAATTGGGGACAAAGAACTGCTTGAGGTGAACTTACTTTGATCGGTTAACTCAGGATAAGGTTAGACAACCACTGATTAACTCCTTGTTTACCAACGTAATGGAGCGAACCGTTTTCTAGGTCTTCTAGCTCTAGAAATATATTCAACCTCCAACAGCCAGTATACAAGATCTTTCACTTTTGAAATGACGTTTCCTAGTCAGTTGAAAAGGAAAAGGAAAACAAACTCGCTTGGACGAGACTAAAATATACTTCGCGGGCCACCATGTTTGATATAACTGAAGCCTAAGGAGTCAGCTTTTGCAGCAAAGTCGACTGTGACGTAGTGCCTTTTATGAAACCGAAATGACATATTATTAGACTGCATGATATATTTTTGAAAAAAAAAAATAAACAAAAAAAAAAGAATAAGGTACCAGAAAATATCAGAATGTTAAAATTGATGTTACTTGAAACGTTATTCTTGGGAAAAAAAAGAGGAAAGGGGAAAGGATTTTGAGTAGCAGACATCTTTATTTTTGATGGAAACCCTATTTTAGAACAAGACAACTCAGAGCCTGAGAGGTCTGACCGCCTTTCGCTCATTTGCCACACTTTCGATCGACAACTACTCGGCAAAAGGCAGGGTCTGCATTCGAGCCAAGTGGCTCACCAGGCCGACGCTTATCTCCGGTTTCTATAGCATGAAGCAAGCGACTAAGGGTATTCCTACTTGCCCTGGATGTGATGCTAGTCCATCGCAAGGTTACCCCTAGAATTAACTCCGCCGGTACTCATTTATACATGTAGATGGAGAAAGGCACCGTAAGAATTAAGTGCCAAGAAATTTATACAATGTTCACGGCCAGGGCTCGGACCTGGACCACTCCGGAGATGGGCGCACTAACCATGAGGCCACCACGCCTCCACATAGACAACTACACAGGGTTTCCTATTTGGCTAGGAAGTAATGCATTGTTGGACGATCCTAATTGCTACGAAAACTGCGAATTTTTCGCACCGTCACTGGGTGAGAGTCTGTGTCGATCCGAGTCAGGGAAATTTTGCCACGCGATAATGGAGCTATTAAAAATGGCAACGAACTGTTTTGCACTATAGATTTAAATTCTAATTTTTCCACTGACAAGCATTTTCGCGAGAGGTACGGCTCAACCCCAAAGGATCTTGGCAAGAATTGTATTTCTCTAAAGAAATGTAAAGTTTGACTGCCTCAATATATTATCCTCATCATTTTTTCCATGAAAAGTTTTGCCCTCGACATCGAACATAAGAATGACCGTAGAGCGGCCGGGACTTCATTCATATTTACCCGTACTTTTTTTTACCGTGAAACGGTTTAAAAAATGTGCATTTTAGTTACAACTTCATATTATTTATTATTCGACCGAAATTTCTCTGGTCTTAAACATACAACTGAGGTAGCGGTCTATTTTAAATCACGGACAATCAGTGACAATAAACAAATGAGTGAAACAAACCCTTTATTTGACATCTAATGTATATTTACTACTTTACAACTTTTTTGGGAACTATAATCCTATTTATAACAAAGTTCTTGATCGTGATTGGTTCTCCGCGTGCCTATTGGTCAGGCAATGGGCGTTCGATCACGTGTCCAATCACAGGTATCCACTTTCAACAAGTTTTAATTTGATACCAACTATAGAATATTACACTAGTATAGCTTGAGCTTACTCCAGTTTAAATGTAAACGTGAAATGCATGTAATTTTTTTAATTCTCTACTTTTCTCACTGTCGTTGAGATAAAAGAGAAATATTTTGCTATTTCTCGTGGAGCAGTGTCGTGAGCTCAGGACCAGTCCTCCGAGGAAAAGATAACTTTGATTCTGATAAGTAGGGAAAAATGTATCTTGTTTAACGGCTTACACAATTACAAGCTTGATACATGCCTCGATCCCATGGCAGCTTTTTGTGTCTTTAAGAACTCTTCTTTTGTGATTTTGGATTTAACAGCGGATTCAAGGAATGGTTCTTCTACTCCGCTTTCTACGTACCTCTCCAGTCCTGCCAGAATTACCATTTCCAATTTTGCAAAAGGACGCTTCCATATTGGCCGACGTTACTTGACAACCAGGGCAAAAGGCTTCACATTTCCTGTTTCACCGTGGAGGATTGCGAAGTACTTGTTGCTAAAATTCTCCTGGGCAAATCTTCGAAATTAGTCTGCAATCATCTGAAATCAAACTGGGGATAAAATGTTGATTCGAAATTCTCTTTTCACAAGTTTTTTTTCATAACAGTCGAATTAATGGGGCAGAGCCACGTCAACAAGGCGAGAGCTGCTTTTGTATAAATTCATCAGATCCGTCCGTCGAAACAAAACCAAAATACAAAATTATTCTGCCCAACTTCTTACAAGTACGTCAGTGTTCAGTGTGCCCTCTTTGCTATATTTCTTAAAACAACATACAAGGGTACGTCAATAAAATGAATGTACCCCAAAATCCCAGTTCTCCTTTCCCTAATCCAAACAAACATTAACACTGTAAATGAATATTCGAAAGATCGTATATTTCAACTGCAGAATGAAAGATATGAATTTACGGTTGATCATCGCAGTTATACACACAACTTGAGCAGTTGTAAAATTAAGGCCTGAAAAAAATCCAGGCCTGAACGGGATTCGAACCCATGATCTCTGCGATACAGGTGCAATGCTCTACCAAGTGAACTATCACGCCATCTGGGAGTTGGTCACTTTGTATGCTTGACATCCAGCAGCTTTTTTCCATACAAACTCAAACTGTTGAAATTGCCATTAAATCTCTCACTTAAACGTCAATGGCTTCAAATTTGTAAGTCTTACTAATTTAACTGTGCTCGATTCATTTCTGACTTTATTTGTACCAAGATCATTTTTTATGATTGACAAGGTCACGTGACATGGTCATGGAAAGAACCTGTTTCAGTTTATAGTGGATAAAAACCTTATACCAGATTATACCTTATTATCCTTTCTGAATTTTTTTAAACCTAAAGATAAAAATAGTGTCCTGAAGAAAATCACAGAAAACACTTACCCATGGCAAAAGAAAAATTTAATTTCAGAGAAATTGTGCAAACAGTTAAAATTTCATCATCAGTTTCATTTCACCAGTCTTTCAAGTGTTTCATATGAACTTCAAAATTTGTTTTCGGCATTTTGTTTTGTTATAAATTATTTTTTTGAGAAGATATTTAAAACAATCGCACAGAAGTTTGCAATACAATGTAAATAATCCTGGCACATAGGTTTTATTTTCTACTTGTTCAGTCGAAAATTTGGTGGAAAATTTATGAAATCCAGTATTTCACGAAAAGAGTGGTGTGTCGAGATCATGAATAATTCAGTCGAGCACTGAGCCTAGTTATTGTCAAAATGTGGCAGATATAGCAAGATGACTAAGCGTCCCAAAGTATTTCTCTCTACATCTAGGTCACAAATGAACATTGGTAATTCTCTTCGATTCAAAAAAGGCTGCCAACTTTAAACCTTGACTGGTTTACTAGATATGTAGTATGGTAAACACTTAGTTAGTTTGGAAACCGTATCGTAAAATCGAGGCCACTTAGCTTTTTTGGTTAATTATCGTGACCAACTGAATACGTAGTGCCATAAACCTACTCGCAATAAAGGCTGACTGAAAACTGAAAAACTTGAAAACTGAAATCATGCTGCAGATCATAGTTATTCTAGACAAAGAGAACAGACATCTTCCGGTAACAACGAATCATTGCAATACTTAAAACTGAAACAGAATTCTTAACCATCACATAACAAGAAATAAAACTAGTTCATTCAAAGAACGAAAGTCTGCTGAAGTAACAAACTATTTTCTTCATCTCTAGGTTTTAACAAAAATAAAAGGTCTTCTTTAGAAACGTGCTATGCCCAGAAATCATTTGGTATTTGTTAGTTATATGTAGGAAAACGCCACTATTGTGTTTTGACCTACGTTTTTGACTTACATTCAATGAAAGACATATTTGTACTGGCTTCGATTTTCCGCTGCTAATAAATCTTTAATGTCGTTTTCAACCCCTCCCCCCCCAAAAAATGCTTTTTTATTTCCGTTCTTGGAACTTGCAGTGGCGAATGGAAAAGAGTTTAAACAATTGATTTTGTTTGATAAACCTTTATTCTTAAGACGGTGCTGTCAGATCTGGGAAGACCATCTCTTGGTGCGATTATTAAATGACGTTGCTCACATTTTAGTTTATCACGCGCGAACAATACCACCAGACTGAGGCTGGAGTGGGTAATTTAACATCGTGTCATGAAATGCGTTTTATCACGTGTTTTGGTTTTGATAGAAACTGAAACACAGGAAGGAGTGTCATTAATAATTGTGAAGGAAAATGACAAATCGTTCTCTCCCATTACGTGAAAGTTATTTCACGAGTTAAATCGTTGATTTAGAGCGCCGAAAATCGTTGATTTAGAGCGACGATTTACAGCGCCGATGTGATAGTGAGGTCACCATGACAAGACACAGATTGAATTAATTGATGAACAAAGTTTATTTCCATCATTGTGTCAATGTTCATTTTTAACACTGTCACGCTTGCTAAGACTTTATATCAGCGAGCATCCTTCAGTTTTATATGATATGTCGTTTACGTTTACCACCGATACTTTTTTTAAGGTCACAAGTTGTTCAAGATTTAGGTTGTAACTTGGTATGTGGACGTAGGTCATGATAGATAACAAGCATGCGCTGTTCAAACTCATTAAGAACCACTGTCTGTAAGTATGAAAAATCCGACGAATGAAAAGAAAATTCCAATTTTCATGTATTTCGTCAAAAAGACCATTTTGGTGGCTTGTTTTAAATCATTTGTCTAAAAATGACAAAATATTTCAAAATGCACAGCTTCAGTTTTTCGTCAAGCGGGTATAATTTTTACGGCCATTCCTTCTTTATCTACTGGCTTGTTAAAATGCCCAATGTTGCATAAATTCTACCGCACATCTTGGTTGATCGACAGGGTTTTTTCGAACTCAACTTTCCGAGATTTCACAAAACTGTGAACTTTCTGAAAGCCTTGAAACATATTTGTAAAAAATTCACCGGTCTTTTCAACGAAATAAAGGAAAACTCGTATTTTCAGTCCTGTCGAGGGGAAATATTTTCCATATTTATAGCTAGTGGTTTTAAGTAAGCAATCTTAAATCTTCTTTACGATGTTTTAGATAACTGATTTATATTAAATTCGCCACAATGATGCTCAAAGAGCACTAATGTGGGTAAGATCATTGTAATTTCAAGAGTAAACTCATTAGACCACGTTCAAACAGGCGTCATTCAGGGCGATCGAAACTCCTCTCCAGTTCAGCCCACTTTTCGTCAGACAAATCTGTTGAGTAACAAAATTTGCAACCATGAATGTCTGAGAGATTCCTCTTTAAATCAAAACGAAACGACTCGGGCTTACACTGACATTGTTTTGTGGATTTTTGTTCGTCAAAAGGTTCGAGTCCACACGAATTTAGAGGGTAGGAGAAAAGCTAGTTGAATCATCAATGCTTGAAGTACCGACACGTCTTTAGCTGCCCGAAAACACAAAACAATGGTTCAGCTAAGGATTGACGAGAAAGAGATATTCGAACTCCGCCCCTTTCTGTGCATAAATTAGTGCCACATTAAGGGAGGTGAATAAACAAGAATTCAATAAGATCAAAGAGCAACAAAGAGAATTGCAGTAGAATGCATTAGTTTAATGAATTAATCTTGTATTCTTACTATCAAGTGCATTGAAGGCGATTCCATAACTCTGAATGTCTTCCTTTGAGAGAGAAGTCAGATCCAACATGATGGAATCCTCTTCGCAAGGAAGGTAGACTTGTCTTAAAAAACTACAATCTTCGTTTTTTAACGGTTCTTCAAGCGCCAGCTTGCGGTCGTCTATGCTCAGTGACCGTGAAAACTGTTGATAAAACTTAACTGTCTAAGCAATGAATAACAAGATAGTTATTTGAAACGATGAAAATTTGGTCAAGAAACGTTCTCTTTTAGACTCAAGCTAAGTCTAGGAAGATGACTCAATATCTCTTATTTGTATTTCGTAAATTTTAAATTTGAAGCCTCAGCAAGGTTCTCTGAAATTCCCCAACAATATGAAGTGCAAGCTACAAAACATAGAGAATGGCTTGTTTGCCGGCAGAAGTATATAGACAAATATCAAGAAATCGACCAAGCAAAAGCTTGTAAAGCTAATTGCATGCTTTTCTTTGCACATACCCAGTGTAGATACTTGCTGATTCGAGCTTTTCGTTGTGTCCTAGTCATCCCAGGTATCAGTAGTTCTTTCTCTATAACTCTCAGTTTCTTCACATCTTCCACTGTATATTCTAATTATAGAGATAGGAAAATCTGCCGTGGCCGCAAACATGTTTAAAACTCTTTTACAAATTCTCTTAGATTGACTATTATAAGCGTCAGTAGGTGCCGGGTAATGATAGTCTTACACTTCGTATATTGTGCTACTAAGTAACATAGTTAAATGCCAGCTTAATATAATTCATGTAAATTTGTGGTTGTTGCACTAAAATATTGAAGCTGCGTGTTGCCTGGAGAAATCATTTCTTTAACTGATCTGCCAAAAGTTTCAAACAGGAAATTCCTAAGTCAGAACCAGTTGTTTAGTGTACAATGGATGTTACCCCCTGCGTTTACAGTCACAAATAAAGGAACATTCAATTTGGAACTGGTATTTCTTCGCTGGGAGCGCTAAATTTAAATGACAATGAATGGCAGCCGGATGACGTGTCATTGAAGTCAAGTCCGTTTAATTATGTGTGTGTTAGTTTCACCTTGGGAATCAATCTCGTCCAAACTGGGGTTTACAATGATGTCATCATACTCGCTCTCTTCTGCTTTGGGTGTGGAGTCTACGTTTCTAGTGCAATGCACAACTTTGCCAATATATTCTCCTTTGGGAATCTCCAGTCGATTGTTTTTTTTGTTGTAATCAACACGGCAGCATTTGAAGAGCAGCGGTCCTTGAATATTCCTCGCCGCCACGGTTGGGGGAGTTTGTGTCGTCTTAAAACCTGCGGTCCCATACACAATACTGGCGGACCACGGTAAAGGATCTACGCGTGCATTATATTCCTCCTGCAAATCAAGTGGACAATATGTTGCAGTTTGGGAACGATCATTATTTTTCGATAGGGGCAACACACCGTAGTATTTTGTTTTTGTTTTCACAACCTTTTTCTTTCATTGCTTAAAGCTTTTGATGATGGACCCTTCCCCACTTCCACACAACATATGCCAGCGTTAATATGCTGTTATAATGTCTCTCCACTCAAAGCAGTTGCAGGTTCTCACGAACGATTCAGCATTTTCAAAAGGTAGCGTCAAAGGAGAAATAATCTTGTTACACCTCAGCCTCTTAACTCAAATACGTGCTTTAAGAAGAACGTGTCACCAGCCAAAACTCACTGACTTCCTGGGGAAACAGTAACACAAACTATCGGCTCGCACGTCATCGGGTCGCGCACTTAGTTGAAACCACGTTAAATCTGTATGCCAGCCATTTGTGTACCTGTCAAGCACATTGACATTTTTTCTCAGTTTTGAGTTGCGAGGTATAACAATACACGGCCCCACGTGAAACAGCGAGTTTTGTTCTCCCTCAACGTTCAATTTTCCCTAAGGAGGACAGGCTTTCGTTCAGGCGTGGGACTGAGGGATTTTAAAAGGCCAATGATTTGAAGTTTCATTGAAGTCTTGCTTATTTAGCAATGAAAACATGGTCTAAGAAAAGCCCGAAAAACGAAAGAGGACAAGTGGAAATCGAAAGGTTTTTAGTCCAGTGGACCATACCCAAAAATCCTTCGAAATATGATCCTTTTGGATTATGGGGCTGAAACGTTTCAAATGATATTTCAAATCAGTGCCTTTAATTACATTATTCTCGACTATTCACCTTACAGTCCCAGATTAAAATTTGACAGAACATCAACATCATAGTATATCTTTGTCAAAAGACGGTGATCAGTAGGTTTCTCATTTCATGCCTTTGTAGAGTAAATACCTCTTGTTTTCTTGTTCCTGTCAGCTCTAACTTTTCGCTGTAAATCACAGACGTAATGAGGTTCAGTTCATCTTCATCATGAGGCTGCATTTGCTTGACATCCAGGGCCGTTCTCTCTAGCAAGCCGCGGATATCTGGATCTGTTATGTATTTCTGGCTTAATTTTCCGAGCCCAAGGTCTCCTAGGTCTTCATGCAGCTTGACTGTTACTTCCATTGCTCCCGAGACATCTACACCATACTGGCGAGAACTAGGTTTAAGACAACTTAAATTGAGCTTAATCAGATAGATAAAAACTCATGATACACCTAAACTTCCCTACGCTCCCCTGTAAATCTGTTGTCTTTTCTTACGTTCATTTCTATTGTTTGTTATTTAGCAGCTACCGTGATAGTAGCACGCATTTCTCTACTGTGTTTGGTAGATACAAAATGAACCAAAAAAATACACGGATTCTGAAGAGCAGCCCTGAAGAGCTAATTCAAAGATATTCATAAAATTTAAGTTACAACTTAGATGTATACCTTTCTCCTAGGCGAACTTTCCGTTCCACGACCAGCCCTTCCTCAGAAATCATGCTATTGAGCGCCTTACAAAATTCTTCCTTTCCTTCGCCCTCCACATATTTCTCTAAACCCTCAAGGATTATCAATTCGCTTTTGCCAAAAGGTCGCCTAAATATCGATCGGGACCGTTTGACAGTAAGTGCCAGTGGTCTTATTCCCTTAGTTTCACCGTGGAGGGATGCGCAATATTTATCACCAAAATTTTCCTCTGCAAACTTTAGAAGTGACTTTTCGAGCATCTGAAGAAGAAACAGGAAAAACGGAGAAAATTTATTCCATATGAACTGGTTAGACAAAAGCATAAATAACTATTGGACAGCCATAGTTAGCTGACCAAATTTAGACTGAAAAACAGCGATATTTAAACTAACAGCTGATATCTGAGATCTGATGGACTAAAATTCTAATTGATATCTGAAAAAAATGCTAACCGTTAAGTAAGATTACAGCGCGCCCGTTGACGCGCTCTGAATATTTACATTTGTGTATATCAGCAATTTGCCACCTCTATCAATTTTGCGCCCCGGAAACTATCTTAGGGCAGCTCTTAGCTACCTTTGAATTGCAAGTTCAATAGTTTCCTGCCTTAAATAAAGAAAAATAACCAATCTACCAAATCAGACAAGTAAAATAAAGAGTAGCAAAAAAAAGCCATGTAGCTAGGTAATCATACCGTAAAATCGACGAGTAACTGAGAAGGAATCCAACAACTTAAAAGAAGAGGAGTGTCCGATGTTCAGTCTACGAGACAATACGGAGAATCAACCTCAGTGTCAAAAGAGTTGAATGCAATTTTCATTCATGGAAACAAGAAAATTCGACATTACTAACCAAGAAAACCAAACAATTGTCCTGTTTACGGTAAGAAATCTGATCTCTAGACAAAGAAATGCAAGCAGTTCAACGAAACTAAAATACTTTCGTTAACTCTTTTCACCAAACAAGACACATCAGAGATTACGTCACGTGACGTCTTTCATTTTCTTTGTTTTAAATTGAATCATGAAGACAATTTACAGTGTGGTACGACTCGAATCGGTGATTTTTTTTTCCATTGCTAAATGCAATTTCTGGTTTGTAGTGTCACGCCATCAAAAATAAAAATCGTAACCATTCAATAAATTAAATCAAGAAACTGGGAGATGAAACATGATTGATATATAAACAACTTCGCCAAGATTTAGATCTGTGCGGTAATTCATTC
>OMLO01001229.1_pt1 | contig 19272 bp, 6 predicted proteins | sample 1674811 | NCBI WGS metagenome assembly OMLO01 (sample SAMN06265003, study PRJEB25207) | coral metagenome | isolation source: Coral host | place: Mexico:La Bocana,Puerto Morelos, Mexico | collected 2008-11-13 | reverse complement strand
AAAAAAAAAACAAAAAGGCCTAAAAAAAATAAAAAAAAAAAAAAAAAAAAAATAAACTTACCCCCCCCAAAAAAAAAAAAAAAAAAAGTTAGAAAACTGCAAGAAAAAAACTCTTTCTAGCGTGCAGACACGCCTCTAAGCGCTATAACTCCCGGTTAGGTTCGGTTAGATATCTATTTGCACGTTTTCTCTGATTGGATAAGCAGCCTTGCTCGATCGTTTTTAAATCTATTTAAGAGTTGAGCAAACGTACCATCATTGTAAACTAACAGCTGCTTTAACTGATAATCTAGAACCTATAAGAAATAATACTTCAAGATTTGAAAAACCTCTCTCTATAGAATTTGAAAGCCTGGGTTGTTGGCGTGATGCATGGGCACGAGGCCTTCCATCTTTAGAAGGAGAACACTACTTGTTAATGGATCCCAATTATAAAGGAAGGAGTCACGCCCTGTTTAAGTGCGCACGAGCTGCTGGAGATAAGGGACTCAAGGTCTTTGGCATCGAAAATGGAGGCCAGTGTTTTGCCAGTGCTGACGGAGTAAAACGCTATCGCAAATATGGACCTTCCAAGGACTGTAAAAGTATGTGCAAATAAATAAATGAACGACAAATTAAAAATTGCTAAGGGTGGCACCGTGCTAAAACAGATACAAGAACTTTAAGATAAGCAACGGCGAGGTACTGCCACGGCTACTTTGGCCGTGAGGGACTAAGCTGACAACAGCGTTTTATCCGCCAAACTCAAATAATTATGATTTCGCTGTACTGCAAAGGAAGGTGCAGCCTCTACGTGTCTTTACAAAAATAACCTCGTTCAAGGAAACTAGGGGGCTTTATTCTACTTTCATACGAAACGGGCTTGATTAATGACTAATGCTACATGGAGCCGTGGTTTATAGTCCTAAAATGGTTGGAAAAAGATCGAATACTTAAATCACAAGAAACACTGGATAAGTTCAAACGTACGATACTCATGAGAGCACTATACCCAATCACCGCTTGTATCGCTAATAGCTACTAGAGGTTTTAAATTGGCTGTTTTCAGATTTCGGGCGTTTTATAATTGTAGGAAAAAATTCGTTCTACCTTACTTCTCTCTTTCTTTTTTTTATAAGGTGACGGTAAAGGTGGTCCTTGGAGTATACAAGTATATCGGTAAAACCTCCTGACTAGACTAATCACAGCCTCTCTATCAGGTTCAACGCACTAGAAAAGAAGAAGAGCGAGCGAAGCTAGTGTGAAGCACGAGGGGGTGGGGGCAGGGAGACGAGGGGAGGGGAGCGAGCCAACTCGGTCCCTACCCCCTTAGTTCTCTCCCAATTCTTCCCGCGCGTTCAACGATCGAATAAAACTACGCGAAAATAGAGGGCTGTGAACAGGCTAGTCCTATCAGACAACTCTATTTTTGCCTTAAAAAATTGCTTATTGTTAACATATAAACTTACATTTTACGAAAATGGTGGCAGGTACATGGTCTATAATCAATGCTGGAAACGGCAGCTGCTGTGATTTTAACCCCTCGATAATCTTCCTTTCATTGAATTCAAATAATTACCTTAAAGGAAAGAAATGATGACCATTAAATTAAACCTGATCACTCTTCAGAAATATACAGAGAGTTCACTATGTATTTACAGTTTTGTGGATCCGGACAGAACTATAAACGGTGATTATAGTGAGTGGTCTGCATGGACGCAATGCAGTAAAACATGCAGTGGAGGCGTTAGAAGGCGAATGCGAAAATGCTCAAATCCACCTCCGTCTAATGGTGGAAGAGATTGCAGAAACCTGGGTCCCAGTGTAGAGAGTCAAGATTGCAACGTTAAATTATGCAATGGTAAGAATAGCGTGTTAAGATCAGCGACATTGCGAAACACCAAACTATAAGGAGAGTAGTAAGCTGTATGATGTATATTGGGTGTAGACCATAGACATAAAAGACAGGAATCGAAAAGCAGCCTTGACATAATGTACTAGTCGTTTCACCGAGTCCATTACAGTAAAGGGACAAAGTTATTTGCGTAATCTAGTCGACAACTAAATATTGATGAATAAATATATATGAACGCGCGTGAAACACGGAATAGCGAAATGACGAAATGCCACTACCATTAGCAATCAATGTGAATGCGGGTTATCTGTAAGGGTTAGACATAACAATGTTTGACAGATAACTGCTAACGAGTTTCTTTCACACATGCCCTATAACAGCTGTATGAAAGAACTGTGATTTTGACTCTTAGGAATTTCGAAAAACAACAAGGATTACAAGCCATATCGAAGTGCAACAGAGATTGTATCCCGCAACAGAACGAATAAGGGATGGAAAGAAAACAGAGAGACACCTTCTTTTGAACCAGCTCGTACAAACAGAAAATTTCAGCGAAAATATTTCATCATACGGAAAATTTTTTGAAAAGTCTGAATTAAAGCGATTATGGACGTTTAATTAGAGTCATCAAATATCCCCTTGTACCACGTAATGGTAATCCGTTTGCTTCTGTAAATTAGAGCTTTTATCATTTTTTCCAGGTAAGTTTGCAGTTGGAACCCCAGAATCGCACAGTGTACGGTTTTCGAATAGAGGTCAGGCACGACAGCTTGAAGGCGCTGGTAATAGCCTACTTCCAGCAAAGCAAGGTGATGAAAACTTTGACAGTGATAGATTTTCCACAGATGAGCAATATACAGGAAAACTACATGGTACGACGCAACAAAACAGTTTCAACAGCAATGGTAATGCTAACAAGGTGGAAGGAAAATATATTCCAATGTCTCATAAAGACATCAAAAATTTCAAACTGGTTGCGTCGTTTCAAAAATCAGTTTCCGACGTAGCACAGGGTTCTGAAAATTCCAAAAGCAGAGATACGAATAAATCTCCTGAGATCCCCAGCACAGACATTGCAGTTGCAGGTAACGCCATCAGACAGCCGACGCCATTTTCTAGAAAACCTTTACCTTTAATGGACTCCAAAGGAAACCCGGAGGTTTTAAGCGAGAGCTCGAAGCCTGTCGTTCAAGGAGCTTCATCATGGAAAGAAGTTAGCAGGATCCCTTCCTCTTCCTCAGCTTCTGTAGGTAGTCCTCCACGAAAAGAGGTGAAAACAGTTGAAGGATCGTTCCAACTTCGCAAAACAAAGGAGCCCTCGATAAATGACAATTCTGTTAGCGGCGAATATAAGAAGCTGGGTGAAGCTTTGAAACAAAGCAACGGCAGATCGGATGAAAGATTGATGGTACCACCTGGTAAAAGTGAGACCGATCACATTAATTCAAATAAAATGGCTGAGGCAGAAAAGGGACAGAACTCCAAATATATCACCTTAATTGGCACGCCATTGAACGCAGTGAAGCCTGACTTTATAAAACAAAATGCAGCAGAGGATAGCAGTCAGGAACATAAATATTCTCAGCACAACTCGGATAATAGTTTGGGAAATACGAATGGAATAGAAATAAAACTCAATACGCAGAATACACCTACGCATTTTAACGACTACAGGAAAACGGGGAATCATCCAGAGGATTCAGACCACTACAAATCACCTGCAACGTATAAAGAACATTTAGAAAACGTTTATACTGACTCAAGCCACATGTCTGCTGCGGAAGCTGAAGACTCGTCTAGCTCGATGCAAAGTTCAACAGAAAACAAGCAGACCAGTAAAACAGATTATTTAAAGGGGCAAGAAATGAAAGAACCGTCGATTAAAGCTTTGCAGCAAAACCCAAATTCCAAGATTATGAAAGAGGTCGAAGGGGTGGCTCAACCGAAGTTATCTGACAAAGAAAGTCAAGAACAGGGAAAGAAAACCGGAGAGGCTTCGGCGATATCAAATAAGATACAAGGCCCAATATCTCACCATGGAGAAAACGGTGATAATTCCAACAGTCTTTCCTCCATTAAAGGAAGTGCTTCATTAATGAACCAAGAAAAGCCAACGGTTGAAATGAACCCGCAACAAGTGAAAACTAACCCCAGGAAGGAGGATGATGGTGAGCCTACAATACAACAGAAATACCCTAAACAAGAGCACGTGTTGAGTAAGCTTGCTCCCGAGGCCGGGGGAAATAAATTGCATCAAACAACGCAAGGTAATACGAATGGAAAATCGGAATCTGACCAAGGGCAGCCATCTGAAGAAGGTGAGCCAGTGCCCATTATGGACCTAAGCAAAGCGGGTGTGTTAAGTGGGACAGAGTTTGGACAAGCCAATGAGGAAGAGTTCCAAGGTCCAGGAGAAGACACTGGAATGCAAAGTCAATCCAATGGAGCTGCCGGAGATGATTATGGTCCAGGAAATGGGGAAGTACTGGCAAGTCCCAGTGAGGAAACTCAACCCATGCCGGATGCAAGTCAACAGTCAAGACCTGTATATGATAATGAAGCCATACAAGGAATAAGTGACCTCGCCCATAATGAAGATCAAAACATGTTACAACAAGTTAACTCTGCTGGTCAAGGAGGTTCTTATGGGAACATGGGAGCTGAATATGATGACGCGAGCATGACACAAGCTTATACGGGCAGCGAAGATAAAATAGATCACAATCAAGATGAGGTAAAACAAGAATCCAATTCAAGTTTGGAAAGCAACGGACTTTCTCGGGATAGATATAATAGTGAAGCTCATCTTACGTCTGACTACTATAATACAGAGCCCACTGAGGACTGCTTATGTCCAAAGCGAGGTAGGAACCCAACTTAATTTCTTAAATCTACTTCTGACTGGTTGTAGATGTTTAAGCCATATTTCATAACTTTCTTACACCATGCAATCGTACTACTACAACAATTTATTCCACTTACTAAGCAGAGGATTTCCACGGTCCTTCAGAAGGTTTTGTTTGTTTAATGCTATGTTGAAAAGCTGAATCATCGTCTTGTAAGAAATCAACTGACATGTCATTATATGAAATCAACTGATTGTTGGTAAGTATTGTACCTTAATAATTAATCCGCAGTAAAAAATGCGATTTCTCTTTTATTTTGATTAGAGAGTTATTTAATAATATTTATAGTGTTTACACTTTAAAGATTGGATTGCTTTAATCCCTCTTGATTAATCTACAGAATGTTCCTCCAAAGCAGACGTCGCCTTTCTTGTTGACGGCTCAGCTAATATTCCTCAGCCATATTATGCCCGTGTTCTTGAATTTATCAAAATATTTTCGCGTGGTTTTGACAAAAGCAACACTCATATTGGGCTTATGGCTTATGGCGATAGTGTGAAGACAGCTCTTGATCTCAAAGGCCTTAGCGACTTCAAACAGCTTGATGATGCTGTTAATATTGCTCCCTACATTGGAGGGAGGGCCTACACCGGAAAGGCCCTTCTGCAAATGAAGACAACTCTGTTTGCTGTTTCCGGTCGCCAAGATGCCCCAAGGGCCCTTATTCTGTTATCCAGCGGAGGATCAGCTGATGACGTAGTCGAACCTGGAGCGGAGCTGCGTGATTCTGGGGTTAAGGTCACAGCTATTGGTTTAGGAAAGCAGGCCAATGTCAGGGAACTGATAAATGTTGCATCGGAGCCCAAGTCCGAACACGTATTTACCGCATTCTTGGACACGTTGCCAAACGCTATGGATGAAATTATTCACGGAGTTTGTAGAGGTAAGAAGCAATATAAGCCAAGCTCTCGATGTTTGTCTTTCACGTACTAGATCACGGCCCAAAAAACTTTATTCTGCAAAGAAAGATCATATATTTAAACTGCGGAGAAAGATACGAATTTATGATTGATCATCGCAGTTATGCACACAACTTAAACATTTGTAAAATTAAAGCCTGAGAAAAACTTCAGGCCTGAACGGGATTCGAATCCATAGCATCTGCGATACCGGTGCAGTGCTCTACCGACTGACCTATCAAGCCAACTGGTTGTAACTTTATTCTCATGCTCTTTCTATGTTCATGCATGTTTCTGTGCCTCTTCCTTTTCTGTTTCTGACTTTTTTTTACGGTGTTTGCATTCTTTTCTTTCTTTGAGGGAAAATTTTACTTAAGTGATTCAAAAAAAATTGAACTAAGCGAAATTAGATTCCATAAAACGGCCCGGAGATTAATCAGTACGCTGATTGTCTGAATTCCCCTTCAGGACAGCTATACAAGTTTTTTAGAAGAAGTTTTTTAGAAGTTCGAATTTATATTAATTATGTCCATCCCTAACTGCAGTTTTAGCATTTTAAATATTTTTGGAGGCTATTTGCGCTTGCTCCTAGCTCTTGAAGCTTCTTTTATCGATGAAGTGGCAGCTCTTGGTTCCAAAATGTGGTTAAATATTTACAATTTTAGAATTCGTTTTCTTGCTTTACACTTGGACTCCCTTTTCGGTATTTCTTATGAATCTAGAAAACAATGATAAACGTGTTCCCTTACATGGTATACTCTTGTTTGGATCAGCCATTTTATCTACTAAATTTAACTCAGTCGTTCTTGAGATGATAACAAAATTACGTTTCAATATAAATCTTGAGAGTCGCTGAATTTTGAAAATCCAAGTTTTGCACTTGAGAAAACATTTCTTTACTGTTTTCAATTGTCACAGACGTTATGGGGATCGTGCGAAACAGACAGGCGCCTTGTACATGTGAGACCTACAACGGGCAGATTGGTCCTTCTTCAGATTACAGTAAGTCCTCCTCTGAAAACGAAGCAGTGTCTGCAAGCTCAAACCCGCAACAAGAAAGCGATTTAACGTATCTACAAAGTAGCCAGCAGTCGGAGAATAACGGGATGCCTTACTCCCAAGAGGAAAAACAAAGTCATAAGTTTGAATCACAGGATAGTTACCCCGCTAAAAATAACACTGAAGAATCTCAACCCATAGAAGCTTCAAGAAGACCAGAGGACGATGTGCGTCTTTTGTTTAGCCAGCAGGGTAGCCAAACTAATGGTGCCTCAGGAAAACCTGCAGTGCTCGTTTCTAATGGATATCACCTCTCCGAGAAGGATTCTCGAAACGGGCAAAAAAGCCAGAATTATGGCACATCTGCTGGCGACATGGATCATGAAGATACCCAGCAGCAGAAATTCAGACTTTCTGTAGGACAGCAAGAAAGTGAGCAAAATGACCAAAGCCGTGAAGACGAAGAAAACGAGATAGGTACAGAAGACTCTTCAAAAGATTCTGAAAGTGGTCGAAAATTTGAGAACGGAGGAAAGAACCTGAATTTTAAGAATAACTCGTACTCTAGCAACCAAGAACATATGCAGGTTTTTGAGGTCCATCGCTTTGATGCTGGACTCCCAGAGCATTTCAAACCTCATATCAATAATGGTGGATATAACACAGATAAGCCCGGTGAAAAGTCATTAGATCAAGAGTACTCTAACGACCATGCAGACAAACAGTCCTCTAGAGTAGACGGCACAGTACAAGAAACTCATTCGGCAACTTTCAGTCACGAGAAAGTTCAGGGCCCTGAGTCTCAAGTACATGCGGCCTTCACACCCTCCGCGAGTGAAAATAATTATGAACCTTTTAAGCCGCCAAATTACTCTGAAGACTACTCCAAAGGACATGGTGAATTGCAGTCTAACTATGGAGTACCAACAAAGGTTATAGCAGTTGGAAAAGCAGCGGAAAACTATGATAATAAAGCACAAGAAAAAGATAGACAGGGTGAGCAAACTTCTCAGGATAAACAACCTGTGACCCTTGGAATTTGTGTTGGTTTTTCTCAAGCTTGAATTAATTCGTATACTCCTTTAATCTACAAGTCATATAAAAGTGATTTTTTTGTCAGACTTCTAATTTTACACAATCTTAAATACAATTTACTTGGCTTAAACATTCAAGGTATAGGAACGACTATTCAGCAGATTGAAGTATATTATAATAGATGGGCGGAACTTCACTCTTTGGCCCCATGTTTCTTTCGCGAAAATCAAATTAACGAAGCCATATACATGTATAATTTTGACGATACATGTATAAACTATAAATGCTCATAGCAGACATATTTCCCTAACTAAATATGACTTTAATTGTATCATTCATTTCTAAACCCAAGCCACACGTAGCTAAATAATTTATCTGGTTGATCTTGTTTAACTCAAAAATGGACCCAAAAAGACATTCAGGGACACGCTTCTCCTTTGCTGTTGGCCTTAATCTGTAATATTTTTCGTCTTATTAAGACTGAAAGATTGGTAGTTTCAGTAATTTTATAGTGAACACGTTTCAATCATGATTCCAGCAATACACCACCGGTCGCAGTAAAACATGTCCCATTTATGATTACACTAAACATTTGTAGGCCTAGTGCAGAAACAGCAATAGTTTCCTGTTATTTGGAAAACTTTGTAGCATGCTGATCTTGGGAGGCTTGCAAAAGTATCGAAAAGTATTTGATTATGACAGTTTAACATTAATTCCAATGGCAACACTTTTAGGATGCGGAAAGGTTCACCTTGGCGTAGTTCTTGATAGTTCTGCTCCCTCTCAAGCCAGCAGTAAGCAACGGGCAACAAAGATGATGGACTTGGCAAAGCAGGTGTCCCACTTATTCCCTGTATCTCCCGAAGGGAACAGTGTCGGTATGGTAGTCTACGGAGGCTCCCCACAGCCGTCAGTCGTCCACTTTGACAAATTCCTCGACCAAGAAAGCATGGATCAAGCTATTGACAATGCCAGTAATCCAAGCTTCGATATAAGAATAGGGAAAGCACTCACCTTGGCTAAAGAGCACTTGTTTAGTCCTATCCCCACGACTAAACACAACGTGTTACTACTAGTGACTGATGGTAGTTCAACCGATGATGTTAGTAGGCCTGCGATTGAACTTAAAAGGCGAGGTATTGAGGTGTTCTGTCTAGGAGTGGGACGAGATGTCAACAAAACACAGCTGGACTTGATTGCGTCCGAACCAGCTAAAGACCATGTCTTCATGGCTCCGTTCAATGACGCAGACACACTGATGGAGAAGATTCAAAAGGGTATATGCCAGTCGGCGAATCGGTCAGGTGAGCTGCTCAATCAATAGCAAAGTACATAACTCTGTTTTTTTGTGCGCTGTGCATCTTAGGCTTATGTTAGTTTGAGCAATGTTTCGGTTCTCATTTTCATCATCCTGCACACAGCTTCTCCAAAAGACGACTAGGGATTCAAGTGTGTGCGTACACACAGATTTGTTGGTTCAAGACCAAGGAAGCAAGCTCTACTTTGAAAGTATAATCTTGTAGAAAGAAAGTTAATTTTGCGTTTTTGTGAATTTAATAGAGACTGGGTAAATTTAAAAGCCAAAAAACCCTAGATATTAAACTAACTTAAAATTTTGCATCAAATGTTAAGCGCATTGCAATATCAGCTTACAGCTTTGCCCATATGCTATGTTAAGACTGCCTCAAGCCTCAATTGTAGGCTTGAAAGCTAATATCAATGGACATAATAATATTAAAATTTTAGAAGTCGTGCTCTAACAAGCTGACAAGACCGATCGGTTTGTACAAACTGCGAGCCAAGGTAAAGGAACTTACTGAAATCGCAGCAGGAGAGTTGAAAACTCCATCACCGCATATTTATCCATTGTCATTGCGTTTCGCCACACCCCGATGGCTGTCAGAGATCCTTGCATATAGTCTTTGCTTCGGCTTATCTAACACATCCAGACAGAACAAAGTGCTACATTTCATAATTCAAGACAAACAACTGACCAAAATCCTTCATCTCATCTCACGTCGCCTGTTGTAAACACAGAGTACAACAAAGCCACTGTCAATCACTTTACAAATCACGACGAAAAGCCGTCAGAAACTTCACCTCGCCTCACTTTGCGTCATTTAACACTTGCACGTGGAATACTGACCGTTAGTGCACCTTCACATTCGACTCAACACTACAGATACCTTCATCCGCATAACTACCTTACCGCTAATGCAAAAGTTGTCTGCTAGGGCTTGTCTAATCATCGAACTAATTAAATCATTCGGCATATTCAGTTGCAGCTCGATTGCGGACCCAGAGAAAGTGCCCTTCTGACCTCGGATTTGTTATCGATGGCGCAAGAAGTATTGAGGTTCTTGGAAAAGGAAACTTCAAGAAAATGCTGGATTTTGTCAAAAATGTTTCTTTAGGATTTCACATCTCCCCTGAGGAAACTAGAGTTGGGGCGATAACTTATGGGACTGAACCTATAATAGCCATCCCCTTCAATAAATATACCGCAGCTAAGGACTTAGCCCTTGCTATTGAAAATATTACTTACCCAGGGACCTTTACAATGACAGGAAAAGCATTAGCCTTAGCCAATCAGAAGCTTTTTGATAAAGGAAGTCGGATAAATGTTCCCAAAGTTCTAGTTGTGCTGACAGAAGGAACTTCACGGGACAATGTTCAAGCTTCTGCTCAGGCATTACATAAAGCCGGAGTGACGGTCATTTCAGTGGGTCTGGGTCCAGTTTATAATACAAGCCAGCTTAACAATGTTGCTTCAATGCCAGCTTCTTATCACGTGATTAAAACTAGATTTAACCAGCTACAAAATAAAGTAAATGAACTGCAGGATAAAATATGCCAAGTAAAGCAGAAACGGAGTGAGCATATTTAAGCCTTGAGTCATCATGTAACTGTCAAATAGTGCATAACTGATTATATAATTACTTGCCATTGGACAGGCATTTGGGAACAAACCTTCAGGGGTGAAGTATGTTTCTCTGGCCACTATCTTTAGGCAGCAAATGAAAACATCGCTAAAACAGTGCCATAATACTCGATGCGGAACACATCAAACAGAGCAAATATTGGGATGTTCGACAACGACATTACATTACATCGCCGAGAGTAGGGCGATTAGAAGTTTACTAACTTCGTTCTTTTGATTGATATACGCTGATATATAAGTTAGAAAATGTCTGTGATATAAACAGTCGACAATTTTATTTACAATGAATTCTGATAACTTTGAAATAAACCAGGTTCAGTTCAAAACCAATAATTTACTTTGGCGAGCTCGGCTACAATTCTTCAAATATAACTCTAAAAACAAGATTAGATGATGATTAAATGTTCTGTTAGAATGTATAAAGAGATTCGCCTAAACAATTATTTCATGACATCTACGTTAAAGAAAACATTTAGCAACAACAATAACTTCATCTTGAATATACGCTCATAATAACATAACACATCGGAGTTTTATCTTGAGAGGGTCTAATTAATAAACAGACGGTTTAAAAGAAGTAGTAGATGCTTTCATTAATGTCTGCAAAAAAGATTGTGCTCGGTAGAATGTTTGTTTTACAGTCCTTCCTGCCAACTCAAAGTAGAAATGTCTAAACGCTCTCCACGTAAAAACTAGTCTCTTTTTTTACAGTCAAAAAAAACATTCATCCAAATATTCATGAAGATTTAAAGAGTGTTCTATGCTGAATTGTAGTCTCGTACAAGTGCTACTCTAATAAAAGTTATCATTGAAAATGAGCGTTAGTGGTCCCTATAGCCATGTCAATTTACCTCTATCAAACAGACATAATGATAAAACCGGTTTACAAAAAAACCCTCTAGATTCTCAGAGATAAACCATAAAAAAACATGTAATCCTGCTTTATAGCCTTGGCATCAGCAAAACAATCTTCGTTACGTATTAACTGAGTATTGCAAGATTTAAAGTGCATGTTTAGGCCAGGTGAAGAAAAAAGTGATAAATCATTTGCAGTTTACTGAAGTTGAGTTTTATTTCGTTTCAATCTCATAGTTTTTGAAATCTTTCGCAGATTGGACGTCCTCAAAAAAGCCTTCGTTGTGCTAATATTTCAGTGTTAAATACCGAATTAAGGCAACTAATTCCTTCATATTTGAGATTACAACATTCCGCTCCACGTTAATTGAGAGCATCTTCTCTTTTGTGACTTTGATAATGATGAATATGCTTAACTGCATATTTAAGTTTGAAGAAATTAACCATTGAAAATAATCTCAGCGACAATTTATAGGATCCGTGTTTTCTCTTATATCGACGTACTCAAAGCCATCTAATCAGCACTCTTTATTTCGTATTCCTTTTAGGGAAGGAAGCTAATATTCCCAAGAGAAGAGGAAGTTTGTATCATTTCATGGCCGAAGTCGCTCACTGAGCCAAACTCATGACAAGTGACCAGAATTACCACCTTATCTTCAACACGTGAGGAATAATTACTCAGTTTTTACACTTGTCTTGAGCATACCCCGTCTACACTAAGTAACCCTTTCTAATTAAAACATTCAGACCCAGCTCTACGACACTGCAAAACTGTTTTCAAGCAGACAAATACTGACATATGACCTCGAATAAATATAACTTTAAGGGACTTTGGGGTTTCTGTTTTTTATTTATCAACCGCTGAGAATAAAAGCTTTTTTAATCTTGTTAAGGTATTTTTGAGCTTGGAAAATATCGATAAAAACGTTTGTAGTATACACATACTGTTTGAGTAAACAGAGTAAATTAAACTGTAGAGTTAATATCACTAGGTGTTCATTGTAGTATTTGCACATGGACAAGAGAAAGAATGCCTCTGTGGACTTGATTTTGGTTTGATTATCACAAAGATCACGAGCAAATGAGAGTAAAATGTGATCTGTATTTTAACTCTCTCAGAATAGAAACTGAACACTGAATAGGTGTTTAACAACGTTATATTAATCACGATGTAGCTTGAACTAACGATATGTCCTCATATGTATCAAATTGTCATAAATTAAAAGTTAAAATTAAAAGAATAAAATTTCATATTTTTCATCATTGGAAAATTTATAAAATTATGTCTATACCTAGAGTGCACCGTATTTATTTTATTCATTGGCTTGTCAAGGCAGAAAGCCTTTCCCAAAACCACTCCAGTTAAAGGAGATATTTTTCTAATACTGTTATCAACTTCCTACAGTTTCTAGTAACCAATAACTAAGGCTTTGTTCACTTTTTTAACTTTGCCACAAACGTAAACAGATATACACACAACGTATAAAACGTTCAAATAGACTAAACGCGAACGCCTGTTCTGACGTAGCATAAAGACAAAAAAATTACGTAAGGTTCTCAGACCTAGATCTTCTACAGTTACAGCCAGATACAGTTATGAGCTGTTATGGATAAAAAGAAATAAAGATCTATGGATACATATATAAAAGTTGGAGAAAAAGGCGCGACGGTCGGAATAGCGTGAAGGTCAACATCAGAGTACTAGACTACATGTTTGTAACTTCACAATGAAAATCAAAGTGGTCCTAGCGATCCTAACAAAAATTAGCCCAGGTCTTCTCGATAAAAAGGAACCAATAGAAAATAGCGATTTCAAAGATCACTGAACACTTTTTCTTCGACCTTTTACTCTTTCCTGTTGTTTGTATTGTTCTCGTTTTCCTTTGCTTCCAAAATTGTAAATCTTAAATTGTGGCAACCATCTAAAACCGTACCCTTTATCAAAATCCTAGAAAAGGCATACTAATAATGGAACATTTGATATCGAAATGTATCAAGCTCCGAGATTGCTTGATAGCTCAGCCGGTAGAACACTGCACCGGTATCGCAGAGGTCATTGGTTCGAAACCCGTTGAGGCCTGAATTTTTCACAACTGCTTACGTTGTGTGTATAACTGCGATGATCAATCATGTCCTCAGTTTTCATTTTATTGGATTTTCCGATTTCGTTTTCTCTCCTTCGAACTAAAGGTAATATTACATATTGCAATACGTGAATTAATTCATGTCAACATAGCCAATGGGACGTGTTGAAGATGGGAGTTGTATCGAAGACTCGCTCAACTAACAATGTGTCAAACAAGAGAATGAGCCCATTCGAAGGCTAAAAAAAGTCACCGAGGGCATCAATGTTCACGAGATTTGAATGATGACACTGTCAAACATAAAAAAAAACCGACAGGATGAATTTGCGCTTTTGCATTACTCAATATAATGAAAAATTCGGACTAGCACAGACTTTCTACAGTGGACGGAACTAGTATTTTACGTTAATTAATGGCGCCTGCTAGGCGTTCATCCAAAAGTGAAAAATGTTTTGGAACATTGGTTAACAAAGTGATTTCCTTTTCCATCTCCAAGCAAACAAACGTTAATTTAGCAAAAGCAAACAAACGCACCATCGATTACTATTTCAGTTTATGGAGAAAACCCAACATCAACTGGCGCGAAATGACTCATACAGAATTAGGTTTTTATTGTATGCATATTTCTCCAGTTTCTTTATGTCACATAGCAACACTTCTATTCATCGACGTCAAATTCGTTGTCTAAATGACTTTGGAATCGAAGTATTGCAGATGTCCGTGAAAGAAGTCCGCATACGTTCAGAGTTTACTTGAAAGCTATAAGCCACTGGTAAGCATACTTTTTTATTTCCTTTTTACGGTAATATTCAAAGTTTTATATTTCTCATTAGCATATTGATTAATGAATAAGTTCTCTCGTCAAGACGAAGAGGGAAGAAATAACATAAAATACATTTTAAATAGATAAAATCCAAGACGATATTAGAGAGAAGCCGGTACAGGAGCTTTTCTTGTCAGAGAAACGACGAAGCGCCGGCGAAATAGTTTTTTAAGAAGTTTAATTTGAACAATTACGGAAGCGACCCCAAGGACGATGTCTAGTAAAAACAAATGGATTTACCTGTTACCTAAGTCGGTCTGAAAATCTGAAAATACGAAAAGTTAGCCGTCGTGGCTCACGTTCTCAAAATGTTAAGAACTTGATCATTTGACATTGTTGTTTTCCGGGGGAAGGCTTCGAGATATGCAAATTATTCCGCGATCATTGTTTTGCTAATTAGGCCTTTTGCTTGGTGACGTTCTCGTTGGTGTCGCCGTCATTGTTTACTTAAGCTTCCTTACTGTTACTGTTTTGAATGCCCGTAACACAATGGAAAGCAAAATATTGATCATATTACTTGTTGACAGTCGACAAAATAATCTAAAACAATGTTGTAATAATGGGGATTAGTAAGAGACAACCGCGGCGAAGACAGTAACAAGAACGTGGCACATTTCCACTACTCTTGTATATCTTGTTATCTAGAATTCTCAAATCCAGATATCGGATATATCTAAAACACCAATTAAAAAGCAGCCTTTGACCAAGATCCTCATCCGAAGTAGATTTCAGTTAACAAACCCAACCTAGAGTTTCATACATATGCAAATTTTGATTTTTTTCCGAAAAGAGATTTGTAAAACTGTTCTTGAGAGCAGCAGTCTCTTATCCGCCAGTTGCGCGTGCGCATTTTGCAACAACACCTAACCAGAAGACCGTGCTTTCGATTGGAAAATCCAGATTTCGGTGGTATTCACAATACAAAGCGGCTGAGTTGCAGTCAGCCTTATCCACACACTGGTAATGTTTGCACAATTAGAGGAAAACACGGCTTGCTCGCAGAAACAGTTTTACAAATCCTATTCCAGATATTAAAATTAGCAAAAATTAGAGAAGGATCTTGGTGTTTCAACTAAGTCTGGCTTTTAATTTCTTTTATTACTAAGAATTCCAAAACTGATTTGAATGTTTTTTCGGAATCCCTGATTGCCCATAAAGACCACATCTTATTTCATACTTATGAGATTTTCGGATAAAATCGATCGCATGAAAAACCCGGAAATTTCTTCATCGCGAAACGTCTTTCTCGCACGTGGGATAAGCGTTTCATCCAATCAGAAATCAGCTGTCAAAATGCATGAGTCAGTTCCCAAAGCGTTCACGTTGTTGTCGGTGCCTCTTCAATCTTCATTCGCAGACGTTTGTAGAGTTTCCACAAGTTTACACTAGCTTTTACGCAAAGTAGCTATAAACCACAGACAGTGGCGGAAAGTTAAAACAATTTTATCGCCTAATCGCTTTTACTCGTTGAGGCTTTCATCAAGGAGCATTACTTCAGAACAAAAACACTCTGGCAAAAACCCAGCAAGACGTTTAGCTTACAAGAGAACTCCTCCAACAGGAGAAAGATACAACAGAAGTTCAAGACTTCAGACCAGATGTGGGTGAATTTATTTTAAGCGTGAACAGATGTCGAGCATTACGAACCATCATGTCTCCAAGGGTTTTCTTCAAGTGTTAACTGGTTTTCGAAAGATGGCAGATCGGCAAATATCCCGCGAGCACTGAATATCGACGACAGAGAATTTGACCAAGCAAGAAAATGCCCAAAAGCTCGAAGAAAAAAACTTAAAAAAGCAGGACAAAGGAAGTAAGAAAAACAATGAAGACGTAAAAATAGATAGGCTTTCGAAGGATCGACAAAGTGCCTGCACAGCAAAACTTGACTAAGCTTTTTGTTCTGCTGAATGAAAAAGCAAATAATGAAATAATTAAGAAATAAATTAAATTCTTTGTACGGTATTTACCCATTCGTTGTTTGTGTATTAGAAAACTCGTGCGTAAATTCCGTAAGCGCGCACTTTCCATGAAGTAATCTGTCTGCTGCAATTAAGCAATATTTAATTATCAAATTCTGTTTCGAGTTGATTTTATTCAGATCCTTTATCAGCTGTGTTTTACAGGTTCTTGATCATTACCGGGAAGTTTAATTTCAAGGAAACCAGTACGAAAGGATGAAACTCCGCCAGAAATCTTCCAAATCTCTACTTATAAGCTTTGGGATTATGATTCTTGTACTACTTGCTGCTGGAAGACATCTTTGGAATGGTCTGAGTATGGGTTCATCGCTTCCAGAGAACTCAACTTCAGACCAATCCTCACCAGGTAACTATGTCATAAATTGAATACCGGAAAGTTATAAAACGGTGTGAACAGGAAAAAGGAAAATTTGTGACTTGAATTCTAGACATATCGCGCTGATGACAGGCTGATGAGCTAAGTTTATCTGTGATCATTATGGGCTCTATCACAGGTTTGACCAAGCACAGCGAGATCCGCGAGTCCGTCCAATAGTCACCGTCCGGCCCCACCTAACTCAGTGACTTCAGTTTTTTAGCACCAAACTAAGCTTTATTTCGTGAGAAATTTTGAAACATCTTTATCGAATGGTCTAAATTGCTTGCGCTGAAGAGATTTTGGACATGTCCGGTTCTGGACGGATTTTTCCAGAGAAGTTCACGTCAGCCTCACTGACCCTAAACAAATTAGTTTCACGGTATTATTACGTGAGAAACGTCGCACAATGAAAAGTACGGTATTTTATCATAGTAGGAAAATACAGAACATGCTTCGCACTTGTGACTGAATAAAACCAGCAACATCTGATTCTGTTATAACAAGTGACTGAAATACATCATGACAATTACGACTTTTCCAGATGGGACATATACATATTATATATTACGTGTACATTTTATTCTTTGATAAAAATCATAATTTGATCATGCTACAGAAATGGGAAATAAACATCAGCCTGTTGGGCCGCTTGGCCCGTAGGCAGAATTTACTTTACTTGACCCCACTCATTGTTGCTGTTGATAATATTGTCGTTGCTTATGAACCATTTACTTTGTTCTGTGTTTTACATAGTCTTTCAGGAGTCTCATTGCATACCTGGTAGCCTTCCTGACAGCTTAACCAAACTTTACGAGCTCTATGATGGTATTGAAACGTTTGTTATGTTTATTGGATACCCGAGAAGTTCACACAGTCTAGTGGGAGCCATTTTAGACGCGCATCCAGAAATCATCATTCCCCATGAGTATCACATTGTTGGGAAGTGGAACATTTACCTTGAAGACGCCCTCAGAAATTCCGGCATGCAAAAATACCTTCTCTTTTATAATCTTCACTCACTTTCCACATGGCAAGCCTCCTTCGGGAGTAGAGCTAGAAAACCTGTTTTTCTTGACGATGGAATCTATTCTTATAATGTTCCTGGGGCGTGGCAAGGAACTTTCAATGGTAAACTGAAGGTGAGTGCAGGTAACTGTTTAATCATTTGAGTAACAGGTACGCAGATCTTAGCCACGTTTTGGTTTTAATTGTGAGCGAATCATGTCACATGTTAAGACAAAAATGTGCTTCTGAAAAATGATAGATTAAATATGAAGCATGCTCTCTATGGGAGTTGATCTGGATAGTAAATGACAAACATTACGACATCATCAGTGATCATATCAGCACCATGAAGACTATACGCTTTTGTGAAATCCTCTTGGTTGACTTTCAAGTGTGATGTTGTCACCTTGCGGAAACGGTTCTCCCATACTTTTAAGCGGAGGTCCGGCGGCCGTAAAACAAAACAGCCAATCAGATTTCTAAATTTCTAAATTGCAGAAAAATCAAAGACAAAAAGGCCATTATGCGACGAAGTACCAAAACTCTTTTTTCAAATTGATAAATTACAATTTTTAAATGACGATAATAAGCTCATTCAGGCTGGAGTGTCCATTTTGACGATTTTTCTTTAACATCTGCTGAAGATCTGTGTGTGATGCCATGTAGGCTACGAATCCGAGCTTTTCCCCCTTTAATTTATATTACGGCCCGCGCGCTTCGCGATTAGGCCATTCATCGAACAGGAAAAAATCAGTCTGTAACTTTCAGTACGGATCTCATACTCGGTTAGTAAGAGGTTGAATTCGTCCCTTTTCCGCCTCTCTTGGTAGGTCATCGGAGACAAGAAAGGAGGTGGAACAACCATGGAACTGACAGAAAAACCTGAAAAGTTTGAGATTCTTAAGGAACTCAATGAGACTCTTGGCATCCCTTTAAAGTTTCTTCATGTCATAAGAAATCCTTTCGACGTCATCTCGACCTGGGTTTTGAGGCTCTTTAACGCAAGACGCCAAGTAAACGATGGAAAAACAAAGGTACTTATTTAACACACTGAAACACTGCTTTTTACGATTATATTGACAAGTGGCCTAATATTGTTTTCCTCTCATAATAGGGTATTTTGGTAGTAAAACATATTGCACAGTGAAAAGCTAGGGCGTCATTGATATCAAAAGACAGTTTTTTCTTAACAACAGGCAATAATTTGTAGGTACCTATCTATTTACGCAATTCTTAGATTGTTGATTTTTCTGATTTCTTGGCTGTCTACAAATATACTTGATTGATTGAGACTTCTTTCTCGACAATCAGCGACTAAACCAAAGAGTGAAATCCAGTTTCCATAAAGAAATTCTAGAGGTAGTTTAAATCTTTGGAGAATTGGAAACCATGTTTGCAGAGGTGATAGGGTATAAATCATTCTTTTAAATGCTTGTTTACCAAACGTTTTTACCCTCTTCCACTGATAAACGATGTCTACTTATTTTTTTTATTAATTTTTAGATAGACAAACCCGAAGCATTAGACAATGCCATAAAGTCTTTCTTCCAACTT
>OMLO01001228.1_pt1 | contig 19279 bp, 19 predicted proteins | sample 1674811 | NCBI WGS metagenome assembly OMLO01 (sample SAMN06265003, study PRJEB25207) | coral metagenome | isolation source: Coral host | place: Mexico:La Bocana,Puerto Morelos, Mexico | collected 2008-11-13 | reverse complement strand
CATTCTGATTGCGGGATGTGCAGACTTATTAAAAATCACAGTTCCATATTAGAGTACTCGTTTGAATTACTGCTTTTTGTCAGCATTTCTGTTTTGCTATGTGTTTTTTTATACACTTAGACTATCTTAGACTAGCCTATTTAAAGAAGAGAATTGTCGATATTGCTGCACCTTTTCACCGCGGGAGGCGCCTCCTTTTCCTAGTCTTCCACCTAGGGGCTGGCGAGAGGCTGGGGCCCGGGTGGTTCTATTCTGGGAACCTTAATGGTTTGAGGGTTATTTTACCCATATTTTTACAGAAAGCACGTCGGTTATGCTGGCCCCAATTTTCCAGAATTTTCCAGTGAAAATGCTGGACTTCACACAGTCCATCTATTAACACTCAAAAAGATAATAATACAAACAGACAAACTTCCATAAAGACAGAAAATTGGTGACATCTGAAAGCGGTGGATCAAGAGGAGAGGGGTCAACCTTTTTTTTTGTCGGCCCCCGCCCTTCTAGATTGGAAAAGGAGATGTTTCTACTACCGGATGCAAACGGTGGATCAAATTCGCGATTGTTCGTTGTGCCCCCCCTTTTGCGCCTTCTAAGGGCGGCCGCCCTTCTGTGCAGGCAGATGGCAGGCAGCGGACATTTGTTTGGGATATTTGCCATCCAGAAGTCGCCCTTCCACAAGAGTGTGAAAAGATGTGTTATATACTTCGGGGAATTGTATGCTCAATGCCGTCGCTTCAGTGGCACGGAGTGCGACATCAAGGAGCTCACTTCATTCTATGAGGAAAACCAGGTGGCCTTGACTGCGAATGACTTCAACCAGATGCAAATGTTTTCTTCTCAGCGGCAGGAGCTTCCATTCCAGTTGCAACTTTGTGAGTCAGCAAACTTCCTTTCTTCGAACCCAAGACAGGCATTCCTTTGTCATGAAGGTACCCTTTGTGGTAGTGGACATTGGTGGTCTTTTTGCAAGGAAGAGGATGCGAAGATCACCATCTTCCATTGCTTGGCTGGCAAGCATTCCTTCACTTTGCCGCTTGCAACGTTCCAAGCCAAAATTGCGTAGGTTGCCAACCTCACCTTCTTTGTGCTCACAACGCAGGAGCCCACGGACGCTTTGCCGTCCTCTCCTGCCTATCATCTACCGGGGAGTTGTGACATCAACCAAGTGAAGAATTTCTACGAATGACTTGCAAGGGCGCATCTTGGAAAAGAGATGTTGCATCATATGGGAGGGCTGTCCTCATATCTAGATTTTCAAGGGCCAGGGGTTAAGTGACCCTCAGTCCATTCCACAGTGGTCCACTCCACAATGTCACATTGTGGAGTCACATTGACTGCAATGTAAACAGACTCAATCTGCTCTGACCAAACGGGAGTGCTTGCAACTTTCACTTTGCGAAATAAGCAGCAAAGAATCAATGCACTGCAAATGACAAATTTTTGAAACAAGAAGCTGTCCGCATAATATTGGACCAATCCTGTCCTCCATGGGTCATGGGAAAGACTTGATTGCTGAAATCACCTGCCACTTTGAAAGTGGTATTGTTTTGATTTTGCTGTAAAACAATGAATGAACAAATTGTAAGTTTAAAAGTTTGGGCAGTAGTTATTTGGACAGAGTTTTTTTGCCAGCTTTGAACAACTTTATTTTTTTTGCCGGACCATCATGTATTTTTGTTATCCAAAAAGGATCGTCAAGTTAAAATCAAGGTCCTTGCAAAATTTTCGGGCAAGTGCCATATGTTTTTTGAAAAATAATTCAAAGTAGATGAAAGTAGCCCAATGAGAGACAATGTAATGATGTGACCGAAGAACACAGTGCATTATGGATATGGTTGCCAGCTAGCTGGCCCCGACCTAGTCTCACCAGCAAGCTGGCCCATGAAGCAGACAGCAAACGAGGCAAACAAGTAGAAAGCCAGCTAGCTGGCAGTAGGGTTTTTATGACACGCATTTTTTTATTCGCAACTTAGTACCACGAACTGGCAGGTGTCATCACAACTCATCCCAATCCGCTAAGGTCATGTGTATTCCACCAACAGCATTAGCAGCTGCCTTCGGCCTTCATGATAACTTCAGCCTTGGATGTAGTTGCCAATGGCTCTGCCTTAGCTTCAGGCACGGACCTGGGTGGACGAGGCTTGAGCAGGTGGACGAGGCAATAGGTGACCAGACCAGCGGCGCCAGGTGGACGAGGTGTTGGTCCTGGGTGGCGGTGGCCCTAGCTGGTCCAGACCTGGACCAGGTTGACTAGGTGGTCGACCCGGAATAGGGGTGGCAGTTTACCCCTAACCTTGCCCTTGCCTTTCGCCTTGTTTTCATTTTCCTCCAAACCTCCTTCCAGTTCTTCTCATCTTTGAATGCTCGGAGTAAAACTTGACCTTCATCACTCCGATCAGGTTCCCAATATTCATCTCGAGGACTTGTGATTCTTTTGGGTCCTCAGTCAGGTTGAAGTTTGAATGCAATCCATAACAAACTGAAGGGCTCAAGACAAAATCAAAACAACAAAACTTCAGATTCAGGAGGGACCAAAAAATTTACCAGCTAGCTGGTTCTATCAGCACACCATCACTAGAGGCTGACACATCAAAAGAAGCTGCCCCAGTAGAACCACTAGAGTCTGCCACGCTTGTTGCAGGCACCGTTGCTGCCGCTGGTCTTGAAGGTCTTGAAGAGGTTGCCGTGGGGTTCTCTGAATCCGGCTCATCAACGGGATTCCAGCTAGTCATTGCTCCCAGGAAGGCATGCTTTAGAAGTTCTAAGATTCTTGTTCAGTACTGTAAATGCCTAAAGGTTTAAACTCGAATTTTGCAGTTGGAACATCAAAGCAGTCTGAATTTTGAAAATTGGTTCCCTTAAACTCCATCGTGTATATCCTTTCAAATAAGAAAGTTTTCATGCTGACATGTCTTTGAGAACTGATGATACAAAGGCAGGAAGTATGAAATGCCAAACACCTTACAGCTTCATGATCTTTATGAGCCAGTTCTCCTCCATGGTGAAATAGTTGACCACATCTCCTCTTGCTCCAGGTCGCTAAAGGATTGACCTGCCCACGCCTTTTGAAGATGACGAAGATCAAAAGAGCAGCCCCAATCATTCCATCCGCCAAAGACGGAGCCACCATTGCTTTTCATCGCCAAGTCAAGCTTCGGCCAATCAATCAGAAGCTGTTCGAAGGAGCGATGTTCAATTTCTCGAAATAAGCGGAGGTCGGACCTTTGCATAGCAGCTTCGAAGTTTTGCACCTTTGTGCGCCGTCCACGTGAAGAAGAAATAGCTCCCGGCAATTCTTCAACCTTCTGGATCAGGTACTCCTTGACGATGTGCTTGCAAGGGGTATTAGACTGAACAAGTTTGATGAGATGGTCAGCCGTGTGGCGCTCTTCACCTCCGGCGCCAGGAGGTGGCGCGTTGCTACCAGAAAGACGGGTTGCCGGCCAAGAAGTGTTTGTCTCCAACTCTGGATGGGTGCTCTTGGGGTTCAAGATCATTTGCAAGCACTCCTGGATGTCATTCTCCTCAAAGAAAGGGAAACACCACTCTCTAAAGTAGATGGATGCCGTCAAAGGATGGGTCAGGAAAGGCACCAGTTCATCCTGTGGGATCAACTTGAAAATACTTTGGCTGTGATCGACTGCGGCAGCGTCCGGGACGAATGTGGCTTTGCCCATGCGCAAACAAATCACCCTTCTTTTGAGTTGATCACATCCTTGGACACTGTCTCGGCCATCTTCAATGACAGGGATGTTTTCATAGTTTAGCTCCTGTATCTTCATTGAGCTTCCAAATCTGCGTTTTGAAGTGAAGCCGTAGTTCACCCTACAGTCGACTTCCTCGTCATTAATCAGAGATGAAACACGCGTTCTGATCCATCTCCTGAATACCTACATTTGCTTTGTTCCACGCAAACTCTGCACTTTTGCGAAACTCCTGTCTGTCCAAGAAGACTCCGCAATCCAGGGTAGCACTTTGCAGATCACTGAAGAGCGCTTTCTTGAGGTATGCCTCCATGCCTTTGCCACTGCCACCTTTCAAAAAGAATTTTGGATGTACAGACCCTCTTGAAGGCTGCATGCAAGAAACATAGCTTGACCTGGAAGACATGCTCGTTCTTGTGGTAAAGAGAGATCAAGAATAGCCGAAGTCTGTCTCGAAAACTCTCCATGTCCAAACCCGGCATGCGCTGAAGAAGATTGTCAGCGAAAAATTCATAGTCCAGCTGCAAGTAGCAATCATTGCCGGGACACTTGAGGGCAATGGACCAATCAGCATCAAGATATATATCTCTGAAACACACACCTTTCGAAGGAGGCATGGGCGAATCCGATTCCATCAAGAAGAGCTTGGGTAGGATAGCAACTTTGGAAGATTCCCATTGACAACGGAAGGTAGCCAGAGCATCGGCCATTCGCCAAAACCAATTTGCCTTCCAAGCCTTGTTCGATGAGATTTGCCTCAAGTGATCACTTTGGTCCTTGGCTTGCAAACCAAAAAATTGAATGGCATCATTGGCATGCTAGGGCACAAGGGCCTTGATGTGGTCCTCAATCAAACCCCACGACCTTAATGGAACCTGCTCGCTATCTTCACAAGCTTGGGCAAAAACCAAAAGCAATCCCTCCAAAGCAAGGAAGATCTCCCACACTTCAATATGGAAGCCCTCCTTCATGACCCATGCCCCATCTTCGTAATGAAATGCTTGGCGGGAGTGCGCGCGCCATTCTCGCCGTCACCAATATGATCAGCATGATGGTGCTTGTTAGACATGTGATAGTTCGCGGCATTCATGGTCGCCGTGTACTTGATCAGCTGCAAAAGCTTTTGCATCTGGACATAGTAGTTGGGAAACTCTAGAGCGCTCAAAGACTGATACTTCTTCCATTCCTCAAACATGGACATGCTTCGGGAAGGCTGTTGCTCAACAGGAAGAGCTGGACAAGGAGACGTTGCTTCTTGCTGGACTTGGTAGAAAGCATCGAACCTGAGAGGGTTGCAGGGTTGAGGAAGAAATCAGATGTAAGCTAGAAAAAAGGACCTGGATTTTTGCAATGCTTAGTTTGTAGGTAAATATGGTTTGTTAGCTCTGCGTTAATATCCAAGAAACAAGTTTGCACCGCGCAGTCTCTTCACAGGAGGTTGGGCCTCAGAAAGTTCGCGAACTTGCCTGGCCTCGTCCGTCTTCCTGAGAAGAGTCTCATCCACATCCATGCCGACAAAGTCCACGAAGAGTTGCGAAGTAAGGGAAAGCTATGCGTGCTTTGGGGGCAGAAACAGCTTTCACACTAAGGGAAATGACTTGAAGTGACGTGCACCCATGCAATTTGGAATTGAAAGAAAAGCTCTTGTGTGCGTAAGACTCTCCAATCAGAATAGATGCTATAATTTACATGGCCTGCGCATGCACCGTTTGCAACACACACTAGCTGAAAGCAAAGAGTTGGTAAACCCAACGTTAACAAGACAAGCAGGTAGATGCAAAGGCTGTGCAGAATGGCTCTGTCAACTTATTTTTATTTTCCAAGGCGCCACTTGTCATGCCTTTGTTTCCTAACTTTCGCATACTTGTTCCACTGCGTGTGTTTCCAACGCAAAGCAGTTAATGACTTACTGATACAAGACCTCTCTACGCGATTCTGTTGAGGTACGGTGCAAATGCATTGCTATGAAGGTTTCCAGAGATTTTTGAACAGTGAGTGATGTCGTTGTTCACACCATGAGGGTTTCGTAAAGCTTCACTGTGGAAGAACTACAAACTATATAATGAAAATATTTTGAAGGTGTCCAACACCAACCGCATGTATCATTGCATCATGAGAAATATTTCAGAAGTTCAATCAGGCCCTCTACCTGTAACAGTGGGTTTCTAATTGACCAGTACCAAAATAATGAATGATAATTCTGGTGGCGCCTGTTACATGCTGGGGACCATGTTGAATATGTAAACAAAAAGTTATGAGAAATAGTTTAGAAGTTCAATATGGCGGCCTACGTGTAACAGTGGGTTGCTCTTTGACCGGTACCAAAGTAATGAATGACTGGTGAAGCCTGTTACATGCTGGCGACCATGTTGAATATGTTAGTAAAAAAACTTAATCAAAGGAAACAACTGCAACTACACGCTCTCCTATTGCAAACTATTGCAAACCTCTGCGCTGATACCGGAAGCTGGTGCATTTTCTGCACTTCGGACGCTAGCTGTCTCCTACTCTTTCTCTCTGCTTCTTTACTTCCTCTACTTGTCCCCCCTACTTGTCCCCCCTACTTGTTCACGCTCTTGTGTCCTACTTGTCCCCTACTTGTCCCCTTCCTGTCCCCTACTTGTCCCCTTCCTGTCCCTTACTTGTACCCGGTCTTGTCCCTACTTGTCCCTGCTCTTGTCCCCGCTGCTTGTCACCCACACTGTTAGGCTCAGCTTTTTTTCGCGCAGCTTTTCTGTTGCAAAGAAGAAATGAGTTAGCGCCATGATTGTTCATCGAACACCAAAATTCATCTTCCCATGTCCACCCATTGTCTTCGCCTGGATCTTGGTAGTAGGTATCATAGCTCTTTGCTCGCCAGTAGCTACTGTTCCATGTGCCCGTTGCGTGCTTTCCATGTTTGTGCGATGCTGCATGTTTTCTCACATCACCTCACCAACGCTGCTTGTACCAATTGTTCTTCACATTCTCCGGCTTGCGCGCTTTCCTACTCTCGCGGGACTCGAGCGTCTGCATCTTCAACTCTTCTTTTGCAGCTTTAAGTTTGGCAGTTTCCAGTTCCATCTGCGCGATCTTGAGTTTGTTCTCGACATCTGTCCCAGTCGCTTCCGCTGATGTAGCGGTAAGTTTTGCGCTTGCATCCTTTTTGGCCAAAAGACTTCTATACCCCCTTTAGTCATCAGCATTTCCCTTCGAAGTTTGAAAAAATATATGGCTAAAATTCGTGCAATTTCTGGTGTAGCAAAACTTCCGAGCATTGGCATCTATCCCGTCCATACTTTCCGCAGCCATCGCATCGCGTGCGGGGCATCAGGGGCGCAAAAGGGGGGGGCACAACGAACAATCGCGAATTTGATCCACCGCTTGCATCCGATAGTAGAAACATCTCTTTTTCCAATCTAGAAGTGGGGGCGGGGCCGGAAAAAAAAAAATCGGACCCCAAATCTTGCATTTTCACAAATGCTGGAAAATTGGAGCCCGTATGACTTCGGTTTCTGTTTCCTAAATCCATTCAACTTGCCATTTTTTTTTCGAAAAAACAAACATCTGAATCATATCACTCTCACACAAAAGTAGAACTATGATGAACGATAAGCTGTTTCCAAAGTCAATCCATGTAAAAACATTCTCACCCTCTCTCTCTCTCATCCTCTTGCCACAGTGACTTTTGTCAGCAACTATCGAGGGCATGCAGGAAAATGGTTGACAGTATGCCATCCTGGGCGGGGCTCATGGGCTCGAGTACGACCTTGCTATGCCACAAGGCCGATTTGAAATAACGAGGCAACCACTTGGTTCACTTGGTCACTTGGCAGCTTTTGTGCTCCTTGACCTCTGGCTTCTGGAAAATGGTGAGAACATGTCGAAATCGAATATCCGAAGTTCTCATATAGAAAATGTATTGTAAGTTGCAAGTCAATAAAGATAAATGTTGCATGGGGGTTGTATTTGTTTGAAGTTTAAAGTCAAAAACAAACAGCATCTAGAGCATACTCAGATTAGTGTTCGTTGCCAAAACACGAACTCGTTCCTCCGAAGTTTAGAGCCATACTTTGCTCCCTCATCACTTTGTCACCACATCACCTGGCGGCTGAGATTCCACTGCAGCGTCAAATCATCTCTTCACATCTCTTCACTCACTGAAAAACTACAAACACGGGACATAATTGAAGTCCAACAGCCAACCAGCCAAATCTGTCCGATGCGTTTTGCGATCTTGAAACTAGACATCAGAATCCATGCAATCGATTCACATTCCAGCGTTTTTGCGGAGGGGATTCTATGATGATCCATTATAATTATATATATATATATACTTTCTTAATGCTCCACATGTCGGGAGTCCATTCCAAGTACACACAAATCCTACCTGCAAGGAATCTGAAAGTTGGCAATCTGCAGCTGCATCCCTTTTTTTGACCTCAATCTTTACGAGGCACAAACTTTCCCATCAAACTACGGGCCAATCCCAATCTGCGATTCTGATCTTCACTTAGATGCTCCTTCTTAGGTCCAAAAAGCGCAAAACGCTCAGGATCTGGAGCCACTGGAGCCACGGGAGCGACTTGGAGAGGCGAGGGATGCAGATCATGATCGGGTGGATCGCTTTCAGCCGCGAGCTCATTGGGCTCATTGGGCACATTTTGCTCAATGGGTTGATGCTCCACATCCACATCCAAGAAATCCAAATTCATTTCATCTATGTGACCTCGACGGACTAATTTTCTTTGGGTTTGAACCAAGGAAATTGGCTTTGTTTCAGACACTTCTGCTGCCCTGAAAATCATGGACGCTTTTCGTTTTTTTCGTTTCTTGCTCGGAGTCTTTGCCTTTTTCCTTTTCTTTTTTTTCTTTCTTTTCACCTTTGGATTCTCATCGTCATCCTCAGCGTTGCGAGCACCGAGTTCTTCATCCTCCCCGCTCAGTCCGAAGAGAATAAAAATCATTATGTATTCCTCCGGCATCTTTAAGGCCAGGAGCATGTCACGCAATAGTTCTACATCATCTTCAGGAAGGAGTTGTTCAGGTCCCTCGATGGCTTTCAATCGTTCCAAAAAGGATTGGAGACTTTCAGGGATGCTTTCCAAGATCGTTCCTGCCAAGGTTTTTCGCTGATCCAGAAATGCGCGCCATGAGTCGTAGTCCTTCAAGAGTGAAGGTAAAACATCCAGGGATGGCACTTCAGTGGAATCCAAGAAACGTGAGCTGGCACAAGCGCTCGATGTCGCTTGGCCTTGCAACTTTGCTTGCAAATCCTTCAACAATCTCAGGCAATTTGAATCCGTTTCGTTTTCATCATTTGTTTCATTGGTCGCATCTTTGCATAGTTCCTTCAAAATGCGGTGTGCTGTTTCGCTCATTGGTTGTGCATCGTCGAGGAGGACTTCTGGATATGCAGCAAGTAAGGATCCAACAATTGAGTCATGATAGGCATCGAAGTTCTCATCCCCGAGTGCGGCGCCAATAATTGCTGTGACTCGTTCCCACCTCTGAGAGTTTTTTTGATTTTGTATGATGAACAAAGCTTTCCAAATCTTTGGAGCTACGTCTATCAATGCCTTCAGTCTGACCTCCAATTTTTGGACAATATCATCCACTCCTTGAGGCTTGCGGTGCTTCTGCTTGCAAGACTGTACTAGGAACTGCTTTGTTCTTTCCCAAAGATCAAACGCTGGCTTTTCATCTTCAAGGAACTCGGCTCGCAGATTGTTTGTGCTCGGTTGTGCAGCTTCGTGCGCCAAGAAAGGTAATTGCACTTGCACAAAGAGTTCGGCATCTCCATGTGATGCAAGTAAAAGCCTAGCTAAGAGGCCATGCCAACGCGAATATTCTAACTCAGGTGTCACACCTAACATCTGTACGATGAAGGTCTCTCTCCTTTGGGCAAAGTTGCTAATGACACAATTTGTTCTCCCGTTCTTGGAAACGAGAAACTCTCCGGTCTCCTCAGAATCTTCAGTTTTTCTTGACTTTGTGTATTCGTGGAACAGTTGCCAATACTTCTGCAATGTCTCGAATTCGTCTTGGTCATCTGTGTCACATTCCAAGGCTTTCTTCTCGTGACCCTCCAAAATTTTCGGAACGTCCTGGCATGTACAGCGACTAAATGGAAACCTTTCAAACATGAAGCTATAAACAAATGGAGAACCACCATTCAAATCCATGAGATATCTATGAATTCAAAGCTCTCTTCGAAGTCTTGAGATGAAATGCTGAAACATCTTTGATGACTTTTGGCTAGTTGTCGCTAGTGGATGTTCATGGACGTTGGAAAGACGACAAAGGTGGTCAAAGTACCATCAGGTTGCCGACTTATCCAGGTGTCTGTGGTGTCTGTTATGCCTTCAATTCTGTTCTACGAGAACTTGAAAGTCGAATGAAATCGGGTCAGAAGAACTGGAATCTAGAACTGGTATTCAACGGGTTTGGCATTCAAGTAGCGACTTCAATGTGGCATAGTTGGATGGCAATGCCCAAGAACAAATGCAGAAAAGAAAAGCGTCGTTTTGACTGGAAGATGCAACCTCGAATGGGGAAAAAACATGCAAAATTGCACCAAGCAAGTGTGGCATTACGGATACGGTATCCCGTAGAACAACAAGAACAACATGAATATTGTTCGATTGCAGTTCGATCCTAGTTGCTCGACCAGGTTCCTTACACAGTTAAATGAAATATTTATATATATTAAAATGATACATAGGTCCAATATTTGCCGAGCTTTTTGTGGAGGAAAATGGCAATAAAGATCATGCCTACCTCTTGCATCGATTTCTGGTGTTTTGCACAGGATTTTGATCTCTGGATTCCTCCAAAACGACAGAGTCACAGTCGCCAAGTTGGACAGCAGGACCACTAGGACCACTAGGACCACTAGGACCACTTGATACCCTCACTTTTCTATCTATTCCCTAGTCCCTCATCCCGTCTCATCCCGTCTCATCCCGTCTCATCCCGTCTCATCCCTCTCCTCTCCAAGCTGCTGGTAGAAGTTCTGAACTATTTCGCGATTTTTTGCAATACATTCTTCAGGTTTCATGCCATCAGTCATTTGAGGACCCTTTCGAAGTATCTCATCCTCACGCAGCTCGTCATCCATAGCAGCACTGGGCGCCACGCATTTGTTTCTTGCTGGGACATGCAGTGCTCCACCAGGAAGGGCAAAGCTGGGAGTTCCAAACTCTGCTTCCAAGCGATTCTCATAGCAAAACCCCAGATCCACACATTGCCGACCTGCGCGGACACAAATCAGAAAGCCATCAAAAACAAACAAAAAAACATGGAATGTCATGGAAACTTATGGAACAAATGTTCCCCCACTCCAGTTCTTGACTCAAACGTAACTCAACGAACGTGAACGTAACCCAACCTAAGGCTGCAAACGTGTTCTCTTGCACCAGTCGTCTATGCCATGCAGCTTGAGCTTCATGAAGCCGAAGGAAGCGGCCGAATTCGATGATGGCTTTCGCTGGTCCAGTGGCAGATGTGCTGATCCGACCGGGTTGGATGGGCCCCACTTCAATGACATCTGGAAACAACCTCGCCAACTCGTCCATAGTTGGAAACTTGAAGTTTGGAGATGGTTCTTTGATCCTGCCACCCGAGTGGGACAGGAAGTATCTATTTTCCTGGTTTTTTTCTGCTTCCTTGTTCTCTGCCTCTGCGTGCAGCTCTTTCCACTCTGTCCATTGCTTCCATTCATTTAGAATCGCTTGGTCCTCCTCAAGATGTTCATCACACTTCAGTTTTTGCATAATCTTGTCGATCGTTTCAGTAAATTTTTGTGGCTGCACATCCTTAGGCCATAGTTTTCCCCAAATATCTTTGCATTGCATCGATGTAAGGAAAGGCACTCTCTTGCGCCAGGTCTTGTCAGTCTTGGGCACACGCCCAAAGTTCTTCACTGCTCGGACCAGGCTTCGTTTTATGACCTTTTTTGAAGGTTCATTTCCATCGGCATCGCAAATCTTCGAGCAATAAGCGAAATGTCTGGGAAGCATTGCTACGCGGATGCCGGGTGAGACATAAACGGGTGATTTAGAACTGGAACCATTCTAAGTGAATGAATGTTCAATGCCGTCCTGGTTGCCCAGTTTGCACATCAAATGCATGTCAAAAACCTGAAAAAACCGGGCTGTCTGCGGTTTTTCTTGTTACATTTTGGGCTGCCAATGGCGGCAACATTCAGCAGCAAAAAGTGATGTCAACTTCAATTGCATGAATTCGTTGCAACGGTTTTTTTCACACAAACCGGCGATCCGATGAATCGACCCCGGCCCCGAACCCCCGAAGCTTTGCCTGACCCGATCTTAAGGACACGGGGGGTGGAGTTTCCTGTCAAAGGGACGAAGGCTCTGATGACGTCTGTTTTGGAACTGGGGAATATTCATGTTTTTTTGCAATGAGGAGGTGGTGCTTGTTGAATCTCTATGAAGAACCGCTAAAGCGAACCCCAAAATTCCAAACCCGTCAGAGAACATGTAGTCAAACTTAAATATATTGAAAGAAAAAATTCTGAAAAGGTGCAATACGACCCCTCCACTGTTGTGTAAGCATTGTGAATAATATGAACTCGGATGAAGGCTGTTACCCCATTCCAACCGATTCACACTCGCAAAGCCAGAAGCCATCAAACTGTTCCCTCTTGCCTGGATCTCCAGGCAAAACAGGCAGAATTTAAGACCTGGGTCAATAGAGACAATTCACCAATTCAATGTTGACATCAGCAGCTGTAAAATGATCTAGCCGGAATCTAGCCTCAACTTTTGGCTGTAATGCTTTGATCTTGTGAAATGTTAAGATATCGATTCTTTTTGAATGGGGATTTGAGGTCGCAGAAGGGTACCCAATGAGATTTGTGGGATGTGAATCTGTGTGAGACTTCCATTCACTTTCAGTCATATCATCAATTTTGCATCTTGGAGTTTCAGTACAGTTATGTAATGCCAGAAACCTCCCCGTTTTGGCCAACTTTTCTGAAGGTCACCAGTCGCTGATGGCGTGTGCCAACCCTCGGTCTTGAGTGCACAACCCGGTGACAACACTCCTGCACTCTGTCAACTCGGTCCTCAAGGAAGCAAACTCGCAGACTTGTGTCATGCAAGAGCCACCACAAAAAATCGCTTTTGGACCAATCGGTGTGGCGCCAACAGTTCTTCCGAAGAGGGCGGGGAGCAATAACAACTGGAATCGTCACTTCAGTACGGTCACAGATCTTTTGGACGTATGTCAAAGTCTTTGAGATGGTAACTTGACTCCGTGAATACGAAAGGATCCCAACCGGGATACCCTTCGCAACAAGATCCGTGATAACCCTGCAGGATTGAGTCTGGCTAAGGTCAAGCACACCGTGAAAGTCGAACAATACAAGTTTCCGCACAGCATGAAGTTCAACAAGGTCAACAAACCTCCGAACCGCTTCTTGCGCAGATTGTTCCTGAATCAAAATACTCAAGGGTCCAATGTTCGAAGCTGTCGAGGCAGGGCTTGATCGCCCCAAGGCGGGTGGTGGGAAAGGTGGCTCCAAAGGCCTGGAGGAGAAGACAGTAATTGGCTTCACAGATCGCTCAACTGCAGGCGATGGCTCCGAAGAGCCATAAAAAAATAGGCCGCTTAGACCGCTCAACTTCCGATGGCTTCGAGGAGCGCTTAGATCGCTCAACTTCTAGCGGTGGAGATCGAGATCGACAACGTGGATCTCTCCGGTCGACCGCCCATAGCATCCACAAGGCAGTCACAACTTCATTATTCGGGCTTGAGAAATCAAAAATCTCCCAAGACGATGCACATCAACATACGAAAAGCCATCTCCTCATTCAGTTGTACCAACAACAACAACAACAACAACAACAACAACAACAACAACAACAACAACAACAACAACAACAACAACAACCATAGCATCAAGAGGAACAAGAAGAACAATAGGAAAGTATGTTGGGAAACAATAGCTACCTATGAAATGTTTCAATGTGTGACCCTACTTGATCCCTGATCGTTGGAGGTCACTACTAGTGGGCGGTTGAAGCCGTTTGGCAAATCATCTGCCCCAAGGTGTTTGGTGTAAAAATATGTCTGCATGTCTGAAACGACTGAGGTTTTTTTTATTTCAAACCGCCAAGCAACTCCGGTGCTATTGAAACGACACGGCGTGGAAACGAAGCAAAGTTGATGAATCCCACGAGAGGTATCCTGGGACAGAAATGCAGTTGGGAATCTGGTAGCCTCTTTTGTATTATACAGTTGACGCTTCACAAAGGGGTCAAACATGGTGAAACCATGAAAGTATATCTGGGCAAATTATTATAATTCCTAAACCAGAATGATCAGAGGATTCTTGGGAAATTCCTTTACGAAACCATCATTCAAGGTGACCAAACGGCGGTTCGGTCGCTATAATTTGCCCAGGTATATATACTGAGTGATTTTTTTGCATGTCTGATTTAATGAAAAAAAAGGCAGGAAGCGATGTCTTCGAAATGTGAGGGTGTATTTACTAACAAACCTTGCTGTAATTATTATTGTAACAGTTGGCGAAATTTTCTTCTAACCACCGCGGGAGTGAGCTTGGCGCTACCCCAAACAATGCATCCAATTTCCATCCTGGAGGTATCTTCTCAACCAAGTATTTAACAACAATTGATGTATCAAGAAAGCTGGCATGTAAAAAACAATAAAATCTTGTCTCTGGTCGTATTTACGATGCTTGTCTTAATGATTGGGATATAACGGATAAACGTACACGAGAAACATGTTGTTGTAAACAAGCCAAACAATTCAATGGGACAGTTTTTGTCACTTCAAGTGAGTGAATCGGGTGAAAACAGATTTCCCAAAGAAAAACGACCTTCCATGACCCTTGTAACAGCGGATTCCAAAAGGGCAAGTACCGAATCATGAGGGATTTGTTTGGTTATTGGTTTTCCAAGAATGGTGGGTCCTCCACAATCACACCTCTGCCACCCATCACTCGAACGCCGCAACCAGAAAGGAAGACCAATGAGGAGAATGAGGATTGAACAGATGGCAACCAAAGTGATCTGACCCACCTCAAAGTGTCCCGTGGTGCAGCTAAGTGTTGGGCAACTGACGTTCCCACAAGTGACCACCCAGGGCAAGATCAAGCTGACTCAAGGGAAAGATATCCCCGCACAACGAAGCCAACCGCTATGGCGAAGAGATGAGAAAGGATCGTGGTGGAATCTATCATAATTTGATCTTGAGCAAATCCACGCAAGTGAGCGGCTTTGCTTCTATCCATTCTGTGATTTACGTTCAGATAGAACACACATGAGGCATGCTCGATTTTAATGCTACACTCGTGCTATTCAAGCCAAAAGGCAACAGAACAGATCGGACAAATGGAGCTTTTCGGAACGTTTCGGATTTCAAAGTTGCCAAAAAAACACACAAATCGATCCAACGCAAGCCTTGCATTCACACTCATTTTGCACATCGAAATCAAGACGTGATCTTCCGTTGGCCCGTGCTAGATCTGGAGAAAGGGCATCAAAGCAGGCGCTCCAAACATCAACCGAAAGTTGCCCTGCCAATGTGCAACTTTTAGATCGGCAGTGTAGATGTTCTAAATGTACTTCATTGGTTTGGCTCTAGAGCCAACACATCAATTTGAGTTCCTTGTCTGATGAAACATGGCGCCTGACAGCTTTGCGACTTGGTTTTGAAATGCAAAAAATAACATTTTGCAAATTCGGACTTTTCATTACCATCACTCATGACAACTTCTGCAGGAGCTTCGGTTTCCTCGTGTTCCATGGCAATTAATATTTTCTTCCTCTCACTCCGAGCGCTTCCTGAAGAGGTCAAAAGATGGACATGAAGCACATCAACACGCAAATTGGCATGTCAGCAGCTTGACGCAAAGCATTTTTTCTTCGTAGCTGGATTTCTCATTTCGCGATCCTCCTGCTAACAGGGAAGGTGACAGCTCGAAGGTGTCCATCGACCGGAATTCCAACTTCATATCCAAATGCGTGGAAAGTGGAAGGATGCGGAAAGAATGCAAGATAAATTTGGCAAAATTATGCAAATTCAACCAAATTCCAAGAACTTCCTGCAACTTCTGCACCTTGAATGTGGGCAAAGGACTTGGGCGAGGCAAACCACTGGGACGCAAACGCCATGCGTGTGCATGACGATTCGATTTCTTCGCGTCGCCCGAATCTCCATCCAAAGTCCCCACGGCAGAATACCTGCAGAACGGTGCCGAATTGAGCTCAGGGATGTGATTGAATGAATCATTTTGAATTGCACATCTTTTCAATATTAATAAATTTATATACTCATACATATATATATATACATAATATATGCATCTTTTTTTGTTTCTCTGAAACAAATTGCCAAATTGACGAGGGACTTTTGGCATTGAAATCCAGCTGCCTCCAAGGCTTCCTGAAACTCAAACTCGTGGCGTAGGGATGTCTTCTCGATGACAAAGAGCGACGCAGAGACACGTTGAGACAAACAACGTCTCGCTCGGTCTAACATCTCCTGAAATGTCATCTCATCATAGTGTTCTCATCTGATGACTTTGAATCATTTTGATCTCAAATCACGAGTTCAGGAATCATCTCAATTCATCATTCCAGGCTGCACTTGGGTGCGGAAAAGGAAAAGGCCTGTGATGACCGATACCCTAAAATGATTTTGTAAGGGCTTTAGTATTGCTAATGTTTGATGCTCAGGGGAAAGACATCAAGAATCAACAGGATCAACAGGATCACTTCATATCACTTCTACATTTTTGATACGATGGAATGCATGATATGCATGTTGAACTGGAAAAACTCATGGTAGCTGCATGGTAGCTGCCACCCAGCTTCACGTCGCAATTCGGGCGTGGGCAAGAACGATAAAACGAGGCTCAACACCACAGCATCAAAAGCTCCAATACAAAGAGTCTGAAGATCTCCGTTGTCATTGAGCTCAAAAACAGAGTCTAACTCCTGGTGCACATCTGTAGGTGCTTTGAGAACTTCGATTTTTCACCCTGGGATGTGTTGTTTTCGCTGGGTTGGGGTCGTTGGGGTCGTTGGGGTTGTTGGGGTTGGTCTGTTTTTACTTTTCCCAAATTTCCGAACAAAATATGGTCTTGCATATCCTGTTCCTGGACGGGACCCCAGCTTCACTCTCGATTTTGCCCAAAAGCTATCTGAATGAATATTAAAAAGGTCCTGGTTCCATCCTTCATTCCTTGTTTTGGTTGCATCTTTTCTTTATTTCTTCCTTTCTTGCTTGCTTTGTTTCCTACTTTCTTTTCTCTTCCTGTCTTGCTTGCTTGCTTGTTTGTTTGTTTGTTTCTTCCTTCCTTCCGTTATTTCATTTGCTACAAAAGCACCGAGAAAATCATTTAGAAGAATCCTTGCTCTGTTTGCTTCTTTCGGTGCTTCTTTCCTTCTTTGTTTATTCAGTTCGTGTACACTAAAATCAATTAAACATTTTATCAAATCAAAGAAATGAAAGCAATTATAGAAATTACGTGGCAATGTTTGATTCATCTACTTTAGTGAAAGTAAAATTCATTGAACACCTATTGAACTTATGTGATTTATCAATGCTCGTAAAATGGTCCAGACTCTGGCCTAGGGTGAGTATCTATAAATTAATCTTTGACACCAATGGACCAATGGAAAAATCAGTTAAGTGATAGAAAAACCAGGGCTCACCCGTTCAGAAAGTGCTAGAGTTCACTTGCGGTGTCCAGTGCACCGCGTCGTTTCTTTGGTGGTCGTCAAATTTAAGGTTCAACATAAAAGCGCCGAAAACAAAACAAGCCAAAAACTGCCAAATCCCCTTGGATCAATTTTTGCTAAACACCAACTCTCGTCATCTCTCGTCTCTCCTCAATGTTCAGTTGCAAGAAGTCTGCCCGCCATACCGAGGTGCTCGCTGGAGCCAGATCTAACGCTAAAGATTTGGGCAAAGAACTCCAAGATTGATAGCTGCTGCCTACATCCAAAAGGCCTTGATGGAGAATGGAAAACATGCGACGAACTTCGAACTTCTTCAAATCAATCGACTTTTTACTGACTTCATTGCCACACCTATCGACTTAATGGAAAAGTTCGAGAAAAACATTTGTTGTCGTTGCAAAAATGTGACATCTGAAACCAACCCCAACGGTTGGCCAAGAGTCAGACTTCGTTGATGGCTCCTGGAAACTCCACGCGAGTTTGGAAAAAGGAAAAAAGAAAGTCTGTTGCCCATGTCGATTCAAAAACATCCGCAATCTCTCAAGTTTTGGTTGCGGTACTGGATGGATCTGGATGGTACAGCTTTTGTTTGATTTGTCTGACAGATTTCTCCACTCCTGGATTGATTAGCTCAAGTTCATCAAGTACCCACTGCACGGTGGCTTTGCTCCAAGATTTGCCTCAATTCATGTTCGTGAAAAAGACATCGGAAATCAGAGAGAACCAAACTAGTCAAACACTCTCCAATCATCACAGTTGTCTGCAGTTGTCCTGATCTGCAGCTGGACCACTGCCAACGATTGGAGCAGACCGTCCTTTGACGAAGTCGACTGCGTAAAACATCAATCTTTGAGAATATACGATGCGGCAAAATAGATTGGCATGACTCAGCCGAGAGTCGGTAAATGTCAAGTTCTTCTTCTGAGAGCCATAGTTGCTGACGATGGCGTAAGCGTTCATGAATTTCCTCTTGGGCTGCAAAAGCCTCCTTCCTCGTGTGGAAGACAATGAAGAAGACAATGACATGATCAATCTGACATCAAAAAACCGTTTCTACTCGTGCATATTTCTTTTCAACAGTATAGAAGTTTAAACCAATTTCATGTAGTTTCCAGGTCTGAAATGCTCTTTGCCTCGGCATCATAAAATTGAAACCTGCAAATTTCCATGAATTTCCCAGCAAGTTGCGCAAGGCGACGACGTGCGCGCATCTGCCGCAGTTCGTCAACAGCATTCGCAATATCTCCTATTTTGGCCTGCACGACACGTTTGGACCCCCAAAGGTGCATGTGGCCCAGGGCACTGCAAATGTGAGTCATCTTGGAACATAAAGATCCAAAACCACTGGTAGGCCATGGAAGAAAAATTGCAACCCCTGGAAAAAAATCAGCACTCAACCTGGCTGGAGGGGGGCTGCGCCGTCCCCCCGAGATGCATTCGCAAAACATGCTACGTGATTCGCTCACTGTTCTAAAAAATTTTTGGAACCTTAGGTTCATAAAACTTTTGGTGTCTTATGTTCACAGAGTTTACTCCTTCTACTCCTGACCCTATTCTTACTATCTGGCGTTTTGGTTGGGGGATGATACTGGAAAAAAAACCCGAAAAAAAATACAGCCACTGGAAAAAGAGTTTAGGCTGCGGTCCGGTGGTCTTTGGTCCTGTTGTCCTCTGGTCCTTTGGTGCTTTGACCCCTGGTCCCTGGCGAATTCATGAAAAGAAATATATATATATATAAAAAATGAACCTGTGAGGGGGTGAACGAAAGCCAGCACGCGTCACACCTTTTATACCAGGCACATCTTCACCAGACACCTTTTACCCCCCCTGTCAACCACCCCCCCCCCCCCCCCCCCCCCC
>OMLO01001227.1_pt1 | contig 19297 bp, 8 predicted proteins | sample 1674811 | NCBI WGS metagenome assembly OMLO01 (sample SAMN06265003, study PRJEB25207) | coral metagenome | isolation source: Coral host | place: Mexico:La Bocana,Puerto Morelos, Mexico | collected 2008-11-13 | reverse complement strand
TGATTGGAAAATGGCGTTGCGGCCACCGCTAATGGGGTCAGTCAAGGTTCTACGTATTGGTGGGTGAACACTCAGGAGAAGGAGTGTCCAAAGACCTTGCCGTGAAAACCACTATCTTGCTGCTCTCCAACAACGCGCCCCTGTCACAGAAGCTGTTTTCTCGAAGATTGGAGAAGAAGGATTTTTTAGGACGCGAGTGATCTTTGTAGTACGGATCATCTGTCTGCGAAGGCGTGTCCTTCGTCATATTCACCTCGGTGTTGGTTGCCTGATGTTTAACTGGCGTTAAGTACCTAGCCATTTTCCTGGTGGAAGTCTTAATGACTTGTTCGAATGCTTGGCCGTTGAAGCTCTGGAGCGCTTCCAGTCTAGCTTTCTGCAGGCGTGTCAGGGGTTTGGACTCTGCAGACGTTATACTGGATTGAGCGAAAGCCTCCGGAGGACTTTGTTCTGGAATTGGGCTCATTCCACTCATGTTGTGCACGTGATTTTCATGCGAGTGCACGTGATCTTTGTATGTTTGGACAAGAGGGGTTTCATTGGCTGTATTCTGATCATTCTCCAAGGAGGTATCAGCGATTTCATTGACTGCGTTTAACACAAAGGCTTCTGTTTGCATTTCACTGTCTCTGGGCCCATCAACTTGAGCGGATTTATCATGGCAATCTGTTTGGAGGGAAAATTCGGCAGCGTGATTATTCAAGGCTATCTCAACATCCATACCACTCTCTTGCTGGCAAGCACCATCTCCACCACATGTTACCATGCCAACTGGCTTCAGCGAGTCATCAAGGATTTCCTGTTTTTTAACTGACTGGCAGGGTTCATCAACTGTCACTGCCACGCCTTCAGATGCAGATGGATTATCCTTGTTGGTCTTCCAAACATTTTCCAGACTCTGTCCTCCAAAACTCTTCAAAGCCTCTAACTGAGAAGCCTGAACCTTAGTTAGTCGACTTCCTTTGGTGGAGCTTCTCCGCCGCATCATGGCTGAACTTCTTCTTCTTGGAGTTGACCTTCTGTTTTGCTTTCCTATGCTGGTACATTTTCTTCTTTCAATGGACCTCCTTCCAAAACTTTTCTTTGTGTCTTTCTTGAAAGTCTCAATGTTCTTGACTTCTGAATGCTTGGTTTCAATTCCAGGTCTTCCTCTTTTCTTGTCGTTTTGTTCTTGCTTTTCTATCTTTCCCTCTGTAATTGTGCTTAAAGGAACATTTCCGAAAGCCTGCTGTGCCTCAAGTTGACATCTCTCCAGTCTAGTAAGTCTCTTTTTCGCATTTTGTGTTTCTGGTTGTGTTTCTGATTTCTTCTCTATGACATCAGCTTTTCGTTTCTGGCCAAGGGAAATATTCTTAAATGCTTCATTGGCTTCCATTCTGGCTTTTTCCATTCTATGAAGAAAAATAAGCATAATTGATTGGCTATATTCTGATTCAAATGCAATACACAATTGCAGACATTTCACAAGCCACAATTTATTTTCACTGTGAGAATGTCAGTGTCAATGACGATGTCATTGGCATATTAGCTTAAAATTGTGGTCAGTGCATTGTAGGTAAAGGGTAGAGTGGCCAATCAGGTTTTAACTTAGCTCTTACTATAGTTCCTTCATTTACTCAAATGGTACCCAATAGCCCAAAGAAAACACACATCCTGATTGGTTCAAAATCATGTCTCAGAACTTGAACCTATCGGCTTGTGTTCCCACAGCATTCTCACTCTCCCAAACTTCCACTCGTGTTTCGTCACAGCACATGTGTTCTTTTTCTTAAATACAAGCGAATGGAGAAAGGCACAGTGAGACAACAGTTATGGGTTTCCTTTTCCACAAGAATATTCTTTAATTCTCTGTTAAATTCCATTTTGTTAAAGTATGTTATTGCAGTTTTCAATAATATGCAAACTCTGAAATTCAAATCTCAACTAACGGTTTACGTTTTTCGCTGCTGTCAATCATCTCTCTCCCTCTCGGGAAACAGAAGCTCATTCAGCTGGGTCAAAAGGTCACTTTTGACCCTTTTTCGCTCTTTTGGTTGTGAGTGGTAGATTTCGATCCATTTTGTTTGTTTCTGTGTTTCAAGGTTCCTTGGCTGATGCCATAATTATGATTGACGGCAGTGAAAAAAACAATCTTCAGTTGGGCTTTGAACTTCAGAGTTCGCATGTTATTGAAAATCACAATAAATACTGCTGGTGCTGTAATCAAATGGCTTGAGTTGGAGATCAAATACTGGATATTTTTGGGAAGGAAACCAGCACCGGATTAGTGTAAATCTGGTTTCACGAATTTAGCCAATTATACTTCTTTCTTGGGGTAGGATTATTTTGTGATGAGTACCGACGATAGTTAAAACAACCTGGCAAAATTTTATGGGTAACATGAGAGAGACTGTCAATGCTTTCACGTCTAGCAAATTTATTACTAACAACTTCATGTTACAGAAACAGGAGTTCAACACTGATGCCAATGCGCTTATATCTAAAGCCAAGGATTGAAATGGGCTTGAGGCGTCTGCTGAACTCTGTTGCCAAGGACATCAATGCTATGTGAAAGGCCAGTTCCCCCTATGAGATGCACCTGTAGGGAATCATTGTAGTTGTATTCACCAAAACAAATATCTGGTCCAAGATGTCAATAATGAATAAAACAACCTGATTCCCTTCAGTCACATATCATAGAATGATAGAATTGGGACTTGATATGCATCTTACATATTAATTTTCATAATTTGATGTAAACTAATTATTACATATATCAAATCGCTTCGCCAGAATTTTTTTTGTGTGAACAGCCATTGTTCTGCAGGGAAAAATATTATGTCAGATTTGATGCACAATTCCACCAGCTATGTTATAAAACAATTGGTTCATGCTTTTAGCTGTGCACTATCATGTTATGGAGCACGTGGGAAGTTTGGACAGCACTCAAGAAGCTAGAGTTGCCTCTCTTATGCTTCTTATGTGTTCTCCAAACTTCCCGCTTGCTCCATAACTCAACAGTGTATGCTAAAGCATGAACCAATTGTTAATGTAAATAAGTCAGGTATTGATTATGGAGATCATTCATTTGGTCATTTGTATTTTAAATGGTTTGACTTTAATCTGATGCCAATCCCTTCTTGTGCAATTAACTGAGTGTCTATAACTGATCCAGGTTGCAAAGAAAACCAATATGAGGGCTTGATCTTTAGGAATGCTCTAACTATGATGTACTAGCCTAAAGCCATTCTTCCCTGCCCCGAACAGCTTCACCTTCTACGATGCTTCTGTAATCTTAATTCTCCCAAAATCAAAGCTCTCTTACCGAGTTGGTCTCCTGATTGATTCTTTTCTTGACGATGCACTTTTAGCTGCAGTCACTTTCAGTTTGGACTTAAAACAGTCTTTCTTCACAACCAATGAATTGAATGGGCAGTTTCCAAAGGCAGAAAGTGCCTCGCGTCTAGCTCGCTCTACCTGTTTTTTTAAAAAGAATAAAACAATTACAATATTGTTATTATATTGCTACAGATGCATATTCATATAAAAGAATAATATCTTGAGCTGAAATGTGTGAGGCTGCATGGGTTTGATGTGAGACAGTTCAGAAAAAGCCATCCAGCAACACACAAGTCAGCAATAAATAAATAATTCGTTAAGTGAGTATAATCCAAAACATTAGTTACCAAGATTATTTTCACAACTTTACAACAACGTCAGGTTTATTATGAATGGTGATTACAATAAAATACTTTATGACTGCATTTAATGGGTAACAAGGACAAAATTGCATGGAGTCTGTACATGTACGCCAACACTGTACTGCCAGCCAAATATTTTCCACTTAGTCATTTAAGTCATGATGTAAATGAATATATGAAAGATCATATATTTGAACTGTGGAGAAAGATATGGGTTTATGATTGATCATCGCAGTTACACACACAACTTAAGCAGTTATGAAATTAAAGCTGCGATTCCCACCCATGACCTCTGCGATACCAGTGTAGTGCTCTACCAACTGGGAGCTAGTCACTTTGTGAGTACATACATGTAATATACCCGTAGAAGTGATGGATGTAAATGAATATATGAAAGATCATATATTTGAACTGTGGAGAAAGATATGAATTTATGAGAAAGATATGGGGAAGCAGAGAAAGGTTGGATCTATGATTGACCAGCTCACATAGCTCAATCAGTAGAGCACTGCAGAGGTATCACAGAGGTCATGGGTTCGAATCCCATTTAGGCCTAAATTTTTTTCAGGCTTTAATTTCATAGCTGCATAAGTTGTGAGTGTAACTGCGATGATCAATCATAATTCCTTGCATCATGATATTACATGCATCTTCAACTGAACAAAGATCAGCCAGCATGCAGAGACATGTTTCTATAAGTGTGTTTTATAATTAAACTACTGGTAGTAGTATTTTTAGTCAATCAATAATACCTTTGTGAGTCTTTTCTCTGCTGATGTGTTAATGGGAGGTACATTTTCCTGTAGCACTGGATTTTCCCCTACAATGCAATACAATATAATAACGTACTGGGTTTAATCTGTTTTCCAACAAGCCTTGTTGTGTCAACATTTCTCTTTGGTTGTTGGGCAAACATGCTTTAAAGGAGCTCTATCACGAAGATTTCGCAGATTTTTGGTCTTAACTGTTCTAAAGTCAACTTTACCCTTGAAAAACATTATTTTTAAACATCTAAAGGAAGATATAACCTTAATATGTGGATAGAAACCCAACTACGACTATAAATGTAGATTTTTTTGACAACGCACGGAACAGCTTGAAAAGTTTAGCTAAACTTTTCAAGTTGTAATCCATTTCCATTGTAGCCATCTGCAGCTAAAGATGCTTGTTAACAGTTTCGGTGCTCTAACATAGCAGCTGTTAATAAAAATGGACTATTATTTTTTGTTTTCCTTTGACACAAATGTAAATTTTGGCTGTTCAAAAATCCCTTTAACTCCGTGACAGAGCCCCTTTAAGGGTACTGTAACCGTTTCATACAACAAAATTATGTTGGAAGATGGAACTTGAGATGCTGACTACAATACAATGTGTTACAAGGCTAAGAATCGTTCTATATTCTACTGGGATTGAAATTCTTACGTTTGAGCTTACAGTATGTAAACTAAATTACTGTAATGTGAGTTATTGTAGATTAAATGAAGACTTTTAATATGTGTTAGCTCTATTTCAGACGAATTCAAAGATGTCTCGTCATTTTTATTAGTCTTAAGTATTTTTGTATCCAGTGTACCAGTGTTGTAACAATCCAAATGGTAAGATTGCTTTTCAGCACGAATTGATGATCAGAAAATGTTTTGTTTTGCTACACGAACAAACAATCTAGGCTGAGGTAGGTTTTCGTCCACGATTACTCCTTTTGCGCTGTAATACTCAAGTAAATACGACTCACCTCCATCCAGATTAACAATTACATCAGATGCCATGATACTGCGATACAAAAGTTCAAACTAAGGAGAGTGAAACAATTACTTTTAGCGATTGTCGCTCGATCCGTTATTTTTAAAATTTTCCCTCCAAAATAGACAAGAAATGCGTCTGCGCAGAACAAATTACCGCATTGCAATAAGACTGTGGGCTTGTTTACTTCGCTGGAAATACTGCAAGTTTACTGCAAGTCACTTCAAGTACTTCAAGTCTCAATTCAAAGATGGAGCCAGCGGAAAACTCGTTGAGTTTCTTCACCACAAATCACTCAAAACACGATTCGCAATGGAGAATGACAGGAGCCAACGTTTCAGTAGTTTGCGTAGCGTGTTTGGTAGAGCTCCTGGAAAATTCTGATGTTCTCCACCTTCGAAAACGCAAGGCCCTTCGTGAAGTTGTGTTTCTTCTCTCGAACAGTCAAGTTCTCTTGGAGCTTCTTTCCCAAAATTCGAGAATCGCCTCCCACCTTTGCAGTGTAACATTGGATCTGTTGACCTCAGAGAACGAACTTCTGATGAACACGGCAATCGAAGCTCTTGACATTGTGACGGTCAAGCTGCGATCAGAAAACCTGGTTGCAGAAATTGTGGAACAGTTGGAGGCCAGAATAATAACGTTGAATAACTTAAAGAAATCCTATCCTTTTGTTCTGACGTTGGGGAGGCTTTTAAAATCAATTCCCGCTTTATCTCAAGTGATCGCTAAAGATTCGTCAAGTTTGCTGGAATATTTTCTTTCCAATTTTCTGTTTCCTGAAGATGATGTCAAAGCAGCTTTTCTTTTCGTTTTCGTGCAGATTTGCTCGAACGAGGAAGCCTTAAATGGGTTGAGTTTGCAGATCAAAGAGAAGATATGTAAGCAAACATGCGCTGTTATAAACTGCTCTGTCGGTATGGATGTTCAAATAAACGCCCTAAAGGTTTTGAGGTTGTTTGCCCCACAATCTGATGTGCTTAAGTCTGTTTTGAAACCCGAAAACTCGGGCAACTGCACAATGTCACAAAGCCTGAAGAAATTGCTGCTGTCACCAAATGAAGCCATCCAGACCGGAGCTATACAATGCATCACTCAGATATTAAAAAGTGACCCAATGGAAAATGATTACACAAGAGTCTTCCTGACCTGCGGAATTGGAGAGATGCTACTTGAAGACCTGGAATGTTCGAGGGACATAATTCTGGGTTCAGTGTTCTGTTGTTTAGATCATATGGTAAGAACTCGGATCTTTTATTCTGAAGGCTACTCCGTGTACGGAATAGAATCAGTAATCGTTGGTGTATCGAAAGCCATCAAGCTCAAGAACCATGAAATTATCAGGCAAGCCACTCGCGTTTTAGCAATAATTTTATCAAAACAACCTTGTAGCGTCCAGCTCTTTCCAAATGACGAGCTCTGGAAGAAGTGTGCAGGCGTGCTGTACGAGTGTCTGCAGTCTGCAGACCACAGGGTACTGAGTCAGGCCGCGAATGCAGCGGAACATTTTCTGAGCATCAATTTCTTTCCGCCATCAATGGAGTTTGACGCTGTGATTCCTCTTGTGTCAAGCATGACATCGCATTTACAGAAATTCACCAAGCCACTGATTCACTTTAGAAATATTCCCAAAGGTAAGCTAGAATATTCCATGCAACCCTATAGGTCACTATCACACACTATCCACATTATGCGTAATTTTAACCATAACATTTTAAAACTGGAAGATCAGGGTAGAGAAAAGACAGAAACACTTTCCCTCCGACTCACTTTTTGTGAGTTTCATTTATTTTTAGACTCCTACATTCCTTTCCTGTTTCATCTCTTAAATATTATATAGTCTTATTAGAATCATTTATGCTGAAAGATCGTTTTATTGAGTTTAAAAATATGACAAAAAACACATTTATGTGCAAGTCCTTTACCTTTTAGTCTCCAGAGCAGGCTACTAATGCGGTAACAAAGGTAATATAATTACGCTGATTAGACACATTGTTGAGAACCAAAAACCTAATTTTAGATGCACAGACTAGTTGATTTATTCAAATTTGTGCATAATCGTATCCCTCTATGAAAAATCACAATCATTTTTTTTTTAATTTAGTTGTGTAAACATCAATTCGAAAAATTTTCTTTTAAAATTCCCTCCATTTTTGAAATTGGGTGAAAAGTTCACTTCTTTTACACCCCCCCCCCCCCGCCACGTTGAAACTCCTTTTGGGGGTAGAGCACAAGGAAGGGTACTGTATTGTTCAAACTCTTTTCCACAACAGCAGTTTAGGTATATATATATTTTTAATTATTTAGGAGCACTCGAGGCATTTCTGTGCACTCTATTAGAGGTACTCAAGAAGAGTTTCCAGTTTGTTAGAGATTACCAAGATCGCAAGCCATCCTACACAGCTCTGCTAATACAGAATGAAGCATCAGTGGCAAAGGAAAATGAAGTGCTGGAGCAGTTTGTGGAGTCGTTGTGGAAAGTCATTGATCAAACATGCGTTCCAGCCTTAGTAGTGAACTGCGAAGCCCTTGATAATCAAGCCGTGTTTAAGAATTTTTTTGAGATCCTGCATATCTCCGTGTCTTCAATGAGTACTTGCAGGCAGGTTTTTGCCCAGAAACTTGCGTCAGGGTCGTTTGTTCGACTTTCGCTTGAGATCAAAGAAAAATTCCATAGAAGAGCAGAGAGCAGAGAGCTTGGAGATGCAATAGCAAGTTTCTTGACAGAACTTTGTCTTGCACTCGGTGATGCCACTGAGAGCATCCAGCTTGGAGAATTGTTGACGACTAGCAACATTGGTGGAATTCATTCCTCAACGACGTGCTTAAACTTGCTGACCCAAAGCGCAGTAAGTCAAGGTACTAAGGAGTTAATCGACAACTCACTATTCAGCACTCAGTGCGCTTGTATTGAGCTGCTGTATGTGTCGTTTGCTCACGGTGATGAGATTGTCCCTGTTGAGCACCTTATGACAAGTATACACAAGTATCTTGTCTTACATCCCGATCTCAGAATCTTACCTCGAGTCTCATTGAAACATTTATTGTTTCTGTGGATGGGATCTTACAGAAAGCTAAGGACATTACCACTGCCATCTACTGTCGTTGAAAGCATGCAAGCTTCTCAAGAGATCCTAGAGCAAAATTTGATGAAGCTCAAAGCAGATGAGTTTGAATCCATTTACATTGACGATGCCCTCTTTGTTTCCTGGATATTTTCCCGGGAATCACTGGCACAAGCCTTTGGACGACAGGTGTTGATCTGCTTTCTAGGAACAGAAAAAGCACAAAACTCTTCCAACAACGCAGAACTCCACCATCTTCTAGCAACTAATTCACAAAGCATCCGCACATTTATTTCGCTCGTTGATTGTAATGAGGAAGCTATTGCAAATCGCGTAGTGACCATTCTAGAAGGACTGATCGGCGCAGATTCAGATACTCTAGCAAAGCTAAGCACGTCCAACGAACGTTCATTGGTGGTCCACATAACAAGTATTTTTCACAAGCTATTCCTGAGCCATAAGGCTAATCCTCTTCAGGAGCACTCAGTTACCGCCATACTGAATGTGATGGTAGGTGTCCAGATGAAGAACCTCGCATTTGACATCAAGCTTTTGTACCACGTTATTAACTTATTGACATCTACCAAAAGTTGTCAATCATTCACAGTCGTTGCATTCAATTACCTGAACGTGGCCTTAGCTTGGGACACATACAGAGAAAACCAGAGGGTTGCTACAGTGCTTCTGTCCAACAAAGGGTTCTGTAGCTATGTTCAAGAGATTCTGGATGCCAAACTGGCCAAAGATGATGGAGAGCGAAGGGATTCCCCGGAGGATGTTAATACGCTTGGGAGTATCTTGATTCTTATCTCGTCCCTTGCAAACTCGGAGATGCTGGCTCAGAAAGACGTTCAAGATGCATTCAGAATTGACAAGAAATGCATGATCAAACTCGCCAATGAATGGCAAAACATTTTAGGACTTTCAAGTCTTGTTTTCTGGGATGCCTTTTTTAGAACAACAGGAGTATCAGATAAACCCGTCATGGTGTTGTCAGACAGGACCCAGGTGAAGGATCAGCCCCTTCAGACTGAGTTATCTGATGTGGATCTCCACGTATTGCTTGTTTACCTACAGAACTCCTTAGTCCATGACAGTGAGACTGTAAGGCAATGTGCAGTAAAGTGCTTCGACAGCTTCCTACGCTACGTTCCAAATGCCAGCTATTTCGCAACAAATCCATGGAACAAGATCGTTCTTGAATCACAATTATGTGAGCTCAGTGTTAACTTAGCAACATCGAGTCTGGTTCTGTTTTGTTTGCTCATTCTGCAACATGCAGCAGCAGACAAACACCACCTGACTGGCGTTCTTCAAAACGCAGTAAAATCTGTTCTTGAGAAACTTCCAAGCATTCAGTGTTCAGAAAGAGAAATATCGTGGCACTGTATTAATCTTCTTTTTCAGGTCTTAAGCTCGAAATACATGATGCCATCAATACAAAAGGGTGCTCTGGCCACTTGGCTAAGAACGTTCAAGGAGTCACTGAAGACAAACGTCGAGGAAGGTGCCTCAATCAACGAATCGAAGCGAAGTGAATTGAACAAAGACATGAAGTTCTACAAATTAGACGCTGTGATTTTTGCAAAGAGCTTGATTAAACCACAAGTTACAAAGGACTCTGAGCTCTTGGAAAAAGCGTTACTACTTCTTGAAGATAAAAGCGACGAACAAGATGCGGAAACTACAAATCAGGATATTGTACTGTAGTCTCTAGCAATGACAGAGAAAAAGTGTCACACAGTGTGGGTACCATGCACTACACCTTGTTTTCCACAGAGAAAAGGTGGTTGAAGTTGAAAGTAAACCAGGCGTGAAACTTGAAGACGATTTTCGTCACTTAAGGGCTGGCAACAGTTTCCAGTATTTTTCCAACAGCTCTACTTTGACGGATAAATACTACCTCTGTTTATCAAGTGATCATGGTAATCTTTATGGCGACAGTGTGACTTAAAAACGCCCCCAGTTTTAGCTTCAAGTGCTTATAACTCAAAAACAGGCTTGGTGTTTGGTTTAGAGCCACCTTAAATATTTGAATATAAGGTGGCTCTGAACCAACGCTTCAGATTTCTATTTAACTTTGCAAAACAAATGCACCTTATCATTCTTATCACAATTTGATAATAAAAATAGGGATCACCCAACTCGTTTTTGGGCACTTAAAGCCCAAATTGATGGTATTTTTAGCGCATAATATTGTTTCTATGGTAACCATTGTTTGCCACAAAAATGATAACATGTACACCAATGATTGGGCAGTACCATTGTTATAGCATCAACTGATAAAGTGGTTATAATGACCCATCAAAATGTTAGTCTTCGGAAGTGCTCTAAACTGATGCCAGCCCCCTCAACAAAGTTAACACACTCACACTAGTCAGGAAAAGATGCTTTTATTAACTAATCAGTGTAAACTTCTAAGATGACTCACAATCATTTCCAGGACAACCATTTCAAAATACAACCTTTGTGGAAGGTAGTTAAGGGTCACTTTATTTTTTGGAAATCTAAGGTGGCTCTAAATTCCCTCCCACAAATTGAAACTTTGTTAAAAGTTGAATCTTCACTAAGCTTGATTTCTGCCACTCTCTCAGGTCCGGCGCCATGCTCATTTCCTGAAACAGCGGCTGGTAATGGAGCCTAAATCTTAACAGATTTATTTGATGCTAAAGATAGGGGTCAAACGTTCTTCTTCAGTTGAAAGCACTCAAAACTAAAATTATACTATCGCTATGGTATGACCTGGATTAGGGCATTACCATGGCATTCTGTCAGGACCTGCAACAATTGTTACAAATAATGCTATATTTTGTACTGCCCAAGGTTTGCTGCTCTGAATGAATCACTGTTTCCTGTCGCTGCATACTTGTTGGGAGATAAATGGCTTCCTGCATCTGATAATAGAAAAATTGACGTGCTTCTCGAGTTTGTAGCATTGACTTCCAACTTAATGTAAACTTGTTTTCTTCTGTTCAGTCCTTTATCTCCCAATCACAGTGTTATTCTTAACTGTTACTGTTTTTTGTGCTTATTGTTGTAGGTTATTGCAAAATATTCTTTAAATAAAAACAATGTTACAAGTAGCTAGTAAGACAGCTTGGTTACAGTCATTAGTTAAACCAGTCTGCAAGCTACTTTGCAATCAACAAGGAAGTTCGAAGACCCTTGTGTAAGATTGAACGGTAGGTAGACAGGTGTAACAGTCAGTTGTTTAACAACATATCATAAAAGTACTGCATGGTGGTACAACAACTTTTTGATAAAAGCCCCTTCAAGAACTTCAATGAATATTTCCCAAAAACAGCATATCAACACTATCTAATTTGTTTTATGTTTTGTGTCATATGTCATCCTGGTAATGAAAGCAAAATCATGCATATTGAAAGCCTGTAGAGATACTAGGCAAAGTCTGAAAACACTAGTCTCCCTCGCAGTCGTTCTTAGCATCGTCACGCAACGCTCCTCCATGACAATGCTAAAAACAGCTGCGAGGGAGACCATAAAAACACAAGAATAAAATAGTACACAATATCTCTAGCTAATTTTTTCATCAATAAATAACATTAAAATCGAACATCATATTAAAAACATGTTAAAATATAAAAATAGTAATAGCTCTTATAAGTAGTAACGACTTCAAACTCTGGATGCCAGGGTTTTGTGGTTACAAAACAAGAGAACTAAAATTATAATTAATATTAACTTGAAAGCTGTAAAATTCTCTTCAGGCTGGTTGTCATATGCCACTGACAAAGCTTGGGCAAAGTCTTTGGAACAACCTGGGACACCCTTCTGGCAGATGGGAACTTATTTTATTACACAATCCGCACACCTCAGGTCATTGACTGCTGGTATTCCTGCAAAGTTAAGCTCCACCAGGGTTGTCCATGATCAAAATGCCTCAAAAGAATGTAATCACCAATGGACAGCTGTAAAATTTATATCGTACAAGCTTGATTTTACACCAGTTCCTTACATTTTTTATTAGCCATTTCCACTGTTTTTGAGCACCTTGCTTACCCATTGTAGGTGCATTGGAGGCTTCACTAGGCCAGATAGCTGAATGCCCATAGTTAAAATTGGCTACTATTTCACAGGTATGCCAGTGGCTTGTAACAACCAGCCTTGATTCATTAACCATACAATATGTTATAAATCACTCTGATTAAAATAATGATTTGCATTCTTATACAGTGTATGTGACCAGATTCACCACTTAAAAAGGCCCTGAAAATCATAATCAAATTTTCCTCACATTAATAATAAAAAATTATAACGTGGTTCAGCGCAAACTGCAAGTTTGCACTGACAATATAAGGATTAAATTCCCACAACAGTCAACTACGTTCAGATAGTCAATGGATCACATTCAACAAATCAAGTTGCTCTTCACCTGTACAGGTCTTATATTGTCCAAGTATTGGGCTTGGTACTATTCTGAATCAACCTTCATTTAAAAAAATCCCTTTCCTTTTCTTTCTCTATAAACTTTGTTTCTACATGTTTTCTTCTTAAAAAAAAACCACAAAACCAATGAGGCTCTTATTCACTTTTTACAGTGTCTTAGTTTTCTGCCTTGGATCAAGGATTTTTTTTTCTGAACAGATCTTTTGAGTTGTACACTGCACTGGGAGAATATCAGCTCTTTATAACTATTGACAATTGTGTCCGTTCTATATGTTTTTCCAAGGCTGGCCCTACACTTGGCTGATAAGATAAACTTAACATGAATATTCTTTAAAAAAAACAGGAAATTCAATTTGATTTTTGCCTTTTTGATCAAACTTAGTTCTGTACAAATTGAAACTTAATAATTACAAGAAAGTCATCTTACTTTATTTAAATACTTTCAATTAATAAAACCAGATCCCATTTTTCAAAAACATTAAGTTAAGTCAGCTTTGATGGCAGTGTTATTTAATCTTTTTGTCCTCAGTTGAAACTGTATCCTTGAGACTTTTTGAAGGATCACCTTCCAGGAAAACTTTGAGCATTTTCTCACGCACATTTTCTGTAAGTTCTGGAATATCATCAACTGTGACTCCCTCAGTTGATATGGGGGCCAGTACTCTTGCTTTCATGGTTCCTACCAGATAAGAAGTCAGAAAAAGTTGAAAAGAGGAAGAAGACCCACATTATCATAAGGCTCTGGTTTCTGCAGTGCAAGGTCGCTAAGAGCATTGCAACTCTTTCTGGGCTCTCTACTGTTTTCCAACTACTTCCTGAAAGTACTTAATCAGATTAGTCCCAACCAGCCATTTTCTAGGGTATGCAGTGTTGATTTATTAAACCTGAGTAAGAAATGCACTCTGTAAGAGTTTGGATAAAGGGAGTCGAAAGAAAGAAGCAAAGAGGACAGGAAGGTGAAGTTAGGCTTATCCTTGGTGTAAGAACCTGCAACACTTACCAGTGATGTAAAACAAGGAAAACAAAGAAATCAAGATACAGTAATAGAGCCTAACCCTAACAATAGCTACAAAACAAAAAAAACTTCACAGGTTTTTACACTGAGGCAAACCCTGAAGTTAAGAATTTTACAGCACTGTATAATGGTGAAGCAAGAGAAGAACAATAGAGAGACAGGAGCAAAATGGTAAAAATTGGGTCAAATAAGAACTCAAGAATGATACAAGACAAGATGCAGGGGTATGTAGACTTAATCTTCCTACTAATAATCTAACGAAAAACTGAAAGAAACCTACCATATTCAAATAACTTGTTCTTCTTGTTAAAAATTGAAGAATAATCATAGATAACAATTGGCACAATAGGGATCTAAACAAAACATACACAAAGGTATACAAAGTTAGGCATTTTCCTGATTTTTTCATTACTAGTATTTTCACATACAGGTGTAGCTTAATTTTGTGATCTAACAAATACTGCAATGATTTGATATAGGATGGCAATTTTGAGAATTTCAGTCCGAAACATTTGGTTTAGATTCTGCACAAAAATTTATTATTATTACCGGTAATAACTGTCTCAAAACAGAGTTTATAAGAGTACAGCAATGATATCCAATATTGTTTTTGATTACCACTTTAGCACAAGATGTTCACATGGAAGAGTATATGGCAAACAAAAGAACAGTGGAGTTCTGCTAACAAGACTGCCTAAGGCTATGGACCATAAAATTGTGCTTTAAAGGGTTATCAAACTAAGAAAATGAGTATCATTTCTAGTAAGCCATTTCTCCAAGCCAAAACCACTGGCTAAAATAAATAAGGTGATCTCTGTTAACACAGACCTCAGGCTGGGTTGCACTGTAATTAATTATTAACCAAATTAAAATGTGTACCTGAGCTTGCTGGGCTAAGTGAAATGCTCCTTTCTTAAATGGAAGAAGTGTTCCTGTTTGGCTTCTGGTTCCCTCAGGAAAAATCCAAAGATTTAACTGAAAATGAACAATTCAAATGAAACATTAACTAAAGCCATCTATCCTAGACAAACAGGCAATTTAACAACAGCAACACCATACACTTTCCAAACACTTTCCAAACACTTAGGCTAATGTATATGTTGCAGGTCGGTTAAATTTTTTTAGTTTGATTCTCAATTTCCTTGTTTGACTTCTACCCTAATTACTGTTTATGATCTGCGAATAATTAGAGTTAACAGACAAAGGGACTTCATCATATACATGTTCTTCAAATTGCATCTAAGAAAAATGTTCAATGTCCTTGGTTTCTTTTTAAGGTGTACTTTAATTTGCAGTCAAACCTTTGATAATTGATTGATTGCTTTACCCATAGGCTTCAAACTCACGCAGAGTGAAGACTTGCACTTTCCTACATATTTAACAAATAGATTCCATGTTGCTGTGCGTCTGTTCAGTAATAGATCACAGAGGATGTCAAAATGTGGTAAGAACAAAAAAGTGGCACACAAGGCGATGGCCGAGTGTGTCACTGATGTTCTTACCACATTTTGACGTTCTCTGTGATCTATTTTCTCAGTGTAGAACAAGAAACAATCGTCGAAAATGTGAAATAAGCAAGCAATCGTGACTATAATCATGGTGCTATTATAAGGATTTATGCAGTATAAACAAGGTGGTGTTGCTCCTAAGTGAACATGGGGACCCATCATTTTCATTTCAAAATTTAAGTTCCTATAATATAAACAATCAATAGGCAAAGTTTGACAAAAGTCTCAGTGCAGCTTCAGTGGAATGGCCTTAACTCAGTGAAAATGGTGAGATATCGCAATAACTATACAAATAACAATCATAATTTGATTACATGTATATCACTTGAATGTTTCTGCTAGATATTCAAGAGTGTTTATTTAAAATAAAGTCAAGCCTGGCAAAGTGAGTTCAAAACAAGGCTTCATTTCACAGTACCCAACAAATATGGAAGTATAAATTTTGTGACACAAACATGTAGTCTATGGTCTTGAATGCAATAAGAGTAATTACATGTAAGTGCCAGTGCAGTCCCCAGACAAACAAATCCTTTACGTTAAAAATATCAGTTTGGTAAAAAGGCAATGTGTTCAGTAAGTTCTATGTATTTTTTATCCTACAGGTGACCCTGTCCTTGAAGACACCTCTTGATCACCAATTTATGCTGTCCCCTGACCTCCTTGCAAAGGTCAACTGTGCTAATGCCTAACTTGAGAATTCTGGGTTTAATTTGACAAGCAACCACATAATTACCGGGCAACACTCGATGCACTATGGGCGAGTTGCTGAAGCCAGCAACCCATTTTTCCTATTTTTCAACTTTTATACTCTGTTATGGCTTTTGGAATTATAAATCCCATTGTTATGAAATATATTTATTAAAATGCGGTTTCCAGTGAGAAAATTTACCAACTTCAATGCCTTTCCTATTGACTCAGGAGAGTACATACTTGTAATTCCCCACCTGCTGAATCATGATTAGACGATTCAAATTTCAGGGGCACCAATCACATGCAAGGAAATGTCCACTAAATAATTTACATCTATGCACCTCAAAGACATGCTGTATGGGACTGTCGAGTTGTGCAACCATAGTACTGGTATTATAAAGCCTATGCTCACAGAGTTGTAGCATATTGTAGGTTTGCTCCCAGTGCTGTACCACTCAGTAAATCCACTTAATTACATTCCGTTACATCCCTTACTTTTCTTAACCACATTAGGTAGTTTTAGCAAACCACAAAGGCGAGGCCAAGGAGAACATCATCAAACCAAGGGTTTAATGAGAAGAACAATGGTTCTGCATGTGCATTTTTATAATAAGTACATTTCATACCCCTCGTCCACAAAAAAACAAAGTTAAATCACCAAGTGCTACGTACATGTATTTTAGAGAAAGTGAACCATAATGGCTAATTCTTAATAACTTGGTTTAGAATTGAATGCTTTCATTTCATATATAATTTTAATTGATTTTAACTAATTTATAAATGTATTATGCATGGTATTGTAAGTGTATTGAGTACACTTACTTATTACACTTACTCATTACAACCCAACACAGCACCAAGCCCTCCCCTCCCCCGAGACAGAATACACGTTGGTACGTAGATGTGCATATAGATTTACCTTTTGATCGCAGATCAATTTCGCCGTTTTATCCATTACGTTCCTGGCACTCTTAGAATGTGCTCTATCGATAAAAACGATTCCAAAAAGCCACGCTGCAAAGCCAAATACAGGTGCAAACAACAATTCCTTTTTCGCCAAGAACGTCGTTTTATGTGGTGTCGCCTCCAGTATGACAAACATATCCAAAGAACTCTGATGATTTGCTACAATTATGAAGTTCTTTCCTTTAAGAGTGTTGAAAATTTCCATTCCTTCAATTTTGGAACGTATTCTGAACAAGCTAACAAGGGATCTGTACACAAAACCGGCACAGCGATGAAAGTTCTCTACATCAAATGGATGCAACACTCCCACAAAACAGCAACACATTGCGAAGAACATCATCAAACAATGGTAGTTACAATACTTTGTGCGGAACCGGAAACTTTTTGACTTCCTGTACAGAGCAATGAATCCGACCAAAAGGCCTAGGAGACCTAATACTACTATTACAACAAAATTCAAATGCCACATAATGTTTTGAAGTTGATGTTTTCTCGTAAAAGACTCGTGAATGTTCAAAGGCATCCCAGAATGCAATGGTTTGTTGAAATCCCAGAAGCTCTCGCGCTCCTTTTAACTATATAAACAGTACTTGTCCTAAAGATTTCAGTTTCGAACAAAGAAAGGCGTTGTTTTCAATGGAATCGGCGTAAGTAACGACATCACTTTTATCCACAGTTGCGAATTTGTCAGTTTTTGATCGGCTTAGGGAATATGGTTCCAGCATACGAAAGAAAAATGGGATGTAGTTTTCGACAATTACGGATTGTCGTGGTCCGTACAGCAGAGAGCAACACTTCGCCAGGAGAAGCAATTTTCGTTCTAAAAAGTGTCATTTTTGTGACCTGATCGCAAAGCGCTAGCAAGATGAAGCATGGATAAAACGTAGAAGTGTTCCAGGAGGGAGATTGTATAAGAAAATTTCCACGCGTTGCTCAAGAAATGCAAAAAGTGACGTCATAAGACGCCATTTTAAAGGTGAGTGCATTGATTTCTGGGAAGGATTTTTTTGCGCTTGTTCTCATCCGGGAAACTTGCTTCCTGTGACCTTCACTTTACCGGCGTAAGGAGGACAACGTGGTTTCGTACGCGATTGTCTTTTCTTTGCCAAAACACACTTTTAAATGCTCGTTATCGCATAATTGTAATGAGTAAAGACCTCTTGGACTACCCTTTCTGCCATGATGTCAACAAATACGAAAGGATGGTTAAAATTGGCCAAGGAACTTTCGGGTTTGTAGACTGTTCAGTCCGCCATTTTTGATAGTTCGACTTTGTGTTGATGGTAAGAATTGTTTTGCAGCGAGGTGTTCAAGGCACGCAACCGAAAGAATCTCAAAGAAATCGTTGCCCTCAAGAAGGTCCTCATGGACAACGAGAAAGAAGGGGTATTTAATGTTCTTGTGAATACATGATTTTCTTGATTTAGTAGTGTGCGTTGCTTGTTTTGTAGTCACTGAACTTTTGGTGTTTTTTGCACCATTGTTCAGTTCCCGATCACCGCCCTTAGAGAGATTAAGATCCTTCAGTTGTTAAAGCACGAGAATGTGGTGAACCTCTTGGAAATTTGTCGAACGAAAGGTAGGTAAAAATCGCTAGTCTATTTCAGTTACACGATCATAAGCTTATGTAATTGTATGTAAGTAAGTGATAGTGCAGTTAAGGCATTGATTATGTCATTTTGAGCATATGTCTTGTTATTTTGTAATGGAAGACATTTTGTAATGACTGTTGAACACTTCTCTAGAGTTGAGAGCTTGTTATGCATGTTCTTTATGTCAATGCTGTCTACAATCAACAATACCTAAATTGTAGAGACTACCTTTTCTAGTAAAAGAGTAATAATGGTGACCTCTATGGTACTGGTGCAGTACTCTAACAACTGAGTTATAAAGCAACACTTAATTTTTGATGATTTCTTGTGTCTGAATGTGTTGACTTGTATGATAACATACAAGCTCCCAGTTGACTTGATAGCCCAGTTGGTAGCGGACCATTATAAAATTCCAGAGCTCATGAGTTAAAACTTTTTTTCCCAATAATAAATTTACTAGCGCTCTATCACAAATGGTGTTTTCTGATTGGTTACATGACTCACCATCTCTTCTGTTGTAAACAGTGAGTTTTATAGCAGTGAGCGGTTGTTAACAAACTGGTGGCTTGCTTCTATATGTTTTCAAACTGTCTGTGAAGAAAATTTAGATCAAGTTTTCAACGACTAGTAGATC
>OMLO01001226.1_pt1 | contig 19298 bp, 6 predicted proteins | sample 1674811 | NCBI WGS metagenome assembly OMLO01 (sample SAMN06265003, study PRJEB25207) | coral metagenome | isolation source: Coral host | place: Mexico:La Bocana,Puerto Morelos, Mexico | collected 2008-11-13 | reverse complement strand
GTTTTCCACAGCTTTCCTGAATCCTTTTTATTGGCATTTATTACTTCAGAATAGTAGCTCCGCTTTGATTCGCGAATGAGACGAGTTGTTTTGTTTCGCGATTCTTTATACTTTGTCCAATCGAGAACGCTCTTAGTTTTTTGGGCTCATTGCTCTGATGTCGCTACTTAGCCACGGAAGGGTGGATGCGCGGACGCGTCTGGTGGCAAGTGGCGTGTGCCTGTTTTTAACTCTACCTGTTTCACAGTACTTTTTACACAAATTACTATACTATATCATTAAGAGTAGCCCGAGTGAACGCCTGTAGGCGTCTAGTTTGATATGAAATATGAGGATTGACCGGAACGACCGAATGACCGCTGTGAGCCTTGTCTACATCCACGATCCCGCGATCGAGAAGAGTAACATGGCTTCTGACTTCAAAGAAGAAGTGCAAAGTGAATCGGAAACATGAGTTCCGTAGACATCCGCGAATTATTACCTAGAGATGGCCCTATAACTTACAACCGCCACGGTTCCTTAGTGGCCTTAGTCGCCGAGGACAAGTCACCCCGGGGAGTCACCTGACACTCAGGAAAATGTTGACGAAGCCGACGAACGTGTTGAAACTGAAGTGGCGAGAGATCATTTTACTTTTTGAAAGGTTTGCTGTATAACATATTTTTATTTGTCTCGCGTTTACCAAAATATGATTGGCTCTTTATTTATAGTTTTGCTCGTGTAAAACTAAATGTAGCAGAAAAAACGGCGCGAAGGCGTTGCGGATATGGACAAAAACTCCAGTGCAAGAATGGGAAAACCGCCGTGAGACCGGAAAACAGTCGTATTTTTCGCGAACGCGAGCGGCGGTCAATATTCGAACAAAAGGTCTGGAACGAGTGTAAAAACGGCTCACCTCACACGCCGCTTGTGAGGATCGCGCCTTTAGAAAACGTCCGAAAGCGACTGTATTGCAGTCTAGCAAAACCGAGGCCACCGAACGGGAGAATTATGCAAAGAGATTACTCGGTAGTGCATTTCACGGTCACAGAGCAGAAATTCAGCAGTCGGAGGAGGAAATCAATGTAAATTATGTAGTCGATTGAAACTACAGAAACGTTCGAATTCATAATAATTATTCGTTCCTATTTTGCCTTTGGGCAGTCAGTCATCCGTGGTAATGAAAAAACTCTTTATTGAAAACTGCTTTCTAACGGAAGAGCCAGGAATGTAGCTAAAATTTTGATGACCCCGAACCGGACGATCCATCATCCAACTCCAAGCATATCTCCTCGCGTCGACTCTTGTTTGAATTTCCATCACGCGGACTCGAATTGGAGTTCCCACGATGAAGAAGAAACTCGGCAAACTCACTGTTCGTGTTCTTGCTGTGTCCTACGAGGTCTTTCTTGCTTTTCCACACAGAGTAGAATCTCGCAACCAAAGTTTCACAAATTTATCTTTTCGTTTTGGCCGCGGCGTTACTGCATAAATAATATCTAAACGAATTCGCAACTAATCATAAGGGAGTATTCAAAAAAGTAGCAAAAGCACTAGACAGTACCTCCCTGTTCGTTACTTTCCATGATCGGTTTTACTCGTACATACATGTGTAGTAACAACAGTAGCTGTGTTACGCAGTGTATGTTTTAACTGTCAAAAACGGTCTATTTCCCGAATAGTGATTGAAGATCTTTGAAGTCAACCGGAAAAAAGTCTGCAGTCTGCTCAAAGTAACCCGTTATACGGGTTAAATTTCTACGCATGAAAGAGCTCGCATAATATCATTGCTAAGGTCGTATTTTTCATGTAACTCGTGAATACGAGCAACAGCTATCCAACATCCTCGAGCTCCATTTCAAATGAGAGTAGAATGAAACGAGACCTTCCGGACCGGTCGCGATCCATTTGCCCCCAAGAAATTTTCGAACCTCAGCCAGGAAATTTTGGTTGAATGGATCGGCACCAAAGGGCTCGCATAAAAATGGCGATGCATCACGGTAAGTGACAAAGGGTCTTTAATCTTCAATATAGTTCAGCTGCCAATCCGAAGCTTTTTTCATTCATAACGTAACTTGACAAGTAACTTTACCTCTGCCACGAGAGCCTGAAATGCAGGCGTATTTTGGCGAGCGATCGCATCTTGATCAAGCGAGGGCCATCTTGGATTCGAACTCGGAAGAGGCTTTGGGAGAGAAGAAAAAGCATCCAGGGGAATGGGAGCTAGGTTGAAAGAAGATTAACGGGAGAGGGGGAAGGGAATTTCTTCCTTCCTTCCCCAACCCTCCCCCCACTTTTCTACTTTTTGAAAACCAACATGGCGGCGAATCTACTCGATCGGGCCACATTCTTGAGCACACGGAAAAGCGCCTGAACTGCAGGTTACTGCCACGAAGGAGGGTGACAAAGGGTTTTTACGCCACGCGTGATCTCAAAATTAGCAGTGTGATCCGTGAAGGAGACCAAATTAGCCGCGTAACGCGGGGCAGGAGATCATAACATGATACGTAAATTGTGATACGTAATGCGTGATTTACCAATTAGATTTCCGTGATAAGTGAACGTTCTTTGAGCTAGAGGGATACCATTCATCCAAAGTAAATATATAAATCCTGGCAGACATGACACACTTTTTCTGGTCTTTTTCGTCCTTTTCTTGACTTCTGATGTCAACTGAATTCAAAAGCCACGTTATGCTCTTCACAGACTTAAAAACGTTGCCACATGGAAGGTAAAGCTTTGCATATTAAAGCATGACAAAGGTGCGCGCCTTCTCAATTCGTATATAAGATCTCTGCCAACATATGTGTTATAGGGGAAGGGTAAAAACAGGCGGGCAGAGAAAGCCGAGATTTGTCTGGGAGCCAGTTCACAGAGGGTGAAAACTCTCCGAGATTTTCCAGAAGCCCTATGGGTACAGACTGAACCTCCCTGTCTCCCGGTACGGGTCACACTTTTTATTTTCGGGGTAAAATGTTTGGAAATTTGCCGATGCATTTCTGTGGTTAAATCCGAAGAGTTCTCCTTTTAACGACCTTTTTTATTTACGAGATAATGACACCTTCCTGGTTTATTAATTTTATTTGTAACCACGTTTTTTTCTTAATAACTCGCCTCCTTTTTAAGATTTTTAAAATCTTTTACTTTTGTAATATTAGATTAAATTACTGACAAATGTCGGTGCCCCTTGAAGGTGTGAAGTAGCCTTAACAGAATCGAATGCTACACATAAAAGGGCTAAATGAAGAGATTGTTGTTGCTTTATGAGCCATAGGGACTAAGAGTTAATTACTATTAGAGGATAAAGTAAGTATACCTGTATTCTGCAATGAGTTTCCCACTTAAAAGTTGCAACGACTTGTCTATGTTGATACAGGAAATCGAAATTTCAACACCGTTATCTTTCAGTTCAGTGATTTCCTTCTCACTTGTAGCAAGTCAACTTCCAGATAGTTACATTTAAAAACAAATCTCCAACCGAATGGAACAAAACTAAGCATAGGCCCAGAAGTACGCATTGCGGACCTGTGTTAACATCTTCCTTTGAACCGCCTGTAATTCTAACGGTGAACCTCAAAACAAAATAAATGATACGTGCATCGCGATAAGCCCGAAAATACAAAACTTTTTATTGCAATAAAATACGTCTTGAACAGCAATAAATAATTATAGCTCAGCTTAGTACATACGAAGCTTTCTTATCTGCGGCTGTTCGGCTCAGTGATAAGATTGTCGCTCACGATAGGTGTTCAAGTATTTTACTTTATCTTCGAGCTATGCTTCCAATAACGCATGAATGGACGACGCCTTCTCAGTGCCAGATAATCCTAGATAAAATGCATGCAGGGTAGTCGACTGAGGAAAAAGGCGCAAAGCACGAAATACAATGAAATTAAACAGCACCAGCTTCGATTTCGAACAAGCTTCCACTTATGGTTCCAAAAGGTGGTGAAGGGTTTTGAGATTTTTACGATGTTCACTTTTCTTGTGGTGAATCATTGCTGTTTTTTTAGCAAGGAAGGGGCAAATGTCCATAATACCTTAAGCAGATTATTACGCTAAATCGAGCCGAAGTCTAGACGTCACCAATGGTTAGTTTGTGTAATTATCAAGTGAATATTAAGCAATTCTCAAGCTACTTGTGTAAAACTGAAAAGATTCAGGATGAGTTAAAATCGTGCACTCAAATCTGGACTTTTTTCTCTATTTGAAATAGAATGTATGTCCACAGATTTTGCAGTTTGTTTCTACCTAGTTTAGATATCTCTGCGAGATAAGATAAGGCTTTGTGTCATGATGAACAATCTTTTAAAATGGAGAGAAAACATGGAGACCACTGCTCAAGTTCAAACGGCCATAATTATTTCACCAGGGAATAACGCAAGGTTTCTTGCCGTAGTGACATTTCTAATGTCTCTACTTTTAGGCTGTGTTGGTTTGACGGGAATAGAATGCCACACATTTTCAAAATTACAGTTTGAGTTTGATCCACTTTGGCATGTCTCATCGAGCTGTAAGAGATAGGAGTCTTCAGTCTCGCTGATGACTTCATTCGAATTCAATGTTTATAAAAATCGGTTTGGAATATTATGAAGACACACTGAATAAGTAGCAGTGGTGTTTGTTTTGTGTAGGGATTTTTCGTTCTTGTTTAATTAATTTCCAAAGTTGGGTTTAAATCCAGGTATTAAGAATGACCGTCAACGACCTTCACTCTGGTTAACCGAAAATTCCCTAAAACTCGAAAAATTTGAAAGAATTGATCGAACAGATTGCGCTTTTAGTATAAGCGCATGAATGCCTTACAGCATGCCGACAAGAAATGAGCGAAATGTATTTTTCAAGCCAGATTGGCTGGACCGCTTTTAGGGACACTGGCTCTAAAAGTCTCTACAGTTGGCATCATCCAGGCTACTTTAAAAGGATTATTTATCGTGCCAACTTATCAACATCTTCCAACTCTTTCCATGACTTTTACTCTGATGGATAAAAACAACTACTCTTTATTAGATGACATTAGAATATATTGGTGTCACATAAATGGCCGATTCAATGATATGATTCAGGTCATATCCGGCTACCAAGGCACAATATAACCATTGATTATAAGAGCATCATTAATTTTAGCGTTAGATGCTCATAGCTTAAACTCGAGCTCGATGACCTTAGGTTTTTATTATGGAATTTAATTAGCATGATAAAACACAACTCAATTTTGCAACGTTAAAAGAAATAGGGAGGGGTGTTAAGAGCCACTTTAAAGTTGCGAAATTTTGAGACGCCATGGTTGTTGTCCTAGTGCTGGGTGAAGACTAATAAGTCATAAACAATTTTGGAATCAGTGAGATTGTATCATCGGACAGTTTCATCTTATTAATCAATATCTTGATAAGCTAATGTTTACAGGGCCATCTAATGCAGTCACGCCTTGAACAAACCAGTCAGCATTTTGGCACTGATAGCAATGTCATCATGATTAATTGCAAGCATTTTGTCGATTCATCATTGGTTATGCCGCCTTTTTATATTTGTAATTTAATTACATTTCACTGAATACTGAGTTGCTTTTTATCATGTTATAAATAATTAAAAAATGGCTTAATAACGCGCGGAAATGTCATTTAAAAATATTCAAAATCCTATCCTGAAACTACAATGTCGGCGCACCATCAACTTTCGTAACTTAATAATTAAATATGCTTTCCTTTACGAATTTTGCTTGTCGAATTGCCCGAGAAGATGGTTCATACCGGAACTCGTAGGTAATGTTCCAAAAGAGTTTGCCTTTGAATCTGGCTTTTAATAAATGCAATCGCTTCTTACTTTATCTGCTAATTAGACATTTACACCAAACATAAAACATTTTAAAATCCATTCTTGCACAGCTATGTTTAGTGCAACAATTTACGTTTCTTAAAAACGTCTTTTCAGTTGTTCTTATACGCATGTAATTTAAGTGATATGTGACCATGATCGTCTAAGTTATCAGGGAAAATATTGGTGATCAATTTGAATTTCATGTTAATGGCTTGTAGCTGTATGTCGCCATTAAATTTAAAACAATGAAACATTTTCCTACTATATTTGATTTTAATACGGTAGACTCCTTCGATAAACTCAAAGTAAACATTCTGGGCAAATTTTCGAAAATGAAATCGACAGAAATATTTTAAAATTGGAAGGAAGAGACCTTTATGTTTTTTAAAGTTTTGCCGAAGACCACATTATCTTTTACAGAAAAAAATTCCCACTGGTATAGTGAAAGTTGTATTGATATGTAGCCAATGTTTCTCTAAGGTTTCCATTTGTTGCAGGCCATCTGATTAGTTTAAGCAAAGCGACACCTACCACGTTTTAATTTGTGGAGGAAAGCAGGCTTTGTAGGAATACCGTATATTGACAAGGAAAGTTTTTCTTTTAAAAGAAAGTAAATAAAGGTGCCGAAGATGTCAAATTGGTGTTCAGTACGCATGCGTTATGGTTATGTTAAACTTAAACCTCTAAGGATGTTTATTCAAGCTTTCTACAAAGTGTTCTTTTCTTATTTCTGCGAAAGAAATGAGCAAACGGCTCAACATCTTTCGTGATCCTGTAATTTGAGCAGCGCCTGCTGTATTTCAGTGGAAAATGCGAGTACATCAGTGGCTGAAATTGTAATTTCCATCTGCCTTGATGACCTCACCAATATCCGCATTAAGGGATGCAAAAGACAACATTGATGGTAAGCGGAGCGCGTGAATTGGCGCCTGTCGCCTTACGTTAGCCTTGGTCGCAAACGAGCCGTTCAAAATTTACCGACATTCGTTAACATTACAAACAACGAACCATTCCATAAAATGGAAATCAACTCTACAGGAAATAACTCCATGCCCTGGAGAAGAAGTGGCGGAGACGATTTCAACTCTGGGGATATTGACCTTAGTACACCTGCAAGAGGCTCTCTGATGATTTTTAACATTATTCTCGCCGTCTTTGGAAATTTCTTCATTATTTTAACTTACTTGCGTAATTTTAAGATGCGAACTACCACGAACACACTGGTGGTAAGTCTGTGCATTTCAGACATGCTTTCTGCCTTAGCAGACACTCCATTTTGGTTCTCGGTTCTCGCCAAAGAGGCTCTTTACTCAAACTTTGTTGTTTGTCGAATTATGCTGTCTTTTGAAGACTTGTTTTTAGTCGCAGCTCTCTTAAACATGTGTGGAATCGCACTGGATCGATTTATAACGCTTGTTAAAGGACTGAGACGAAAAATGACGAGGAAACGGGCGCGCATAATTGTATTGTGGTCGTGGATACAGGCTGTGGTTGCCGCGATACCCTGGTGCCTTGCAAGTAGCACTTGCGACAAGCGATGTTCTTTGTTGTTTCCTCATATTTACGAACCTGAAATAACTCCTCGAATTATCAACATCATTTTCAAGCTTGGCCATTTGGTGCTGCCAGTTTTTATTATCTACTACGTATTTATTCGGATTTTAAACTCCGTTAGAAGCAGCCGTAGGGTGAACTTGGAAAACAGCTATATTTCTCGCAACAGCAGCGCCGAGAAGTTCGCTGTGGACGCGTATAAACGCTCATCAAAAACAGCTATAATCCTATTTACAATGTTTTTGTTTTGTTCACTTCCCTATTTAGGAGTTACCTTTTACTCGATTGTAACGGGAAACCATATAATGAATTTTAAAAGCGGTTTCGCGGTCTATTTTATTTTGTCACTTAAGCGATCGCTTTTCCCCGCGATTTACATATTCAGAAACAGAATGATTGTAAGTTATTTACAAGAAACGTTCCGGTGTGCAATTTGCGGTGGAAGCTCAAAATTGAATTCACTAAATTCATTTGTGTATAACAGTAACAACAATAGTTCTTGTTTTACCGTGTTTTGTAGAAGTTCGTGCCGTTCGCGAGTTCATCCCACTGTTTACGATGGGGAACATCACCATTATCCAAGACATCTCGATGTGTACTTTGTGGGCAACGTCAAAGAGACCAAATCCATTATGGAAGATCAGTTTGTTAACATTGTGGCAGTGGAAAGAAAAGAAACCGAATGCGACGTGCAGAGCGAAAGCAACCATTAGCTCTCTTAACAAACTGGTGAATTTTATCTCAGCTATATAAAATAAAATGCTCCGTGCATCAACAACGATTCTCAAAGTAAGGGCAAATTTTACTGCACCATAAAGATATATTCTTCAATCGAAGGTGTTATCGTCTTTAGCAAGTAAAGAAACCTGAACACGTCTAAATATGCTGTTGTTATTTCACTGATCTCGACTGACATAAGTGCAGTATTTAATTATGTGGCCATTACGTGCGAGACGCTTGGTGGCCATTGTATTTTAGCAAGTTGTTAACCTCAAATTTTTATCATATATAATTTGTTCTTGAGTTATATTTTCTTACAGGATCTTGTGGGACATTGTAGAAAACGATATCTGTCTAATCCACAGAATCGCCAAATCTGTGCCCTTTATAGTTTCAACATTAGATGATAGCTGCGATATCTCAGTATTCGAAGAATAATGCGTGTCAGATCAATTTTCTTTCGTGACTATTTACTTGAGTAACACGGAAATAGAGTTTATTCTTAAATGCAAAAATAAGCATATATCTACAAACACGATATATACTATATCTAGGAAAGGCACTCGGAATTATCTCGTTCTCAGGACTAGACTTGATCGGGAACTTAGCAATTATTCTAAAAAAGTTTTGCTTTTTCATTTGAAAACATCAGAAGGTATAAATGCTATTTCTTAGTAAACAAAGATGGCGGTCAGAGAAAAGAAGAAAGGATTTCGTCCTCGACTAACTCAAGGGATATTGTTCCGTAGTTCACAGGTTATCAAAAGAAATATTTCATTTTGTACTTCTGAAGTATTTTCAATTTTACGTCTTTGAATTAATGTGTTGGAACTGAAGCATTCCGGTTTAAAAGATCCACTAGGGTACATTTTTAATATAAGTGAATCCGGCTATCTATTTGCCAACATCTGGGATCATCTTTCCATAAGCGATGCAAAGGGTATTATAAATTTCTTGGAAAAGCGACATTCACGTAATGTCTGCTGAAGGGGATAAATGATTCATTTCCTTAAGCAAACAGAATAAAAATGGATGTTATTTTTTCTCATGAATGCGGATTAGAAATTAGCAACATGGCTGTTGCAGACTGAGGTTAGCGATCTTTCTTGAATTAAAATTTGTGTTAATACTTTAATTTGACTTAACGTTTATCTTTCTCTGCGTGCATAATTTCAGTCATTTTGATTGCTCGAATAGAAAAAGAAGCGAGCTTAAATAAATTAAGCGTAGCATTAACAGCGCAAAATTTTACCTGTTTAATTTATGTAGATTGGAAACCCTGCAGCTGTTTCTGCGATTGCGATGTGTATTTCCGGTTTCACGGTTTTTGCTATAATTCAGTTTTTTTTTTTATTTTTTCAGTTGTCGTAGTCATCGCTTCTGTTTATGAAATCTATATTCAGTTCTCATATCATCTTCGTTTTCAGTCGCCGGTCTATCCAAATGTCACACGACACGACATATCTACCAACAGGAAGGATTTAATGATGGCAGCTAAATGGCAACGATATTGCAAACGCTGAAGGTTTCGACCTGCACGTGTGCCAACAATTTTGGCAGTTGGATAAATATTCCCTTTGAAAATCAGAATATTTTGAATCGTCAAGAACAAATAATTGAAACGTCGATGTCTTTATGTCATTTTTTGTTTGGAAATACGGCTGCGTTCGAAGTTAATTTCATAAGGAACTTCCTATTAATATCTTAAAAATTGCCGCAGGAATAAGCTTAGTTTTAATTGAAAATTATTTTGGAGCTAGCGAAGGAAAAACATTTCCTTATCGATCAAACCTTACTTATTGGTCTTCCTCATTCGATCTTGCCAAAATGAGTCAGCATTGAGTAATTTTTTTAAGAGTATATAGAATGTAAAAGTGACTACACCGTTCCTGTCACCAATTTTCGTTCCAGCTACACTCGAAAATGAAAAACCTAAGAACTATTGTACTCTTTTGATATAAGAATAAATTTTACAAGATTAGGGTGAAAGGCTGAAAGTTGCGAAATTTTAAAAATAAACCCGAGGCTGGGATTTTGAAAAGAATATTGGTATTGAAATTTTTTTTTTTTTTTACTACATTTCAATTATACATGAACCATATAAAATTCTGCCTTTCTCTAAACAATGAGACTAGCATTTGCCCTTTGTTCGATGTTAATAAAATTTCTGGGAGAAGTCATGTGTCTTATTAGGCTTACTTTCCTGCGGTCTGGCTCCAAAGTTACTTCACATGTCACAAAAGTCGCACCGAAATGTCATTCTCTTAAAACACATGCACAAGAATATTTTCAGTCCAAAATTGGCAGATAAATAAGAATAATCGGCCTGGAACGGAAAAACAATATTTCTTTAAAAAAAAAAGTGTGCGATTTTTAAACTCTGTGAACTAATGTATATTTCATTCAATTTAATTAGTTGCCTTGATTGATAAGGATCGATAGTGACTTTTATTTTGTACTCCTCACTGTTTTCACACTGTGTTGTTACCTATCAAGTAGTTCTCAGCTGTTTTCGTTGGAAATCGCAGCAAGAAGCACCAGTATAGGATAATTAAGTCCAATCCTGTTATGTGGACAGTGACCGCTTTTACTCCGTTGTCAACCATGATATTGGACTTGTCAGTTGTGGCAGCACCATAAAACAGTAATGCTGCATGCCCTGGAGGTTGATAAATTCTCTTCATTTTGTGCCACGCAGACCTCGCTCATGGTTATTTTAAGGATCTGTTAAATCTAGTAATTCAATTACATAACACAGGTTCATTAACGGATTAGTCTTTCGCTTATTGTAAGTCACTTATCTAACGCTACCTAGAAGTGTTCTATTATTGATACTGATTTTTAGTCCATTTCAATTAATACCACTATTGTGGACTCGAGCTAGACCCTCATACGAATAAACGAATGAATGGGTTGTTACCAGTAAGCACTAGAATCGAAAAAAGAGATCGTTAAGCAAAATGGTCTGATTTCCTTTGGAGTTCCGTAGATTCTCTTTGGTCAGACTGAATTCTAACAACACAATGCTTGCACGGATATTACATCGCAAAAGATAAGGACATTTCCTAAAGTTTAACCTTACATGGACGTTCGTGAACATTTTATAAAATTAAATCATGTCTCCTTTGTAGGTAATGTTACACAAGAACAGCTGTATTTGAATGTTCCGTTCACGCGGTCAGGAGTGTGCAATGATTGTAAGGAGGCGTGGGTCGCAAGTTAAGTTCTTAGAGTAATACTGACACGCTGAAAAATGGCTGTCTTATGCAAAACTTGTGGGTATGCACTTACTAAGAATTGTGAGTCCATTTTCACTAACATGATTAATGCATTTGTTTTGGAAAAGATAACTTACGCCCCTACTTTGAGAGTGTAATTTTACTTCTAGCCCACCACCTCTTGTGTAATAATTTCCTTTTATGGTTGCGGTACACACTTTGAGAGTGTAATTTTACTTCTAGCCCACTACCTCTTGTGTCGTGATTTCCTTTTGTGCGTGCAGGCCTAACTGCGCATGTGTAAATTAAGAATTATTGCCTTTTCGTGCCGTTTTGAAGATTGTTATTGTACATTCGTTCGTAGACTAAGGGAAGTGAGCGACATATTTAATTAAGTAGGAAGTAATTTGCATATTAATAAAATGCAGTAGACTTTCTTTAAGAAAATGCCGAGATATTCGCAACACGCTTGTCGCCACTGAATAACGGAGTGTCGTGAAAGATTTGACAACCTATCATTTATTTCATTTTGCCTTTGAAAAGTCTACTGTTATCCAGCTGGTTGATTATTTTGTACATATTTTTCCCCTCTCAGAAATACCGTATAAAAATTTATCATCTTTATTAACTTATCAATATCTCGGTGAAGTTATTGGAGAGCGCGTTTCAATAAGCAGGTCGGGGCAACACATTCCGTGTGCGTGTTTCAAAGACAACAAAGGATCAAACTTCATTTCTTTTTTTGCGTTAAAAAAAAGCCTATCATAGTGGGAAACAAACGAGAAGGCAAATTACAACATATTAAACCTTTATAGGTTCTACTCAGAATATCTGCGGATTTCGACACTGGCTTTCTTCGAGAGAATGCCTTCAATAATCTTAGCAACCTTTTTCGGATACTTTTTTGAACATTGTTTCAATTAAAGATTAAAGGATGATGCAACATGTTACCGGAGTAATGTCAAAAAATATCTTATTGAATTTTCACCAGTATTTTTTTTCCGAGTTTGGTGAGTTTTACGGTTGAGCCTCAAAGACTCGTTAACGTAAACAGGACGACGTTTTGTATCGGAACATCTCGCTGAACTAAAACAAAGAGGGCTGATAATGGCACAAACGTTTCCGAGTTTTTGTTTTTTCTTCTTTCTTCGTTTTTTCAACTTCAACTACCAAATGAAGATTCTACTCCGATTTTGTTTAATACCAATTTATAAACAATTCAAATGATATCAAACATTGTCGAAAAACATACTCGAACATTACTAGAGTGGTTGGCTTAATATAACGTTCTCTGTTTGACAAAAACAAAGTAAAATGAGTATAGTTTTCTCGAGATAATAACCATAGGGTGTCCGAATTTTTAAAGCAAAACTGTTATTGTCCAAACTACAACTTATCCAAAGGATACAATTTCAATCGTATCCCTTATTTGAAATGTTTTTTTTCGATGGGTGTATGACTGGAAAAAGCGCTTTACGAACATTTCGTGCACCCATATCTTACACTTTAATTAGTTAGATTTATCGTGAAAGTAGGTAAAAGAAACTTCAATCTTCGATTTAACAGCTTGTGACGTAAGCTTTAAATCAATTTTTCAAAGATTACATCATTATTTTAGATTTTAAACTCACCAGGCACAGGTTGGTGTTACCAGACAAAACTCCATAAACACCTTGAAATAACCCTTAAAACAATGATGAAGCAGTCATTTGAATTTAAATCTCTTGTTACAATTTTTGTCTTCAAATGTTCGGATGCATTTTCGTTCTTAAATAATATTTAAAATATGTCGCTGAATTTACTAGCAAGACAAGACAACAAGACAAGGTTTGAAAGAAAAAAGAAAATTAAATTATGATTGACAGCAAGGCAACTTTCAAATACTTATTGAGAGAATCAGGCGCCGACATGAAAGAGTTCATTTCCGCTTCAGGGCAAAAGATAAAGAGAAAATCAAAACAATTAGTTCATTTTAGAACCATTGTATAGTTCCTTTTATTCAGATTAATTTTTCTTTTCCTTCGAAAAGTTTTTAATTAGTTCAATACGACAAGGGAAAAATCAAGGTTCATCCACTTAGTTCGTTGTAGACAAAACAACTTCTTCAAGAAAGCCCGTTTTCCCGAGTAAATATCTTGATTAAAATAGTTCGTTATGAATATTCCTTGACTTAATGGGGTCTTTCGTCGTTAAAAAAAGATACTACAACCACAATTCCTCCAACGAATTCCATTTGTAATATTATAAGCTTTTACTCGTTACAACTGTTATATATAATCAGCTGAACAGCAATAACAGCTTTGTTTTCCTAGGCAGAAGAGTTACAGTTGATTCAGTTTGAGCATGTTTTTTTCCGCGTGCTTCAGTACTTTTTTTAAGATTCGTTTGATTAGTTTTTCAGGTTATATTATAGCTTTGTTTCGTGTGAACCGTTCGGAGACAAGTTCCTTTATAAATTATCTTTTGACGAGAAAATTTTCGTTAGTGATACCTAATATCTGTTTTAGTAAACACCATGAGACTTCTGCGCACACATTAAGGCTGAACTAAGGCTTTTTCATTGTTAGCTCCCTCTCTTTTGCACCACAAACCTGGAGGACAAACGTCAGACACCCTAGCATCATTGGCCTCTACTTCTCTTTTTAAAGCGCACCATAGACCGGTGGGACAGTCTTTTCTTTTGGTCTTTCTCTGTTCCATGACGATATCGCTATCGCTCGGTACACTTCGCTTGCACCACAATCCAGGAGGACAGTGCTCTAATGTCTCGGTATTCTCGTAACCTTCTTGTCTTTTAGAAGAGCAACGTAAATCGTTTGGACAGTTCTCTGCAACGTCGTTTAGTTCCATGTTCTCGTCTTCGCTCACAATGGTATTTTTCTTACACCATAATCCTGGTGGACACTGTTCTAATGTTTCTGAGTTCTCATATCCCACTTCTCTCTTGGAGGTGCACCACAACCCAGTTGGACATTCCTCAAATTTAGAGATATCAGTTTCTTGAAGCGTGTTATGGTCGTCTTCGCGTTTCGTTTCTTCTCTTTTACACCACAGGCCCGGCGGACATTGGCTTACAGTCTCAGAATTCCCGTAGCCTTCTTCTCTTTTCACGCTGCACCATAAACCAGTCGGACATCGATATTCTTCCCTTTCCTTGTCTGCTCGCTTTGTGAAGGAGCGTGGGCGCGCCTGGATTCCATTTCGCTTACACCACAAACCAGGAGGGCAATCTTCCAAGGTGTCGGAATTTTCAAAACCAAGTTCTCGTTTCGGGGAACACCATAATCCAATCGGACAGTTTTCCTTGCCTTCATCTAATTCACTTTCTTGCGGCAACTTGGTAGAGTCGTCACTGTTTCCGCAGTTAAAACCTTGCTGACAGACTATTTTTGTTCTTCTCGGTTCATTACGTTTCTTCACACATCGAAGACCAATCGGACAATGATATGGGACTTTCCTGGTTGTCATCTCAGCTCTTTTCCTCTCACATCTGGGATTCCCAGCAGGACAGAGAGACTTCCGAGTCAAGACCTCAGGTGTGCGTTTAAAACCAACCAACTGTGCCTCCTGAGCAACGTTCATAAGAAATCTTTCGTTCTTAAGTTTCCTTCCACGAAGAATTTTGTTTTCGCAATTCATACTTCTAACGCATGGCTTTGGATTTTCTATGCTCATTTCCGTCCAACCGTCACACGCTTCACTATCCTTACACTTCCTATCCAGTTGAATCATTTTTGACCCTCCATCAGAGTGGCGCGGTTTGCGAAAGAATTCCTCCAAAACACGTCGCGTCAGGGAATCTCTTTGGATACCAATTTCTGCATTTTCTACCCGCAGCCGTGCTTCGTTGATTTGACAACTGAGTAGGAATAACATAAGCACTCTCGTGACGAACTCTACCATCCTGTCGACGTAGAAGGTCTTAGCCCCTTTGAAACTTTTGTCCTTTTAAGGATGGATATCCAACCAAATGGACGCGACGCGTTCAATTCTCACGATAAGATTTTGAGTACGTAACTAACAGCTAGAGGTCTAAAATGTCTTCTTTTATACCTCAAGCATTCCGGAAAACACCAAACTGTTTACCTATTTTTCACCTGTTCCTTGATTGTGCCACGTTTCCTATTGCCCACGAATAGTGCCAGTTTTGATGGAATCAACCCGTAATCGGCTTTCCTTTGAAAAAATAAATAAAGCTAATCTTGAATTCAGCTCTTAGTCTTCGCAATTTTAGAAAACCCGCAAATGATTGAAGTAAAGATTGTCACCGCTTAATAAGATAACAAAGGACAATAACATATCTTATTTTTCTATACTGACAGCGAATTTGTCCCCCTCGTTAGAACCACGTGTATTCAAAAGCTTATTGGGTGGTAACTTCCTGAAAGGCATTGGAGATTTTTTGTGCTTATCGTGTTCAGATGTTAGATTTTGTTTGCTTTTAGAGTTTTTTGAGGTTTAATGTGTTATTTTTTTCAATAAACTACAAATTTACGTTAGAATCAAAGACGTAAAACTGATTACATTACAAGACAATGTTTGTTTTATTTTTAACCGAAACAATTTTGCAGTTTTGAAGGAATTGAACGTCCAGTAATGTCTTCGAAAGCATTTTTTGCTCTATTTGATTAACTAGTTTAGTCAGTTTTGCATGCTGGCAAAATCACGCAATTTAACTGGGAAATATCTCACCTTATCTCTATGTTCAACCGCACTATTTAGCGAAACCATTAATAAAGTTGTTCCAATTATTTCTCCCTAATAGATTCTTTTTTTGACGTACATTCGTGAAGGAACTAATAACGTTCGCTTATTTGAACTTTACTTTATTAAACTTTAAAACTTAGTCCTCTTGATTTAATATGATGGGAAAAGGAAACGCAAAACAGATACGGTCTTTTTTGATAATTTTCTCAATGTGGATATGGAGGAAATATATGAATTTCTTTCCTGATATGGACTTAGAGGAAGGAAGGAAGCAAGCAAGAACTCCTTTCGGAAGATCGCTCTTGAGACAATTTATTTTTGAAACGCTTTTCGAAAAGTTTTGGCAGGTGTAACGAATTTTTCGTTTGTATTCAGCTTGATACAAAGACGCGGGCTTTCCTTCCCATGGAGCATAATTAAGTGTTTTAATTAGTCCTAGTAACAGTAACGGCAAATCTACGTGCGGATGCGACATCGTTTCCCTTTGGTTCTGTTTGATGGTTTAAGACGATGATAATCATTTGGATCCCAGATTTTAACAACTGCAAAACCAAATAATTGGAACCAAATAATTTTTCTTTCGGTGGTCCTGACGGAACAGCTGTTTCTCGTGTATTAAGCGGGAAGTTAATAAGGACTGGCTTTGTTTTCGTCACCTCCAGTGGATTTTCTAAGATCAGCATTGAAGGAAAGATTATGGGGTTGTTAAACTTTGAATAAATTTACACAGGCGCCAGGAAGATTAAATAACGAGCAATTAGTTTGTTACCGAAAGAACATTGTCATAACTTTTTGCCGTGTCAACGAAACACAATTTTGATACTGTTTTTTTTTTCTTTTTTAACTTGCCTTCGCGTGCAACAAATATATCGCACCGAGGTTTCTCCTTTTATTTTCCAATTTTTTCTTTCTAGAATCCTATCTCAAGGGTTCCTTAAGTGTTTTATAACAGTTCCATTGTGTTAAAATGACAAGCACGAAATAATCAAAAAACGAACTAATGTGTCGTGCATCCGCGATATACAGATAGCGACGCCTCGTCCGGGAAGTTCAGAAGGAAAACTTTGATATGTACATCAAGGTTGTGTGTTATTTTCATTATTTCTTTTTAGAACGATAGAATCAATTACAGGCGGAAACTCAAACACGGTCGATTCCAGCGATTCAAGTTTTGTTTGGAAAATTAGTGTAGGAATATTGGTCGGTGAGACAATTCCTGACAGGGAAAATTCTCGTTTCATGGTTGGTTTCCCGCTGTCTAGAGACAATTTCTATAGCTTTACCAAAAGAAAGTTTTCTCTTGCTTTGGGTGCAACTCTATCTTCTATTATTTCCATGTGAATAGTACAGAAAAAACCCTCGCAACTAAACAGATAGCGAATTGTTACCCGTTTTATGCCTTGACAATCACGGTAGGCGTTTGTTTCGAAATCCGATGGTAAGTAATTTCCTTAAAAATTAAATTTTGAACAATTTATAAATTGCAAAGTTAAAATACTTGGCAAAAGAATGTGAGGGATAAAGCCGTGCTAGATACATTGATCTTTAAGTTTTTATGCGGCTTTACAAAAAATTATATTAAAATATCAGGAAAATTAAAGATGCGACTGAACGCAGCTACATCCTCAAAATTGGCCAATGCAATCCTTTGCGTAGTATCTTAACTTTTCTATTCATAAATTGTTCAAAATCTCATTTATTAGGAAAATTATTTGCCATCGGATTCCCATAGAAACACTGTAATTTCAGACGCAAGTTGCCTACAAGTCAAGTTGGCTACCAAACACCGCGCCTTTAATGCAGTACCTTTGTAGGACAGCTGCGTCTAAAAATTTGGTTTTTCTTTTATCGAGATTCGTTAGTAACTTTCAAGAGAGATAAATTAAATGTCACTGAATTGCAGACAGGAAGTCAAATAAACGAGACCTAAGAGTATTCAGTTCAAGTAATTCGACTGAATATGTATTCCGCCCAATTTTAGCGTGAATCAACTCATGATAAAGTGGGAACCACAACAGGCGAACCAAAGTGAAATCTATGTTAAAGATTTATTTGGTTTGAATGAAGTACGTGTATCGAAGAAGGAATGTAACACATTTCATCTACTCTAATTATTCTCCTGTAAACGGCTTCGTCAATTAATTAAAACCTCTTGGTCACAAATTTAAAACAAAACTTATCTATCTCGGTCACAATCTTAAACCTCAACATAACTCTAAAAGACATACTCTACCCCGGCCGACATAAAAAAGATACCACCTTTCAGAAGGAATGATATGGAGTGAAATAACCCTGTGTGTGTTATAATTAATTAGCGATCGAAAGAATCATCATTGTATGTATTCATCGGCCCACGTTTTGTTTGCACCTTGCTTTGAGCTTTGGGTGCAACGTGTATTTTTTAATTTTTAACACCTTTCCTTTTCACCAGAAGCTTACTCAGCCGGAAAGTTGCTCCTTTGCACATTTCTAGTTCTCTTCTGAAAATATTTTAGTTTTAGTTCTTTTTAAAACATAAAAGTTGGCTCTGTTTTGCTGTTTGTTTTTGTAAAACAAATAAAACAACAGGTTTCGCCGCATCGCTCCATGAGGAGAGAGGGAAAATAAACTATCTACTCCGTTAAAAGGTTTAAAAGGTATTATTTGGAAACCAATCAATAATTATAACAATTAACAACCAGACCTCGGATAAAGACGCCGATTCACAGCAACATCTAGACAAAATGTATTGCCACTGTAGAAAGTACTGGCAGCTGCTTGTGAAAGTCCGCTTTATTCCGCGTTTTATCAGGATTCGTTAAAACCAGTATGTCATTACAGAGAAGTTGTGGAATACACGTGGGTGTAAACTCGACTTCCGTTCGAAGAAATGCGATGATTTTCCTTTTTTTGTACAAATTACAAATATAAAACTGTAAAATAAAAGAAATATATTTATTCAAATAGTATATCCCAATCACAAGGTTTTTACGTTCCTTATCCTTCTGCTATCTGGCTAGCATCATTCCACTTCAACTTCGTTTTCGTCACTTTTGTCACTAGAAATCAGCCATTCGACCAAATGCAACAGTCAAAAATGATGCAACTGCCGGGCTAAATATTTTTAAACCGATTTATTTCATTTTGTGTAAAGATAATGACGTGTTTTCCTCGGAAAGCTGAGGAAACCTTTTGGCAAAAACAGTATTCTTGGTTTTCACCCACGTGACTTTTGCCTTGACGACGATTGCTATCCGCCATGTTGGTGCCCAAACAAACTCGCTTAATAGAGAGATCACAGTGAGAACGAAAGCTTAAATCGGT
>OMLO01001225.1_pt1 | contig 19302 bp, 8 predicted proteins | sample 1674811 | NCBI WGS metagenome assembly OMLO01 (sample SAMN06265003, study PRJEB25207) | coral metagenome | isolation source: Coral host | place: Mexico:La Bocana,Puerto Morelos, Mexico | collected 2008-11-13 | reverse complement strand
TTGAAAAGCATTGGGCTGAGGATGTCACCCTGTTTGACTCCACGTTGAATATCAAAAGGCCTGCCTCCATGCACCGCACCACTTTGAGAAGAGTAAACCGCCCTCAATAAAGCAATGTAAGGCTGTGGAACATGTTGCTCCCTCAATGCTTGGAATAGCTGATTATGTTCAATCCGGTCAAAAGCCTTGGTTAAATCCAAGCTTGCAAACCAAATTTCAGAATTCCATTCAATGCCTTTACCGCACACCGTTTCAAAGACAGCCAGGGCGTGGTCAATACCGGTACCTCGTCGAAAACCAACTTGATCCATTGATTGTTCTGTCTCCAACAAGGGCTGCAAACGATCATGGAGCATCTTGGCAAAAATTTTATATGTGATTTTGAGTATGGCTATTGGCCTCCAGTTCTTGGTTTGTTGCAAATCCCCACTTTTCGGAACCATTGTGAACAACGTGTGTCGCCAAGATGAATCAAATTGTCCTGTGCAAAGTATTTCATTGTAAATACTCACCAAACAAGCATGTAAACGAGGAGGGCCATATTTAAACAGTTCCAACACCAAACCATCTCCGTCTGCACCACGGCCACATCGCATTTTGAACATTGCTTCTTGCACTTCTGCCAAGGAAAATGGCTCAATACCTGAGAATGGTGAAGGACCAGGACTAGCCTCAACAACCGGCACTCGATCCGCGTCAGACGAAAATATTGCAGACAATGTAGTTGTGAAGTCCTCCTTGGATGGCTCAGCTCTGCTCAATTTTGTTTGATGTCGGACTGGGTCGTCATTGATGGTTGCAATGTTTCCAAGGTCCCTGAACTCCGCCAAAATATCATTCAAGCGTTTGTTTCTTTTCTGCCTCATATTGGCTCGCAAATGTTTCCGAATCTGTTTTGACAATATTGTTCTTTGTGTTTTATCTCTGCATCCACGTCTTTCCTGTATCAAAGTCTGAATGATGGGGTTTTGCCAAGGTTCAACTGTTGGCGCAGAGCTGCGGGATTTTTCGGCTGCATTTCTGCAACGTAATAGCATGGACTCTAAATCGCGCAAAGTGGTTGGCATATTTGTGTTCAAACTGCTTTCGACTTTGGAATGAAATGTTTGGGAGTCGATGTGTTTCCAATTTGTTTGTTTCTTGCGCACGTGCTTTCTCCTAGCCAGTCCTTGGTTTGGAACCACTCAGGCATACCATCAGCCAGTGTGTGAGGGAGCACAGCAGCAAGCAAAACAACACCAACCACCTGCTTATTCGAGATCTTGCACAAGCTGTCAGCCCACATTGCCAAAGAAGTGTCCCATGTACCTTCCAAGGAAAAGCCAATACACAAATACATCAAGGCCTCACAACTATATGCAAGCAACTCAAGGCTACCATGTGGAATCAGCATGTCACACATGCACAAGCAGATGCAAGAGCACGTTCCTGCAACAATCCGCCTTTTTCCCTATGTTTGGCCCCATCCATGTTCCCCAGACTTCACTGAGAGCTAGTCATCCCAGTGTTTCTGGATCCCAGAAAAGACTCCAGTGTTTCTCTGGTCTAAGCCACAAAAATGACCCCAGTGTGGCACATCCCGGTGTTTCTCCGGTCTGACAAATCCACAATGCGCAACAAACTTCCAGTGTGGCACATCCCAGCCAGCCCCAAACGGCAGTCTCCACATACATTCCTCCCCAGTGACAGTGTTTCTCCAGTCTGACATGGTCTGACGAAAGGAGTTCAAAAGCAGTCAGGCAGACCTGGCACATCAAGTCTATCATCATTATCTATATACACTTTGCCTATCACGGTCTTCTTCTGTTGCACAACTTCCTCATTTGACTCGTTTGCAGACTTTCTCTTGCGGCAAGAGCCTGGGTAGGTCTCAAAGATCAGAACCACCCCGCTCATCAGTAAGTCATGCAACCAGTATTCAGTCAGTCAGTCAGTCAGTCAGCCAGTCAGTCAGTCACATTACCGACAACACTAAGATGGATTCAAATGATATATGGCAAATTCCAAATTACCTGACAAACAGAACCTGTTTTTGGGGCCACTGTCACTCACAAATGGAAGCCTAGAAGAACAGTTGACTGGCCTTGGGGAAAACTGACCAAAACCATTTTGTGGAGAACATCTAATTTCCATTCCCTATGTGCCTTTGGAGACCAACATGTTTCTTTTTTGGGAGTCTATGTCAAAGTAAAGTAATGGAAAGAAAGCTTAAACAATTCTTCCCCTTCCCAAGAATGCTCCTGCACCCTGAATTTTGCTAACTCATATGTTGGGCCAATGTATTTGTGCACTAATATTATGGTCCCTTACCACGGTCCATGGTGGCTGAAGATCATTGAAGTATTCTGTGGTTGACTTGACAAGGCTGTCCTAGACACTGTTGCTAGCATCATTACAAGCCGGATGATTTTAAAGGTTAAGTAAAAACTGACACAACCAAATTTAAAGAACACGCTCTGAATATGAATGAGGCACATTCTTGTTTCACAGCACTGGACACCATGTCATTCCAAGCAATCCCATGTTTCTGACATTCAAAGATTTCCACCAAACATGGCTGATAGCGGGGCCCTTGGCAATTGCCATTCATGTTGGGGTTTGGCACCTTGATATTCATCAACAACTTCAAGCAACCACACATCTTGGAATTCTCTGATTTGGTTTGCCATACATGCATGAGGTGTGTTGCATCTCCAATCAAATGAAACTCATCTATTTGTTCGGATTCTTTTTTGTCTGGCAACAGGACGGTCAGGTCTGGTCATGACACTGGACAGTCTCTATTCTAGGTCGTCCGCATCTGTCACACCAGAAGGTCCAATCAGCTCAAGCAAATCACATTCTATGCTTAAGAGTTTGGCCCGATCCAATTTCCTTTGGGGGTCAACCTTTTCCATGAATTCACGGACTTCATGGTCCCTTGTCAAACTATACTTGAAGCCCATTCTCAACAAAGCAACCCCGACTAGGTTTGCATGGTGGGTGAATGTTTGACAGGGATTTGTTTTTGGAAGGCATTTGGACACTAAGTCTTGGTCTTTCATGGTTGAAAGCCATTTCAAACAAGTTGAAAGGATCATCAGCGCATCCCCTTCATCAAAACTGTCTGACGTAAGTCTGGCAACAGTACTGTACAAACATTTTTTGACTGCCTCATGAAACGATTGTCCGGCTTGGTTCTTCTCAGGCGACACCAGGCACATGTTTGCCGGAGGAGTTGCTCCTTGGGAACTTTGAGCTGTTGCACCACTGTTCCTGGGCCATGCGCTTAAATTCAAATACTTACTGGCTCTACTACTAATAGCCTTTATCATTTGCGATCATGCCAGGTCAGGTCTCTGCCAAGTCATGCTGAGATATTATTATTTAAAAAATTAATAATAAAGAAGTCTATTATCATTATCATTATTATTTATATTAATTAATTTATTTATTATAAAATAATTATAATGAAATGATTAGATCCGTACTTCAATCGATTTACATTCACAAACAAAACCAATGTGCACACATGCAAAAAACAACAAAAAAGGAATGCAAGCAAAAAACATCTGCGAAAAAAGACAGCCAACCACTTGCTGAAGGCTTTGTTCCACTATCAGACCTGCTCGATTTGCAGGTGGTAGGCATTGAACTCTCCCAGAAGCCCATCCATCGTCAACACCACACCTTGCACATTCTCGCCTTTCTCCTACTCCTTCGCCCCCTGGATGCCAGCCCGGACACTACCCTCAATGCTTGGCCTCAGCCACTGTGCTGCAAGAAGCACTATTGCAAGAACTTCACTTCACACCAAAACACTCTGCATGGGCAGCACTTTTGCCCGGACTGATTGCAGGAGTGTCAATCTTCTTGCGACTTCTTTTCCTGGACATCTGGGTAGGCATTCCCAAATGAGACCCTGCTTCCTTGACACTTCTTGTGCCAGCGTGCGTTGAGCCACACCTCGGCTTCGAGCTAGCCACTGTGCCACAACAACCGCTTTCGCAAGAACTTCGCACCATACAAACACTCTGCATGGGCATTGACCGGACTGACTGCAGGAGTGTCAGTCTCCTGTCCCTGTGTCACCCTCCCACTCTGCAGCCACTTCCGCTGCGGCGCTGCGTCTCAGGTGGCTATGAGCTTGGTCCCCTCAGTGCGGCGTCGAAACCTATCAGTTCTGTTGGGCTGATACTCTCTTCTCCGACCTGAAGATCCCCATCGTTGGCGCTGGAGCTTCTCCCACAGCTTGAAGCCTCAGCATCACACGGCCGTGTGGATTCTCTTGTAAGATCCGCCGCATGGCCTGAGGAGAACCCTTGCCATTGACTGTCACCGCCTTCCTCTGAACCTAGCTGAGGTGGCAGACATCCAGGTTGGCATTTCACAATCTGAATTCTGCCATCCAGCTCATCGAACTGAACTGGACAAGCGACTGTCCTTGCAATGACCACTCACCAGCACTGGGTGTGGTTGCAGCACAATGTGGGCTTGTGAAGCAGCAAAGCAAAGCCAACCCATCACGAGAGCTGCTCAGTCTGGGCCAAATCTTCCAGGGGCAGAGCCAACACCTCACAACCACATCAGCTTACTTGAGCCAAAATGCCGCTACAGTAAAAATAAAATATTTATATAATATCTACACAAAATGTATTTGAACAAATATAATCTACTTGACAAACAATTCATATTTATTATCAAAAGATTCTTTTTAATATGCATGTATGTATAATATGTTTTATTAGTATTAAAATTATATTAACTTTATTAATTTTATTATAATTCTGTCAAAATCGAAATGATTAATTGAAGAGAACATATCATATGATATCAAATGTTCAGTAAAATGTCATCCCACTGACAAGCCATCTGCACCTGTGCTTAACCCAGTGCAAGCTCTCAAAAACTGCAAGGTGGGGAACATCAAGCACATGGGCTTCAGAGTTCAACAAATCAGGAAACGCACCACCCGCATCAGCAACCCAGATTCAGAAGCATCAATGCTGCTGACATTGAGCTTGAAGTGACTGAGGCTCACAAAATTCTGGTGGAACCGCGCGCGCTTAAGATGCGCAGAGGCAGGTTCTCAAAGGCGGCTCTTAGCAGAAGCACTCAGAATACCCCACCAAACTAGGGTCGGTCTCTTTCAATAAGTGCTCCACGCTTATGCCCTGTCCAAGTTGGACATGATCATCACCGCTGCCAGACCTGACGGAGAGGCTCCATTTTCGCTTCGGGTGCACAACCGAAGCCTGCAGAGTCTGCGCCAGCATTGCAGAACCATTGTTCTTATTGAACTTGATCAAGTCTTGCACAGGGTCCAATAAATGCTCAACAAGGCATTCCGGTTCCTTCCCGGAAGGCCTGATCTTGAGCAGCGCTTTGGTAGGCAACAGCTGGAGAACTGTGCCAAACCCTGATTAGGTCTTCTGTTCGATGAACAATTTCTCCCCAACTGAAAAGGGCTGACTTTCTGATTGACTCGTTGCAGCGCGGCGCGGATTAAATAATAATAATAATAATAAATCACTGTTGAATTTTGTTAAATTAATTTTAATTAAAATATTTTTTATTTTATTATTTATTATATCTATTGAATTGGCTAAGTTTATTTATTAATAGGCTATTGCCATAGTCTATGAATCAAATTGTGTATTTGTGTCTCTCCTGACAGAGTCCTGACCTGCATGGTTGCAACCCCACAGCTCTCAGCCCTGACCACAGTAGCCTACCGTCCCTGCCAAGATTTACCAAGGCCATCTTTCATAGGCGGAAGCCAAAAACACTTTTTCTCCCGTTCCACTGATGTGACTTGTACCCTATGGTTTGCTGAATTTGCTTCTGCCAGTACCTAACAATTAACTTTCTGGGGCACGATGCTGTAAACACCAACTCCCCTTTACTTTAGTAGGGTCCACCATGCCACCGTGCTTTATAGACCCGTTTCCTTCCAACAAATTAAGAGTCATGACATCCAGTCATGTCTAATGTCATTGGTTGTCATGATTGCTGGAGGGACTCTTAGTTTCAATGAATCTTTTGGTCTCCCAACAGGGTTGAAACCCCACGCCACTGAAAAGATTGATGTATGGATATAAAACCCTAATGCTGCAGGATTTCTTCCATCAACAGTAGGAGTAGGATGCCTGATGTCCTGTTTGAAGTTCATACAATCATGAGCAACAGCGTGCTATTTCACCATGCTTCTTTCAACAAACCTAACAACTTAAACTTTAAACTGTTACACATTGCCCTTATTGTTTGCATGTTGTAAAAAGAAAAACTGAGTAACAACCTTTGCCATCCAATAAGTAGGGATAAACAACTGTTTTCCTTCCATGTGTTCATCACCCATACCATCCATGTATGGTATATTTACCTACATCTCCCATAAAAATAAACCATTGCAAATGTAGGTGAATATACCAGTCACATGGATGGCATGGATCACACATTTCCTTCCTTTGAAAAAGTTGGGACATCGGACCATTGCGACTACGTAAAATCGCGCTCGGCGCGATTTTGGTGCTCCTTCAGTTTTGTCAGGGAGGAATTCTCGATGATCTGGGAGTTTTTGCTAAACTGGATATAGGAAACAAATGATACAGCATGTACAAGTATTTTCTAAATATCTAAGTCTAAATGTACAAATCTATATAATGAACCGTCCTATCATCTTTATTATTTTACTCCGGTATGCATTGTGACTACTGTGGAAATTCTTAAAATGAATTTCAATTTTCATTCGATACATGCAAAACCATCCACCGTAAGGAATGAAGTGCGGGAACCACTCGATGCCATTGAACAGCATCCATAGCTTCTGAAACTAGGCCAATCCGTCCCCCTCCCCCCCAAACAAAGTTTATCTTCCGACCATAGGAATTTTCAGGGGGCAATGTATGGCTATGTTAGTTTCAGGGGTGGGTAATTCCTTATTTAAGGGATCATGGGATCATGATACTCCATCAACAAGGCCTGAGTTCTTGCGGGGGATATCCTTTAAAACACTCAACTTCAACACATCACGTGACATTCCACCTTGGCAGGGGATCCAAGTTTTTTTGCACAAAACCACCCCCCCTCATATGGGACCACACATCAAACACACAGCTCGAGATTAATCCGGGATTGATATTAAATATTAAACAAAGGAAACTCTGTGTGCATAAGCAGTGATGCAAATGTATATCCTGCATGTAGGTAATCATCGAAATGCAACATGAGCCAATCGGATTGAAAACAACGACCAAAAAACGTTTCCTATCATGTTCCAGGAGTCTAAGTCTCCAAATTGCACTTAAAATATTGTCATCTGGATAAACGACATTCCAATTCACCAAACCAAATTTTAAGGCCTATGTTTTAGAGTCGCTTTCCAAGTCAAGAAAGAGAACCACTTCTTTCCTCGACTCACTTCCAGGTCGACTACATTCTTAATTTCTTTCTGTTTCTACCTTAAAGGCATCATTCGAAAAGCATAGGGTTTTCCCAAGATGCCTATACTGCTGGTTTCAACATCGTTGAAAAATATGCTAGTCAAATTGGATCCTTTCCCCAAGTGGTAACAAAAATAGTTGAAACCACCACCTAGCAAATGTGTTTTTTAATTCGTCGCGGTGTTTCATCGATTTTGCCAGATCCCCGTTTCAAACGTGGTACCTCGTACCCTGCCTGAAACTAACGTACCTAAAATGTCAACACCATGCAACACACAAAAAAAAAACAGATTTCAACCACCACAACTGAGAGCCCAAACATGTGACGGCTTTACCGTGGACCTCTAAGACGTCCAAGGATACGTCAAATTGGAGAGACAACAAGTGGCTAAGTCATATACCAAATATATTCCCGGGATATCTTTTATTGGGTAGTTTTATATGATATGAACTTTTTTAGGCGACAACAAACTGAGATACTTCCACGAAAAGTTTGGAAGGCAAGTAAGCACATGTACTTGTTCATGTCGCTGCCATGAAATCATAAAAACATGATTATATGGTGGGGCGTTCGCAGCCGGAAATCATTGCACAGTATTTCTTAGTTTTTCAGTTTTTGCCCATGTCTTCAAAAAACGGATCTCAAACCCACAAAAATCATCAAGAAACGAAACAATGAGCCGCTCTAGCGCTTCTAGCGATTGGCATACTCCATAAGCTCTACTGGCTCGTGCTTGTTTCACTTGTTAGGCTACCATGCAGGGGTAAAGTCGTCAACTGCGTTTGTTCTTGACTCCAAGAGGATGCGTAAACTCAAAAAACCATGAGAGATGGTAGAAAAACTTGAAGTCAATTCTGTTTGGATGCAAGTTCACATGTCAAAATCATCTTCCGAACACATGCAACAAAAAGTATTCCAAAGACTCAACAAACACTGGTTGCTTGCGTTCAATTTATGTGAATCAGCGTCGGATATATTTTTGGGAATCATCCAGTGATAGTATGAATCACCGGTTGGTGGTTGAACCAACCCATCTGAAAAATATGCTTGTCAAAAATGGGTTCATCTTCCCCAATTTTTGGGGTGAAAAAAAAATCTACAACTACCATCCAGTTATTTCTTGGGGTGATACCCTCAAAAACATTCAACTTCAAAACATGACAAGGTTAGGGGCGAAGTTTCCCTGCAAAAAAACACCCCACCATGAGTCACTCTGAACCCATTCCCATGGCCTTGTCGATCACATCTTGTAGCTTGATTGATGCTCGTTTTTCCATGGTGAATCGTGATGCGCTTGGTGCGATTGATGGATAGTTTCAGTTCAATCCCTGCAGTGCAGTCACTACGTTTTGTATGGATTTTTGTTTGTGTTTTTTTTGGGGGTATGAAAAGTCTAAAGTAAAGATCGGGGAGTTGTTTAAAAAATACCCATACCATCCATGGGACTGGTATATTTACCTGCATGAATGGTTGATTTTTATGGTAAAGTAGCAGGTATATAAATATACAATCGTCCCATGCATCCGTCACGGGTTGTATGAAACTCTACCTTTCAAAAAATTGGGATGTCCTGATTCCTGATGCAAAAGCCTTTTCCGCACCTTGCCTGCCCTTGTGTTGTAGACTCACAATACAACAAGGGAACTAGGTGGTGGTGGTTGAGCCACACTGTCACAATTCAGTGGCATGACAATAGATACAAGGGTAGTCACAAAATGTCGAACATGGGAATTTTCACCCCACAGGAAGTGAGAATCAAAAAAGATAAATTTGAAACTCAAGTAGAAACAATATCTATAACAGACTGTTGATGGAAGAAATCCTGCAGCACCTGAGATGTACAAAACCTGGAACAAATGAGATAAACCAACTACCAACCTCAACTGGTTCGCCGGATTTCTTCCACCAACAGTAGGTTCTGAAAGATGTAAATTCAAAACTATTGTAGCGGATATTTCCGCACTCACAACACTTGGGTCCGTCATGAACCTTTTTTTCTAAAGTACCAGACTTTGAAATTGGAATCGAGTGGGCATTTAACATGTCAACCATGAAGCTACACCAAAACTGTAAGTCAAGCTACTAAAAAATGGCTTCATTGGGGAATACCATAATGTCTATGCAAGAAAATAAGACAACAAAAAATCGGCCGAACAATAAGTTTCCCAGCCTGAGGCGAAACTAACCAAAAAAAGGGCCAAAGCAAAATCATGCAAAATGAAAGTTGCTATCCTACTCTCCCAAAAACTGACATTGCAATGGAAAATCACCAGTTTTAGTCGGATACGTCTTCAAATGGTTGGTTTTTCAGTGTCATCTTAGTCTTTGGGGGTGTAACTCTCGTGCCCAACATGTTCCAGTTTTTGGGGTTTGCGGAGGTGTCCCCCAACTGAACTCAATCCTACCCAACGGCAGCAATTTGATGAATCATGGACATAAACAACAACTTGGCTTTAGAAAAACAAATGCGAAGAGATGAAACAAAGGGTGGTTAAAAAGGAGCCCTGGCAAAAGCAAAAGAATATAGTATTTTTCATGAATATAAAAAAAATATCAAATTGTGATTTGCATAGTGTGGTTGACCATTCATCAACACGATCATCCATCAGTTAGATCCATTTCTTCCAATCAGGTTTGCCAAAGCAAGTGTGTTGGTTGATGTCCTTTGCACAAAGGCTCGAGAGGCACCAAGGTGGTGCGTGGTGGGAGGGTCGTGGAACTTTCTCTTGGCCTTAGCCTTTCGGTGTGAGATCAGGGATCTCAGATAGCACGTGGCCGTGCTGATCATCGTTAGTTGGCCTTGGAAGGCCTCTTCCTTTCGACTGCTGTGCCGTGTGTCACAGCTTGGACTCACTCAAGAGATTGCTCACGTTGGGGAAAACGAGAGCGGCCGTGGGAGAGCTTTGCAGCAGTGATACTTGACCTTTTTCTGGTGCTGGTGATATCCCATTTACATTGGTAGCGGAGCTTCTGCATTTTGGCAGTGCTCCAGGGGAACGCATCAATCACAACCTGTGACAGTTTTGACAGTGGATCACGGGGTCATTCATCAGAATCCATCAGTGGTGACAATAGCTGAAGAGAAATGGCAACGACAAGTCCAGAAGCCAGTGCAACCGGAGGTGGCCAGAATATGGTCCCAACGCAACTGGCTATCCTTGTCCCCTCTTTTGATCCTTCACGTGACGATCTACGCACCTATGTTCAGAGGGTAGAACTTCTGGCCACGGCATGGCCCAAAGAGAAGATCTCCGAACTCATCACCAGGTTAATCCTGGGATGTTCTGGAAGTGCCTTTCAGAAGCTACAGCTGCAGAAAGATCAATTGGCGGCCAACGATCTGAAATCAGTAGCTCGACTGATTGAGATCTTGGGCGGCCATTGGGGTCAAATCCCGTTGGAAAAGAAGTATACTTGTGTGCTGAGAGAGCACTTTTCCATTGTATTCAGAAACAGGACGAGAGCAATGACAGTTACTTGGCGAGGGCTGACATCCTGTGGACTGAATTGATTTCGAAGCAAATCAAATTGGAAGAGTTACAGTCGTACATAGTACTTCGTGGATCGGGGTTAGCAGCTGAAGACAAGAAACGGGTGGTCGTGGAGAGCAACCTTTCTGGAGATTCAGCACTGACTATGCCTAAGGTCAGTCAGGCAATCAGGATGCTTGGTGCAGGCTTCTTCCACGACGTCACCGGCCAACGCCGAGGCAAGACCAAGGTGTATGATCCCGAGACAGCAATGATCACAGAGGATGATGGGTTGATGGCTGAGTCTACGGAATCAGTCTACAATGCAGTGGAGGACACCATGTCCGAAGGTGATGTGTTAGAGACCCTCATCGCTGAGGGTGATGAAGACGCCATCTACATCGCAGACTTCGAGTCCGCAGCAGGCGACGTCCTGCAGTCAGACACGGAACTTGCATCGTGCTACAATACGTACTTGGATGCGAGGAGGAAGTTGGCTGAAAAAGCACGTCACAGAGGATTTTGGCCATCTACGGGTGGTAACAAGAGCAAGGGCAAGGGACGTGGGTTTCAGTCTGGAAAAGGGAAGGGGATTCGTTTTTCTGGAAAGGGGGGCAAGAAGAGCCTCCAATATAGAATCATGAACTCAACATGCAGAAGATGCGGCCAGACCGGCCACTGGAAGGCCGAATGCCCTATGAACCAGAGCTCAGGTCCACCTTCGTCCGCCTCTGCTAATACCACTACTGCATTTAGTGAAGGACCATCCTCATCAGGCCATCGGGAGAGTGTTCGTCCAGCAGACATCCATCATGTGGATTCGTTGCCACTGGAGTTTCTGAACCTTGATGCTGTGCAGCTATCAAGCTTAGATGAAGAACCCCAACCGCAGTCAGTGTTGTGTTTGATGAATTGGGTAACGGTTGATGATCAGGGGAATAGTCATCGTAACCATAGTCAGGGTAGGGATATTGCGCATAAAGGGAAATATCCATCACCCATCCATACCAACGTGAGCCCTCCCAGGAATGAAGATGTGAGAGCGTACCCATCTTCCAATGGAAGATCACCGAATGTGTTTTCCGAAGCTTTGTCTGTGTCAGGATCATCATTGGATGTGATCCTTGCCACCAGCACATGTTCAAGGGGGTCATGTGGAGTGTTAGACTCAGGGGCCACAAAAACAGTCATTGGCAGTCAGCATGTCGCTGATCTGATAGCAGGTTTTGATCATGACATCCGAGGACAACTAAAGAGATCAACATGTAGCATTACCTTCCGTTTTGGTAATCAAGGAACCTTGGACGCCAAGCAATCACTAATTGTTCCACTGGGGAAACTGCTACTTCAGATTGCCATTGTGCCCGGAGCCACTCCCTTCCTCATTTCCAACTCGTTGATCCGTGCGTTGAAATGCGCGGTTGATGCAAACCGACAGGAAGTTCGCAGTCCGATGTTAAAAGAATGTTAAGCTGTACCGCTGGAACTCACTAGTCGTGGTTTGTTTTTGATAGATCTCAATAGGGTCGCACGTGCATCCACCATTGAACTCAAGAATCCCATCATGACATACCATCATAGTGATGAATGCCATACCAGTGAGAATATCGAGACATCCCATGTTTCCAGTCCCCACAATGGTTCAGCAGTGAAATTAAACCATCCATTTATTTCAGCTTCAAGGGTAAAGAACTGTGTGTTATCGAGCGACCGCCAAACGTCCCATCGTGATCATGTCCACCCTCAGCAACCGATTGAAGAAGCTCCATGTGCCAGATCAATCAGATCTTCCGGATCTCACTCCAATGACTTTGGAGGAACTGTCTCAGGAGAAGATTCAATTCGGGGACACACATCGAGGCAAAACTTATGCTCAGGTGTGGCAGGATCATCAATCTTGGGTGCTGTGGATGACATCCCACTACAGCAGTTCCCGCAAATTGGAACATCGCAAGTTCATGGCCTACGTGGAGAAGATGGTTCAGGCAGCCGAGAAGGCTGGAGAAGCAATCCCACTGACAGATCAAGCCGGGAGCAGCTCAAGTCTGAATCAAGGCTATCCAATCAATCCCAAGAACAAGTTGAAGCCCAAGATCATGCCGAAGGCCAAGGGCCGACCTATGTCCCCCAGGGGAATGCCACCGGATGTGGTACAGGAACTGGAGGAGCACGATTCGTGGTCCGAAGCCGAGCACTTGGAGACAATGAATTCATTCCAGCCCACACGGAGATCGAAGCGGACGTGGCAGCACTGCAAGCTCGAATGCTGAACCTCGAGACGATGTTGCAGCAAGTTGTGGCACACCTGACTCCCCAGAAGTGATTCGCGATCAGTGCTACCTTTGCAATGATCTGGCAGGTGATTTTGATCAGGATGAATTGAATCAAGTGTTTGATGTTGAAACGTCACCATCCGGATGTCTTCTCAATAGGGAAAGGAGTCGTATGAACTATCTCATTCAGAAATACAACAGTGAACTTGAAGAAGTCATTCAAAATGTTCGTCCTTCAGGAAACCCCTATGACTTATTCGAAGTCTTTTGTGGCGAAAAGAGTCAAATCACCCATCAATGTCAGAAACAGCAAGGATTAGCTATGCGTTTTGGCCTGCCGGATGACCTGCAGAGCACTAAGGGTCGTCAACATCTATTTACCCAACTGGTGAGTAAAGACCCTGAGAACATTTGGTTCAGTCCTGTATGCCGACCCTGGAGTGCTTGGTCGCAATTCAATGGACATCGATCCCAACTTGCATGGGAAGACTTGCTATCACAGAGACATCATCAACTGGAACAAGTAGCTCTTGGCATTGTTCTCTTCCGATATCAGAAGTCAAAGGGTCGACACATGCATTGGGAACAACCCCAAAGATCGATAATGCTCAAGTTGCCGTGCATGTCTGAGATCCTCTCTCAAACCCGAAGTGCTGAATTTGACATGTGTGAGGTAGGAGACCTTCGTGATCCCCAAACTGACCAATTGATTAAGAAGGGCATGGTCGTAATCACCACCTCTCCAAAGTTGTTTGAGCATTTTCATGGTCACAAGTGTTCAGGTAATCATCAACATCAGCAGCTTGAGGGTAGCATACATCATCGGGGTCAAACCATGATATTCAGAGAGCTATCCCCGAAAGTTTGCTCGTCAGGTAGCCCAGCTGTTGTGTAGGCGACGTTGTTTTCGTAATACACCGTACTATGCATGTCTGACCAATGCATTGATCAATGCAGTGGAGCCGGATCAGTCCAGTGGAAGATTGGTCAAGCGCCCTCGCATGACGGTGTCTAGCCGAGCAACGCTGAAGCAGCCTTCAATTAGTGTTCCACCGGATGTTCCATGTTCCAAAAGATTGAAGCTGAGTAGTAAGCAAACAGTCCCCACACAGAAGGAAATTTGGGAAAAGATCTTTCAAGATGTCAATGCCATAGCCCCTCGTGTTGGTAAGAAGATCATTAATGACCCCGAAATCATCAGATCCCTTCAGACCATTTGGGATGATAAAGAGATTCAATTCCTTGTCATCTGCAGGGGAACCGATCGTGCATTGGGACCTAACCAAAGTGTAGTACCAGGAGAAGTTCCATACCGACGATGTGCATTCATCCACCGTAGCACGGGCACCATTCACACTGAAGATCATTGGGAAAGATGGGATAACTTGAGTCAACGACAGATTAATAGGTCGAATCATCCATGTAGGCTCAATATGACAGCATTTGCTCGCAATCCCGCCAGTGTAAGTCAACAGGTCCCAACGGAAGCACCAATCCAAGGTGAGTCCCAATCCCAATTGCCAGATTCGACAGTGTTGGAAACACCATCACCGAGCCAAACTGATGAGGGAAGTGTGAAACATGGAGCCAAGTTCCTTGCTCTTCCATCGGAAGACCGCAATATGATCCTTAAAATTCATCGCAATTTAGGACATCCCACTACGGAAAGGCTCATGCATCTCCTTCGTCAGCAGGGGTTTCGTAGTGACTGCGTACAAGCAGTGCCGGACATGCGGTGCTCCTTTTGTGAAATGACAAGCCGCCCAAAGTGCAGTCGTCCAGCCACGATTCGTGATCCACTAGACTTCAACGATGAAATCGCAATTGATTGTATAAAGTGGACCAATCAAGCTGGGAACTCATTTCACATCATGCACATAATTGACCATGGAACTAGCTACCATGTAGCCTGTGTAGCCCCCAGCCGACAAACATCACAAGCCATACAAAATCTCACAACAACATGGTTGCAGTGGGCAGGTGCTCCAAACGAAATGATTGTTGATTCAGCCACTGAACTGAACAGTGAAGAGTTCATGGAATTCCTTCAGAAGCATAACATTAAGTGTACTACAGTTGTTCCTGATGGCCACTGGCAAAATGGCAGGTCCGAGCGTCATGGAGCCATCTTGGAAAGTATGCTTAGTAAGTATGATCTTGAAGCTCCTATAAATTCATACACTGACCTTCAGCAAGCATTGTGGTTCACCATGCAAGCCAAAAATGCCAGCTCACTTCGTAGAGGATTTGCCCCTGAAGTCCTGGTATTTGGTAAACATACCCGCCTTCCTGGTTCCATCATGTCTGATGATAACATTTCAGCACATTGTCTAGCTGATTCAGAGACAGCACAGGGTTTGGCTTTTCGTCGACAATTGGAGCTGCGAGAAGTTGCCCGACGTGCCTTTTGGCATGCCGACAACGAAGCTGCAGTTAGGCGTGCGATGCTTCGTAGGTCTCGACCAGCCCGCAAGATGTATGAGACTGGGGAATGGGTAATGACATGGAAATCCACACCAATGCCGGGGCAGTGGGTAGGTCCAATGAGGGTCGTATCACAAGAGGGTCCACACACATTGTGGGTAACAATGTCCGGGAAGTTATATCGAGTAGCTCCTGAGAATGTAAGAGATGTTAGTGCCTATGAGAGCCGGATGATACCATCAAATGAATCCTCCCTTCCAATACCTCAAAAGGGAATCACGCAGTTTCAGGAACTCCTCAATCAACGAACTAGATCCAATGAAGTTGCCGGTAACCCTAATGATGTGATCCCAACGGCTGAAGAACCCGTACCATCACCACATGTAGGAGGTGAGCAAACAGCACCTGATGAGACTCATCCACCATCCCACATCAGTGTACCATCAGATCAACCTGATGGAGAACCAGACACCGAGGGTATCAATAGCCTCCCTACTCCCACAGGAACTGAAGTCCCAATTCCCAGTAGTGAGGAGGATGATAATCTACAATGTGTAGGTCTATACTGTCAAGATGAAGCCCCCTGTTTTCTCACCGAAGCTCACCCCAGTGCATCCCGTGTGTGGCAAGCAGAGATCTACATCACGCAGAGTGATGTCAAAGCGTGGCAAGATGAAGCAGACCCCACGGACATGGCTTTCTTGGCCACTGCCGCGAAACGTCAAAGGGCCGAAGTGAGAATGTCAGAGCTTTCCCCCACGGAGAAGGAACAGTTTAATCAGGCCAAAGAATCTGAAATTCAAAACTGGCTCAAAACGGGTACCGTCATGAGAGTCTTGAGACATAAGATACCCCCAGAGGAAATTCTCAGGCGCAGGTGGATTCTCACATGGAAACCCATTGAGGGAGAATCCGATTCGTCAGGTCCATCTCACAAAGCGAAGGCTAGATTAGTGGTCTTAGGATATATGGATCCTGCCATTGAAAGCATTCCTAGGGACAGTCCAACACTTGGACGACATTCCAAGATGTTGATTCTCCAGATGATAGCTTCCAAGGGATGGACACTACAGTCCTTTGACGTAAAAGCTGCATTTCTTCAAGGATCCGTAGCTGGCCGAACCATTGGACTTGAACCAGTCCCTGAGTTAGCCCGAGCGATGCACTTGAAACCACAAGAGTGTTGCCAGCTGAATAAGAGTGCATACGGATTGATCGATGCACCATTTCTATGGTATCAAACTCTGTTGAAAGAGCTTCTTCGGTTAGGGTTCCAACAATCACTCACCATTTGATCCTTGCGTTTTTGTCCTTCACAGACCCAACAGTAATCAACTCTCAGGTATTCTTGGAGTACATGTGGATGAGGGTCTGTGTGGGGGTGATGAGTACTTTGATCAAAAGTTGTTGGAACTGTCTCAAAAATATTCCTTTGGATCCCGCAAAGCCACCAATTTCACTTTCACAGGTATTGAGATGTCCCAAAGGGGTGATAAGGGGATCATTCTTTCACAATCCCAATATGTTCGTGACATTCCTGCGATTTCTATTGACCCCAATCGTAGAACCACTCCCGATGAACCAGTAACAGAACAGGAACGGCGTGCCCTTCGAGGGCTCATTGGTAGTCTTCAATATGCAGCAACAAACACTCGACCGGATATTTCAAGTCAGTTGTCGCATTTGCAGTCTGCCATTAATCAGGCCACGGTATCCACACTGATGCAGGGCAACAAGACTCTTCACGAGGCGAAACGCCATCATGATGTGAGTGTAACCATTCATCCAATAGCTTGTGAAGACCTTAGGTTTCTTGCATTCTCAGATGCCTCATTTGCATCTAAGAAAGTTCCTCAATCCCATGCAGGCATGATAATACTCACCACTCATCGTGACATTGCCAAAAATGTATCTTGTCCTGTAAGTCCAATTTCTTGGGGATGTAAGAAAATCCAGAAAGTTGTCACTAGCACTTTGTCAGCCGAGACCATGGCGCTGACATCCACGTTAGACCAATTATCATGGTTGAGATTGTTTTGGTCTTGGCTGATGGACACATCTGTGAAATGGCAGAAGCCAAGTGAGAGCCTCAAAGTTTTGCCACCAGCGTTTGCGTCGCCAACGGTAAAGGCTCAAACACTACCTGAATCCATCGCTGCAGTGGACTGCAAGTCATTGTATGATCTGGTGACGCGAACAGCACCACCACAGTGTGCTGAATTCCGCACACAGTTGCATGCTCGATCTATCAAGGACATGTTGGCCGAGAACACCACCCTCCGGTGGGTACACTCGGGAGCACAGCTGGCAGATGCATTGACGAAAGTCATGGAAGCCTCATTTCTTCGTCACACCCTCAAGATAGGTAAGTATCGGTTGAATGATGAACTTGAGATTCTCAAGCAACGATCGAACAATCGAAACCGTCTGAAGTGGCTGAAATCATCCTGTGAAGCTGAAGCCCGTTGTGGCGACCAATGTATGTTGTGCCTGTCCTGAGAGAGAGCCCCTGTGTAGCACCATCATGCAACTCCCAATTCAAAGAAAACATTGATTTTTTGGGAGTGTGATTTGCATAGTGTGGTTGACCATTTATCAACACAATCCTCCATCAGATAAATCCATTTCTTCCAATCAGGTTTGCCAAAGCAATTGTGTTGGTTGATGTCCTTGAACAAAGGCTCGAGAGGCACCAAGGTGGTGCGTGGTGGGAGGGTTTGCGGTACTTTCTCTTGGCCTTAGCCATACGGTGTGAGATCAGGGATCTCTTGGAGCACGAGGCCGTGCTAGCATCGTTTGCAGGCCTTGGGAGGCCCTTTCGTTCTTCTGCTGCAGTGCCGTGTGTCACTGCTTGGACTCACTCGCTGGATCGCTCACGTTGGGGAAAACTGTAGCGGCCGTTGGAGTGTTTTGGGAACAGTGGTACAAGACCTTTTTCTGGTGCTGGTGATATCCAGTTTACAATATACACATATTGTTTTTCTATACACATAGATGTATGTGTATATATATATATATACAAATATAAGATGTATATCTATATATAGAGTTATATATATCATGTATATCTATATATACATTGATTATCGACCATTGACTTTACCTGGATTTTGCTTCCCCATCCACTCATACTGACCAGATTTGTGAGAAGGTTTTGGCCACAGAATAAAAGTCGGTTTGTTCAATAATTCCTGAGTTGACTGAGGATCCTGAAAAAAAGGGGTTTGATACTTGTGAAACAAATATTTGCATGTTTACTATGATTTCATAGGGTTTAGTATTCATTAAAACCATTTCAGATCGCTTCTTCTCCATATCAATCCTGGATCTTTCTGTCAGGAAACTTGTTCACAAGACACAAGTACTTGAAGATGCGGACACATTGACATCTTGTGGCTTGGAAGATGGCAGTACTGTTGTGGTGATCTTAGAGAATCCTGGGCCTATCGTCTTGATGCTTATCCATACTTAGGGATGCTTCCAGTTCTGGTGAAGGGGGGAAGGATTTCATGCTTGCATACCGAGGACTTGAATCCCCTGAAACACAGCCTTGCTTCAAGATGGTTTGGGGAAAAATTGATGTTTGGTGAGACCTGTGAAAAAAAACCATGTGGTGTCATGGGTCCATCAACACTGCACCCCCGAAGATTAACATGGAACCTGAGAATACACCCCTGGAAAAGGAAAATCATCTTCCAAACCATCATTTTCAG
>OMLO01001224.1_pt1 | contig 19305 bp, 10 predicted proteins | sample 1674811 | NCBI WGS metagenome assembly OMLO01 (sample SAMN06265003, study PRJEB25207) | coral metagenome | isolation source: Coral host | place: Mexico:La Bocana,Puerto Morelos, Mexico | collected 2008-11-13 | reverse complement strand
AATCTCAAAATGAAGTTTTTGGAAATATTTAAAAGGATATTTGATATTTTTCTGCTAATGCACAACACAAAACAGACTTGAACATATTAAAAAAAGATGAATGATTTATTTTTTGTATAATTTTGAAATTGATAAAAATGCTTTAAAAAATGGCCAAAGAATTATTTTGTTCATATCTTTCCACTTTACAACACACCTCAAGTTAACAAAATGATACAGCAAGTGAATGACTTGGTCAATATCAACTTGTAATCGGTAAACATCTTCCTAACAAATTTTGAAAGCTGCAGTTTTCAGTGAACCTCTTCTTTGATGAATGGATATATACATGTAGTGCTAAAAATACTTTGCCCTTTTGCAAATTTGTCATGGCACTTAATATTAGTACCTCTCGTACCTCTCGTACCTCCCTAAAGCAACTTCAAGTTGATGACTAACTAAATTATTCTGTCCTGTCAGGCTTTGCTGAAATTGCAAATAATACCGGTAGTAAGAACCACAGTAGATATGAAAAAGCCCAAACTCAAGGCATTGGCCCAGGAAAAAGACAAAAATACAGGTTTAAATTTTTGTGTCCACTTCACAGCCACTCTTGTACTAGAAGAAAAATAACTTGTAGCAAAACAATAAACATTTGTGAACAGAAGCTAAGTCTTTTAATGTTGTAATGCCAGAACATCCCATCCAGGGAGAGTATTAGTAATATTCCCTGTTGCTTCATGTCACAGAACATCGGGTTTATGTGAGTCACCTGATAATTTTTGCAGTACATGTAACTAGCAACCAAACAACACAAACCTTCCATTGAACTCAATTTTATTCTTACTCTTTTGCCTGCATATTTGAGTGACTGCATGTTTACATGTGACCATGGAATAATGTTGCCTTATGTGTACTTTATATACAATGAAAATTGAGGCAAAAGCCAGGTGCCAGCTGCTTAAAATAACCTGTAGATTGCACAAGAAATAGAATAATTATGTGCAATAAATTATTACATGTATGTGTGACATTTCTATAGCCAAGACTTTGTATTGCAATCAGAAGCATCTAAATTTAGGCAGGATATGAACTAAAAACCCATCAAACAAAAATGGAAAGGAAAAATAACAGAGAAAACTAAGAACCAATAAAAATGTCCTTTAAAAGGCTCAGAACAAAACCAAATTTTTATATCTTTTTCCAACAATAGTTGATTACAAACCAACATTCTCACTGCTTGGAATGATATATATAACACAGATGCAGTTAATTTGAAAAATAGCTACATATATCAACTTTTTCAAGAAGAATGAAGATACCAAATTTTAGTTACAAGCAATTACCATGGTTCCAAAGTAAACAAAATTGTGACAGTTCAATCTCAAAGGGACTTTCTTGTCTGCAAGTTCCATATCATTGCAGCATTAATTTTTGGCAAGTTTTAACCTATTTACAAATATATTTATCTTGTTATAATACATAACTGCTAGTTCAGATTTTTGGAAGCTTTGGAGCAGCAACTACAGGATTGTTCTGTTCAATAATCTTTCTCCCTTCGCTTTTATAATCATATGTACAGCTATGAGCTTCAGCGTAGCGGTGTGTTGCACAAAATGAATTCCCACACCTGTTCAATAAAAGGAAAAAAATAAAATTATAAGAGACCTCTTCTCCATGTTTCCATCTGAAGCTCTTACTAGTCTAGTGCACAAAACCAATATATATATGCAGCCTTGACTGATATAAAAAGTTTGCATGGCTCCCTGCCTGCAAGCAAGATGAGCCAAATCCTGCACTGTGATTGGTTAAGTGAGTGGGCAACATAGGACAATCTTTCCTACTTGGGGTTGTCTGTTGCATCTCTCTGTGCCAATGATAAATCCTCTACTGACCAAGCCAGTCACATCCACGTCACTGAATATTCAACTTTATACCATGTCATAGAAAATACAACCAATTACAATACAATAAACCCTTCCCATCGTGTGCCACCTGTATGCCCCTCTCCCACTCATTGTGTGTTTTGTGTATAAAATAGTTATACCATGGAATATCCCACTTGTTATTTGCATTTTCTTAGCACACAACTCAAAAGCGTTGCATAACTAGTGTTCATTGACTTTTTTGACTGACTCTTGATCATTCCATAAACCCAAAAAAATATTTTAAGAGCTCAAGTTAAGATACTTCAGCCCCAAAAGCACTACCTGCATTGATAAGTAGTAGCTAATCCTGTTTTCTTTCCACAACTGAAACATCTAGTCTTCTTTTTAGCAGGTAAAAGTTGCGGAGGTGGATGTGGTTTTGCTTTTACAGGAGGAAGATGGTGAAGATGAGATGGAGAATCTACAAAATAATACAACATGATCAGACTCTATTAGTAAAATCTCCCAACCCCTATAATCACTGCCCCTTTACATTTATATTCAAGGACATATACTCATTGGACCTTAGGGGAAAAACTCTGGCTGCCAATGCTATCAATAGAGTTACATGTGCATATTTTAGGTCTCAAAATATCCCTTAGAAGCAATTTATATTCAAAAATCCATCAAAAAATAGGAGAAATTATGCCCATGAAACAAATGAATTACTGAAATATCTTTTAAGACATTGTGTCACTGGATGGTTACTGACACGGCACCTACATGTTCATGTAGTAAGGGCATGTGGATATCTCTACATGTGTGTATCGTCTCAATTGACCCCCTACAGACTCATAGCTCTGGATACTCAACTCCAGCATATGTAGCATAAAGCAGCCAGGAGTAATCTCCTCCCCCCCCCCAGGTGGGATGCTACATGTAGTCCGTATCAAGTTACTCCCACAAAATTCACAACTACCTACAGTTTGTACACCACTTCTGGGTGACAAGAGGGTCTGCAAATTAAAATGAACTGTTCAACACAACACTGTGAACACAGCCAGGACTTGCCCTGAGCTGTTCAGTCCAGGTTTAAGCGGTCCCTTCTATTTTCATGGACATAACATTTATGTAACTTACTAGCATACATTTATTTTTTAATGTTTTGGAAATTTGTTTTCATTCATTTGCTGGAATCTATTATTTATTATAATTGAACCCCACAAGTCATTACAACAAGTCTACTACTTACTATTTGAAGTACTTGTATTTCCATGTGAAATTCGATATGAATAGGATAGAGAATCACTCTGTAAAGAACATACCGGTAATAAAGTTTATTGATTAACTTCGCAATATTGTAAAGCTATCTCAAACCAATAACCCTGCAGCTAAGTTTTTTTCACCTGAGATAGTTTGTTTGAAATACTAAACAAAGTCCTTGTCCTTTTGATTCTAACTAAAAACACTACTTAATTAATGAAGTTCAGTATAGAACGTATTCAAGTCAAAATTGAACTCTAACCTATATTTATTCCTTAATGAAGACAATAACTGCAAATACTCTGAAACATCGCTTTTGAGTTCAACAATTGAAAGATACAAACAAACTTTCAAAACTGTCCTCCACACTTACCAGGAGGCCTGACCGTCTTCCTTCTGGAGTTGGAATTCTATTTTCCATTGCACGAATCCGTCTGAATCCCCCACTTCCTGACGCTAAATCTAGTGGATACCTCACATCAGAAGAGTCTTCTGGAATTCTTGACCGTCGTAAACTGGCACTTCCAGACGAATAATCTAAACTGGTAGCCCCATGTGAAGGGCTTGAAGTTCTTGCTTCCTTGTGATGACCCACAGGTTTCGATATACTTCCCAAAGGTTTAATTTCTTTAGAGTCTTTCACAAGCTCTGATATTGTCTTTCTTCCTTCTTTCATTGCACTCCTTGCGAGTGTTCGACTTGAAGGAACAATTTTTGCCTCTTGGCTAGATTGTACTAAGAAGTCCGACACATCAATTTGGTTAGCTTTCCTCCTTGTGTTAACAGGTGGTAATGGCCCTTTGGGTGTTACCCTGTTTGTTGCACTCGACTGTTTAGAATGTGAATTGTGAACAGCTCCTGCTTTGGGTTGATGTCTGCTCAAAGAATGTTGATCAACAACTTGAAATGCAGTATCATGAGCTTTTGATGATCCTGTTGCAGAGGTCAACTGTAACCTTGAAGAAGAAGAATATTTAAACTCAATAAGTTAATTTTCAAGAGAGAAGACATTTGAAACAGATTTCAAAAATTCTGATAATAAGTTAAGAAATCAAAAGAAAAACTTTATGAATTCAGTTTATTCAAAGTATCATGTAATACAACTGTGAAGCAATACCAGTACTCAATAATAAGATAGTCATCTGTTTCAATGAACCCTTGTTTTGATGCCAGTAATTTGACATAGAGGATATTACATGGCCGCGCGGGGATACGAATTTTATCTTTGAGTGGTGAAAGTATCTCTCACTCGTGAAAGATACTTTCAGCACGAGTCTGTTTATTTTATAGATACTGATAAAATTTCCACATAAAACACACTTTTTTTATTCATTTTCGAAACAGCCAAAATAGTCACTTATCGCAAAATGTCACTTATCGCAATATCCTCACATGTGAAAGATAAAAATAGTATCTCCACTGCGCGCGGTGAAGATATGATTTTTTCGTAAATGGAAAAATCCTGGTATTTCGTCAGTATCTATATAATAAACACTTATAAATAGCAGAAAAACATGATAGCAAGCTAAAACCTTGATCATAAGAAAAATTAATTCTGGTTAAGAATTTGGCCCCTCTCCAACCCTGTGACAAAGTTGACAAAACAGTTTCAGGTAACACAAGTTTGCAATGTATGAATTAGGGGTGCTAACACTTATTCTGTAAGTACTACAGTTATTATTTCAAGTTTTCACACATTTTGCAACACAATTTGTCCATGGTTGTAGGTTTGGACAGGAGATCTGAGTGGAAATAAAACAGGCAATACGTTCTCTGAGCAACAATCTCTGTTCTGTGCCGCCACCTTGGTTACATTCCAAATCTTCCATGTTGCCTTGTTTCTCTCCCTCTCAACAGTCCTTCTCCAAGTGGTCTTTGGTCTCTGTCTCACCCTCTCTCCTGAGTACCTGTCCTTACCAGTTCCACGTTCTTCATAGTACAAGTGTACCTCGCAGCCTATTTCATTGATCTCTGCCATCTCAAATAATCTCTTGTTTGTCATTCTTTGCTGCCATCTGATCTTTGCGACCCGTCTCAGGCATTGGGATTGGAAACTATTCAGTTTTCTTTCGTCAGCTTTGTGATCTTCCACGTTTCAAAGCCATATACCAGGACCTGTCGAAGTTAAGTCTTGAATAGGTACGGGTATATTTTGGTTCTCCTTCATATTCCTCTGGCTGCTCCCCTTCCCTAGTCTCTGGAATTCACAGTGAGCCTTCTGCAATTGCTTTGTAATATCTTTACTGCCTCCACCCTCCTCAGCTACAGTAGCTCCTAGGTATGGAAACTTCTCAATGTCTTCCACATTCTTGCCATTCACCAGGATGCTCTCCCTATTGCTAGCATACTCATTGCTCAGTGTCTTGCACTTTCTCGCACTGAGTTTAAGGCCTTCTCTGGCTAGCCTTTATAGGTTCCAGTCAATATTTCAACTCTCCAAACTGATAACAATACATATCTTTCAACTTCATTCTGAGAATTTGTTAGTAAATCTATAAATAATCCTAAATAATATTTGATGATTTTCTGAGACCTACCTTCTCCTAGCACTGAGTACTGAACTCCTGGTGGGTTTCTCAGTAGATGGAGGTGCCGCTTGATGTTTAGGCTAAAAAATATATTCAGTAACAAAAATATTATCCACAGCTTATTATGTAGATAAAGGTGTTTTACTGGAAAATACACCACTTGCAAAATAAATATATGAAGCTACATCTGGGAACTGAGTGGTGCACTTTGTCCTTTTTTTCATGGTTGTTGTTTGTATAAGGTAAACAGTCAGTTTGTCTATATAATAATAGAAAATTACATGGTGGCAGTGAAGATATGAATTTTTTTAATGTTCAAACAGTATCTGACTCACTTGTCACCGTTTTTATTGCTTTTACCATTGCTATTGCTTTTACCGCTTAAAAATACATGTAAAACTAAAATGTTTCCCCCACTTTGTAATACTCTATAATGTATATCTAATCATTTATCTAATACCCCCCCACCCGCCAAAAAAAATTGAAATCTGTATACTAAAATTCATTAGTATAAAGACATACTCTATTAGTTACTAGGTTAACCATATGTAGTTAATAAATTGTTCATAGTAATTTATTGGAACATAGTTTGTCATCAATACCTTGAGGCTTTTCTGTGATTCCATTCTATTCTTAAGAAGTCTCACTTTGTTCATTGTCACACTGTTTTCCTTGATGGCTTCCTAAAAAAAAAATAACACAGTTCAGCTCAGCTTTTATAAAGAGAAGCAACTCAATACAGACCGTTCAGTACAGTGTTAAATTAAATCAAACCTGTGATATTGGGGGCGGATTTTCCTCTTCTTCTTCATCATACAAATTGTACATTGAAGCACCACTAAAAGTAATGAAAAGAACAGCAACATATTAAAATAAGAACATTATTTTAAACTGTTGTCTATTAGTCAATCTTGAGAAGAAAATAATTTCTTTATGTTGAACCCATGGCTAGAGCTGTTGCATAAAAATGCTTCATCTATATGATAGTGGTAGGCTACAGTGTGAACAATTAAGCACTGGATGAAAAGTTGAATATCATAAGTTTAGTATCACTTACAGTAACAAGGAAGAACATTTTTTATTTTTTCCGTGACAGTCAATATGCAACTTAAAATTTTTTAGTGAAATTGATCATTACCTCAAGGAGTCTGAGAGAGGGGTCAAAGTACCATCTCCTCTATCCACAACTCGAAAGAAATTCAACTGGTCTCCATCCCTGGGAAAACAAAATGTACATCATTCAGTGGTTTACCAGCAGTGTAAAATATATGACTTAAGATCACAGGAGCCTGATACCTCATCAGTCCACTGCGTGGGATTCAACTCTGATGATCTTGCAATTTGCTGATAATCACTTAACAATATACAACATCAAAAATGCACTACACAAGAAAAGTAAGTTTCTCATAAATGCAAAAAAGAAAGTGCTGATTCTATAATATGATTACCTGAAAACAAGCAAGGTTACTTGACGGTTATCCTTAGGGAGTTTGTCCCAGATTTCTTCCCTGTAAATCAAAAGAATACTGCTGTCAACATAACTTACTGTATAACTACCTAATTTGACATAATATTTGAACAATTTTTCCAAACTTTGTTCAAATTCTAAGGGTTTCAGACGAGAGTCTAACTTATTCCAGTTTTGCGACATGAAATCTGGAGCAACAAAGACAGTTCTTCATTTCTGTGCATACCTGTTGGCATCCATGTACTCAGCCATTTCTCTTAGAGTAGGGTCTTCAACAGGTACTACAAAGAAACAAATACCAAAAAACATAATTCAGAACAACATCGAGATGAAACAGGCTGAAAATGATGTACTCTTGTCAAGTACATACCAGTTCAACCTAGTTTAACATTCTTAGTCGTAAAAAACTAATATGGATTCACTTGTTAGCAATCCCATAGCTAAGGGAGATATTTTGAATTGATCACACAAAATTTGGCACAAGGTTCTATTGTCATCACACTCTTAACAATGAAAATTTGCACTTAAGAAATAGAAATTCAAAATATTTTCTGTGTTTGGGAGAATGAAAAATGCTACGTGAACACAAGCAAGAGGCAAATGTTTTCAGAGTTCTCCCAAACTTCATGAGTATTTCAAAAAGCCAATAGAAACACTGGGAAAAAATTTTCGGGGAAAGAGAGGAAGAACACACATCAAATTTATTTTGACTATATGTATATTGACTGCAGTAAATTTTCTTTGCTGGCTCCATCATTACATCAACAGGTCATTCTAGTCCTGTGTTTTCATTAACAATAAGTTACAGAAGTACAGCTTTAGCACATTTCCCAGTAGAAGATTTCAGAATTACATACTATACAGTTCATATACTACTCACTTCTTCTTGTATTGATAGGACCTCCTCTCATGGCCAGGACTAGTTGCAGTGTTGCCCCATCAGTGATGCTGCAATAAAACATAATTTAAGAGTGATCAGGAAAGTATATTGGACAGTGGAAAAGTATTTTATTGGTGTCAGAATCCCTAGGCAATTTTGAGCATTACTATACAGTTGTCAACAGTAACAAAAGTCTAACAGGTTGTCTTCTAATTTGGTAAAGCCAGTACCAGCAACAAAGTGATAACAAAGGACCTATCAAAAACTCTCTCTTTTTCAGATAAAAGCCACTCACTTGTAGTCATGAAGACAATAGTCATCTTCCAATTCTACAGATCGCCATATCAAATGCTGCTGAGACATTGGGATGCCTGCAAATTAAACACAATTCTAGATTCAACTTATGATCTTTCTGTGTACTGGACAATTGCTCTTTCTACGAGATACAACAAGTACAGTAGAACCCAGTTATATGGAAGGGCCCATAAGGCTAGGCTAATAATGTTATGAGAGTATGTCACTTGAAACCCAAAAATTGTCCATTGTCCACATCAACCTGTGCCCATATTGGACAGGGTAAAACAAGAGGAAAAAACTGTCTGTAATAAGCTGGTATCCAAAGAGCAGAGTTCCATGGTAAACACACAAAATGTGCTAGTCAGTGACACAAAAGGCATGACATGACCTGTGAATTGTGTACCCAGAAAGGAACCACACCAACAATAATCTCACGCCACTCATAAAGCCAAGTGACATTTTTGCCTCACAGATGGCAAGTGCATTGCCAACGTTCCATCAAGTTATAAATAATGTAAATGCTAAACAAGAAGATCTTTTAGATCTTACAACCGCACTTGTAAAATTTAAATGTATTTTTAGCACTACTGTCGCAACGCAGTGCACATTCCAAAGCAGTCCTTGATGATCCACTGAGTACTATAGACACCACATCACTTAATCAACACAAACTGTATATTATTGCACCATTACTCTTAGCCTTCATGAAATCTATGAAGGCATTATGCCCATGAACGATACAAAAAAGTAACGAGTGTCACAGTAGCTTGTGTTTACCTCGGCAAATAATTTTCCTTCAAATCTCTGAACTCACTTCAATGAAACAGGCACAGAATTCACTTCAATTGCCAAGGCCACAAGAAATACTCACAAAATTGCACATAAATTAATGGCCGTCGCCTCTGGGGAATTACCAGGTAAACTTCCAAAGTAAGCACTATCTTATTTGTCATGTAGCAAAAGTAAAATATGCAAGGTCAGCGCATACCATGGCTGACACTGCGATAAAACCAAAAGAAAATATATTTTATACACTATAAAGTAAACAATATCTGTAAAATTTTCCATACATTAATGTTTCAACAGCTTTTAGCGAATGAGCATTACATGTTGTGAGACTCATAGTCCCGATTATGCTTTGGCCAAGTGGAGGTTTGCATCTGGTCACCGAAAAAAAAAAAACCAAGGGGAGATTAAGAACCGCGCTATGGCCATGGCTGCACAGTTAATTAGAGCTTTGCAACTCAAGCCTTGATAGGCAAAAAGCTGGCAGCTGTACATATTACCACTACATCTTGCAAACCTAAAACAGCTCATTGGGCACAACATAAGCCAGATTTTTTGTCATATACATGTATGTCATTGTACCATAACATATAATACATGTACATGTAACAACACTGTTTATGTTTGAAGATTTGATAAATTTTCTGGAAGTCTTTCAAGAGTGTTACCAAGGTCATCATGGACTAAGAATTATGGCCAATGAACCAGTTAGTTGCATTCTGTTTTCAATGTCTAACGTCTGCAAATGTAGATCCAGTGTCATCATGTTGCCAACTTTATGTTGTAATTTTTTAAAAGTGCCAACTTTAATTTTGGAGCACAATAATCAGCATTATCTAACACTCAAGTGACATAATGAGTCAATGCCTTAGATCTGGTTATTGACAAATGTCAGTGACCAGATTAAAACTCATCAGATGAAAAGTCTGAATATTTTGATAAAGGCACAACAGCGAGTTCAAGTTCATTTGGCCGAATATAATCCAGAAACAATTAAACGTTTGTGAATCTACACCATGGTTAAAAACAGGTTGGAGTAAACGTATATGATAACAAAACGATACAATAAGGCAAACAAGACGATGGCCTTATTTTGAGATCCATCGAAATCTGGAGTACTGTACAATTACACAACACATCGTTCTGCACGTAATACTCGACATCACGCAATTGTTTCTTTTCAGACAAAACTGTAACTAACATATCTTTTTAATCAATAGATATTTAAGCTTAAAGAAAAATCGGGTTGAATAACACACAGGCAGTTTCATCGTACCAAAATATAACTTAAAGCCTTTTAAGCTTTTTATAGATTTGCCGAGTCATTTATTAGGCTAAAATCAAACACAATTCCAGATATTATCTATTAAAAAAACAGACGCAATATACCAGGCAATCCACATTGTTTCGTTTTATCACTAACTCTGTGAAAATTTCGATTTCTTTATGAGAAGAATAACGCTTTTTCCAAACGAATTATCCTTCCAAATTGAGCCCACTTGAAGAGTGTTTACAATAGGAGCAACACCACACATTTTAAATTATTTATGGTTAATGTGAGGACAAACCTTCGAAAACACGTACATTTAAAGGGAACTTTTTAAAATCGTAACAAGTATGACTTTTACACATTTGGGAAGCGATGGATCAAAACAAACTCTTTGAATTTTAACCCAATCGTTCCTATTCCCACGAATGATAACTTAACTTGCGATTAAGCTTACCTTCGAGACGTTGAATCTTAGCTTTGACGCTCATGATGGTTTCAAAAGGGCTAACTCGTAGTTCAAAGGCTGTTCCAGTTAATGTCTCAATAAACAGGTCCATCTATGGACCTTCCCAATGCAGTTCTTGCACTCCAAGTTAATCCTTCGCCACAAAAGCCTTCTCAAACCATGTTTTAATGTCCGACGTCTGTAATCGACTTCTTGTAAACATCTTGCTTTTAAACTATTCCTCGCCAACAAAAACAAATTTAAGGCACTACATCGACGATAATCGCAACAGATTTAGCGGTATTGAAGAAGAGTGTGGAAATATTTTAGCTTTCTACATCCTTCGAACAAAACTTTTCGGAACGTGTCGGCCCTACTGCATTTCTTGTTTGTTCCCAGGGTTCCCGGATGATGAAAAGGTTGTCATGGAAACTCCCGCAAAACTTATTTTTGAGTGTAAACAAAGGGTAACAACGCGAAGTCACTTCACCAATCATATTATCGTGTTAAGCGTCCTTTTAATTGGTTTTTCAGCCCATTTACGTAGGACTTATGAGAGAGAGTACTTGAAAAAACAGTTGCCTTTCAAAACAACACAATAATCTGATGTCGAATAATTGAACAAGGTTTACATAAATCTACCTTCGTCGAAATGTCCTTTCATCAATGTCCTTGCGGCCCGCATATCGTATCGCTTCCGATATGTAGGTATGTTTTTTTTATGAAAGGTTTATTTTCTGGGATTTGAGAGTGTGAGATTGTTCGTTACTCGTGAGCACAAATGTCCTTCACGGAGCCCGGATTAAAAAAAAATCAAATATAACCTTGACAGCTCGACTGTTTTGATTCCATGTTTTAAGTTTGCCCACCCACAGAGGAAATTTGAGCGGGTAAAAAATAATTTCTCCATGTTCTTCCTTAAATGTGAGACTACGGAGGACTACGGAGATTCCGAAGTTATATTTTCGTGGATTTGGCTCTTTCCAGACAGTGTATTTTTATGGTAGTCATTGCTTCTTTCGCACATTCCAGGTTGAGGTTCGGAACAAGACCGGCAGAGCGATAGTTTGATTACGAGTAATCCCTCTGTCGAGCGTGATCGAAACGGCAAGGATTTCGTGTGACCTATCGTTTCTCGCCCTTCTCTTTCTCGTCACGCACGGCGGATTAAGCGAGACGAGCTACTCGTTGCCTAGGCAATGGCCAATTATGAAGCAATTCAATGCGGGAGAGATGAGAGAGGGGTCCTTTGTTCCCAAAACCCGTTTATTGTCGGCCTAAATTATTATTTAAATATCCGATCCCGTACAAGGTCACTTGTCAATCTCGCACTGACCATGAGATCAGGGACACCAACTTGGCCATCGCCCTTGTCTTTCTTTATATAAGACCAGAAGGACCCGGGGTTCTCCTGAAGATTGCCTGTGAAAGAAGCCACATACATATTCATTTCTTGCCTTTGTTAGTTCATGCCTCTAGCTGGCCCAATCCGTTTCATTGCTTGATCTTTTAGCACGGTTATATAGCCTTTGCTTCCTCTTACATAATCGTCTACTGGGATATTTTTGTATTTATTTATTATTTTATTATTATTATCTGTTACTTATGTTTTAATTGTTTTTTTAATAGCTGGCGTGATAGTTATTGATAGTTTTGTGCCGACTTTACATGTAGATATAGATGCAGATGTTATTTTTTTTACTTGGTGCCTCTCATCAGCTCCACCACACCTATCGCTTCGCTCTCTGCCGCTCGAGCATGTCGCTCCGCTTTTGGCCGCTCGCTAGTGTGACTTAAAGGTGAGTCTGCTCGCTGGCTAAATTATCTCCCATAGTCCATCAATATTTTCCTCCACATATCCTGAATCCCGTATTTTTTTTCCTTTTCTATCCCTATGCCCCCTCATAGAGCCTTATAGCGGCAAGTGACCATCGACTGGGTGTGGAAAGTGTCCTCTCTCCAAGAAAAATTGAAAAGAACAGCCCAACAAATCAATGTTCTTTTTTATTCTATTATACTCTCTTTTTTTCATAAAACTACCTTTCGTTGTCACGAGTTTTCAAAGAAACTGAACATGGGACACAGGCTTAAGATTACTTTCGTCTTTCTTAGTTTTATCCTGCGCTTCAGGAGATTTAGTCTCCCTCCAAGATTTTACAATCTTTTCAATTGCACCAGGCGTCCATGAATGTGACAAAGGAGAAGACTCTATCTTGCTCAATAGTTTTGACCTTGACAATTTTCTTGTGCGTTGTATGGAAGGTGGCAAGTTTTGTTTGCTTCCTTCCTTTGTTTCCGAATCTGTACTATCTTTCCGCAGTCTTGTTTCGGTGCCGGAATTGTCTCCTTCAAGCGATGGTGACGCGGATCGCCATCTGCTTGGCCTTCCCGAGTCTGAATCGGACGTTCTGCCATCGGTTTCATCCTGAGCTAGAGAAGTTCCTAGACGAGCAACGCTTCTTCTCCCAGATTTTCTTGACTCTGATCCTGAATCTTCGTTATTTTTTCCGGTGTATGAGGATGGATTGCCTCGTCTGCGCGATTTAGAAGAGTCTGATTCGTATTCTCGCCCATCCGAATCTTCTTGACTTCTTTCCGCGCTCGATTGAGAATTGGATCTTTCGAACGCAGGTCCCGATTTGTCTGAAACAAGAAAGCAACAATGAGAAAGTTTTCGCGGGGGTTTGCGTGACATTTTCAATCTTCCACGTGATAGAAGCAGGCATAAACGTCACGTAAACCTCCTCGTCCTTGCCTAACTTGAGCTACTTGAGAATTTCGCTTACAATCTCTGGGGAGGGCAATAGGAAATCTCCACCGGGCTCAATCGGAGGGCTTGTAAGCGGATTTCTAAGGCCTTCCAGGAGTTCCCTATTTAGTACCAATAAGCAGTGCAAGGGAAGTCATCAAATCAAGTGACCTTGAATGTGTCTTCTCGCTTTAGTATAGAAGTCTGTATCACAGTCGCCCTCCCCGAAAGAAAAAAACAGAGAGAGCGTCCCTCCGATTTGTTTCTTTTGGGGAGGGCGGGCTAAAGCTATAGAATACTGAGCGATAAACATAACTGCTAGGGGATTACTAAAGCACCAAAAGTGTTGTAAAACGCCACGTAATTTCAAGCTTGTTTTAAAAGAAAAAATGATCAAGTGAAAACGAAATGATCTAAGTGAAAGGTAGTGCAAAGCTACGTTATTCTCTAGAATGACATAGTGTGACAGTTCTGAGTACTGTGTGAGGTCACACAACGCTCATGAAAATGTGTCACGGTATGAAACCTCGCTGCGAGGTACTGTCAAACAATGCTAACCCCTTTGGAAAACAACATTGCGTGACAGTCAAGTGAAAAAGCACTACGTCTGTGAGTGAAATGGATGAGGCGGTGACTGGTGTAAAGTGCAGTGAAGACCACCTTTCGGCAGATGCTCGGTGCTGGCGTGAGGTGATAGGACGAGGGATGAATATAACGAGTCTAGACCTTTCTGAGCCACGGTGATGTTCTGCTCCGCTTTCTGGATGTATTTGCTCAGCTGAACGTGACTCTGAAAATAGGACGCAATATGAATATATCTCGTTACGAGTTCAAAGATGAATGTGACGTGCGTGGACGTGATGGTGCGCTTTCTAGTTACAGTGCAGGTGATATTTAACCTTATTATTAATGGTGCTGTGATGGTGACGTGCCTCTTCCTCGAGCTCTAACTGCAACAACAAGCGAAAGCGATAGTTGGGATCGAGCGCAAAGCTATTGAAACCCGGAGATGGGGATGAGGCACTTCACCATTACAGTACAGGCCCTAAACATTCTCTCATTCTCTGGGGCAGAGGCGGCCAGGTCAGGTAGGTGCAAAGGTGACTCATTAATAGCAATGTCAAGTCTTCTGCGATTTATAAAATTAAAATATTGTAGGAAAACATGCATTACGGACACAATGATAGACCAAAAGGAAACAAGAACGGCTAAGACTGGGGAACTCTGAGACGAATTACGATCAACTATCTCGACTAAATTTTGCGAAATCCGCCACCATCCTTAGCTAGCCTTGGCACAGCTCCGTTACAGCACTCTTTCCGTGCTAATATAAGCTATCCTATTCTAATTTCCGCGATTCCATAAGGAGTTAAGCCTTTGTACTCAGAAACAGATGTTGTTGTCGTGTTTTACTCAAATTAACACATCTCGAGGAATCGATTCAGTACTGGTGAGTTCATTTAACTTTCCTCGACTCTAACTACTCATTTCAATACAAGTTACCAACCTTAGATGACTCTCCTAAATGTCTCACAAAGGCATCTCTGAGCCGGTTCCTGGACAAAAGAAGAAAAAAGCAAATACATTGTCGGTTATTGTCGCTCTATACCCTGTGTTCGGCAACTTTTGAGCAACTCTTGGCGTTTAGAACAACGTTTTTGGAATATCAAGAAATTTAGGTAGCAACGCTTTGAATTTTCGGCAATTTGTATACACATTTTCGACATTCCAGTGAATTCCAGTGAGCAACTATCCAGCATTTTACCCCCACAGGCGGTACTCAGCATAGTTTAGTACAGGCAAGCTCCACCCCTACTCAGAACTCTGCATACCTTTCCAAAACCCTTGGAATGAAGTCAATGAACAACACTACGGGATAATGTGAAGCACTACCAAAAGAATTGTTAACCAAAAACAAGTATCATTTATTCAGTTCCCGTTCATGTTATTCCTAAATGACAGGTTTCCCTACCCCATCATAAATACCTCAACTCGTGTAGTCTCTACCTTTTTATATACCTGAAGCCTAAAAAAGGTAACCCTTTCGAATGAAACCTCCCCGCGTAGGTCGGCATAGGGAGTACCGGGATCTATCCACCACCTAAAGTACCACCGTTGCAAACTAAGTTCGGTTTGGTTTGGGACGTGTAAAACCAAAAGCAAAGAAATCACAAACAAAACAATAGACTAAGAGCAACCCATCCTCGGAGACCGGGGCTCGTCGGGACGACGCGATATCTTCTGGCCAATCAGCGGGAAGGAATTCAAATGCTACGGGAACTTCTCTGGAAAGAGTAAGTGTGGCCTGGCGGTCTGTTAGTGCCCAAGGGCCTCTCCTGCTCTTGATGTAAATTTTCGCCCGAAAATGTCGCGTCATCTCGACTAGCCGGCTGCCCCTGGGTCTCTTAGGATGCGAGCAACCCTTCTTTTTCGCTGTTTCGTTAACTTATAAAACAGTCGCCTCCATTTATTCTTCACAAAAGAGAAGCGCATGATTCACGCCAAAAAAATCATCCCATAAATTGAAAAAGAAGATAAAACTAGTCAAAAACACTACATAGAATACGCTACGGTTAACATCTCCAGCAGGCGATTTTTCACGTCGAATCATAGCCCGCGGGAATGAAATGAACGATGTTTTGTAAGGTAAACGTCATGTCAACAATCTACCCGTCTACTGAACAAACCTGATGTCTGCTTTCACTGTATCCTTTTTATTCTGAAAGTTTGGAACCTGTTCAGCAACAAAATATTACGTCAGTGGCAATAATTGACACTGCAGCAGCTATAATGAGGAATTTACGAGGATCATGTCTTTATTGGACATTCTTGCTGTCATTTTTGCTGACCCGCTCACATTCCTTTGTGTTGTAAGTTGACGATGGTCCGGTTTATGCCGTCTGTGTATAAATACGGGCAAGCAGATGGATCATCCATCCACACGAGCTATCGCGATAGTCCCTCTTATGAGGCGAAGCATCGTGGAAAACACGTCAAGACGGATGATCCGTCTGCTTGCCCGTACTTATACACAGACGGATTATCAGACGAGCTATCGTTCTTTTCCCAAGCATGTCCCAGACGAATAATTCGCCTCCAGTATAAATCGGTCGGAAAATCGGTCCAATAAGCGAAGTTCAAAGAAAAGTAGGAGAAAAGGGAAAGAAGCGGATTGATGCGTTAATTTTTTTTTAAACTCTATCCGCCTCCTTTCCTTTAAATTTACACCTGCTTTTAGTGCATAGCAACTATCTTTTCGCAGGCGCTCTTGACATGCAATGTAACCTGGCCTACGCCAAAAATGTAAGCACGGTGGACTTCCTTGCGAACTCGACTTCTAGTCATGAAAGATGGATTTATTTGACTTCAAGCAAAGGCTAGGAGTATCAAGAAAACATTCTGTGAGAGATAAATTGACTGTTTTGAAATTTTACATCTTAGGAATATTATCTATGCGGTAGCAACCCAATTCTACCGGAAGTTACCATTGAGAGGCGATCGACTCCTCTAAAATCGCTTGAAATATCCCGTAAATCGGGAAACATGCAAGTCCACCACCTTCTTCCATCATTTGAAGTAAGTAATTATCATTTATTTGTCATTTGTTCCGCTAATAACCGAAAAAATGCCAGATTTACAGTTAAACAGTCTTTCCGCTACATACGTCATCACTTTGATTACCAGAGAGAAGTTTTTCACGCATGGTTGCATAGCAGAAACACGATTCCCATCCCGGCTAACCTGAAGGTGTCTTCGAGTTACAACACAAGATCACAGGCAACCTACATGCACCCAGGGACACGACGACAGATCTACAACAACATCTTCTTCCTAAGCTTGCATCAAATATACGCCAGATCAAACCAGAGACCCCTTTCCGACTGGCCCGACGGCCACATTTTAACATTGAACGTTTTTTTCCTAGTACTGTAAGAGCACCATGTACAGTACTGTATTACTTTGCACTATATTATATCAATGCACTTCGCTTGCATGCAGTCACCTCACAACAACATAAAATGTTTAGGGCCCTTTCTTTTCTCTTCGAACAGGATATTCTGCTCGCTTTGGTCGCTGAATTTTTTTTCCGTTCTCGCCCGGAACCTGTTCGCAGTCTATTTCTCGTATTTTATTGGATCGTTGATACAATCGTGAGAGAACTGGAACCCGTCAAGTCTCGCGTTTTGCGCTGGCCTAGGGAGTGGTCAATGAGGAACACGGGCGGGTCAGCAAATGAAAGTGGGGGTGGTCGCTGTACAGAAGTTCAAGCCCATTCCTCAATTCGGTGATTTTCGTAGTATCTCCCAGGATAAATAGTCTGGTATGCCTTACCGTGCTCAAGGAAAGAGGACCAGGGCTGGTGGATCGATATCTCAGTTCTGTGATCTTCTGTTGCTGTTGTTGTATCTGGTCCGTCAGAGACTTGACTTGTCTCTTAAAGTAAGCCATCTCATCTCGATTATCTTGAGCTTCCTAAAAACCCAACCAAAAATAAGCGTCAGAGACAAGTCTAGACAGAATTTCCAGCCTTTGCCGGAGTGTTATTATGATCTGTCATGGGCTCATGGCCAAGTCTTACTGTTCCAATTATTGGAATATCATCAGCTGACAGCACTAGTTCTGGACAGCAACTAGGGCTGCAATAACCCCTCCCAGAATATCTTGAAAAGTTCAGCCTAAATTTTACAAGTTCGTCGTTTGTAATCCGTGTTATGTTAGTAAACTACTATTTTCAGGTTTCCTTCAATTTAAAGGATATTTTGTACAGGGCCAAAATATCTTGGCTGAGCCCCTTTAGCAGGTCATCTCTTAGTATTGAGTTCTTCCTTCAAGAACCCATAGACTACTGGGTAGAAAGAAGCACTGTCACTGTCACAATGCAGGGGTTCTGCCCCCCACTTCATTTCATCCAGTCCCCCTAAAGGCACTTTCCCAACTAAGGTATTCTTAGTATAATCCAGACTCCACGGCTATGTTAGACTGCATAGCGGACATAAAATAGAGGAGAAGGGTGAAGGATCAGCAGCTTATTGCCTTGTCTGTATTCTTGACTTACCAGTTGTTTTTGAAGCATTCTGATCGTGTGATTCTTGCTGTCCAGTTCGTGTTCAAGTTCTTCTCTTGCTATCATCAGAGAGTTCCTCTCCTAACAAAAAACAACCAGTAGTCACTGTAGATCTTATTCAACAAGAGTAGAGCATACATCAACATAAACACAAGCTTGATGACATTATCAAAGTGTTATTGATTAATATTATTAGTTCAACTGGTCTAGAGACAAACTTCTTTAACCACCAGCAACAACACAGTGGGGGGGACCCCCATATAAAAAGGACAGGGGGCACTCCTCTAAACTTTTGAAAAGTTTCCCTAAGAGGTACTGAGATCTTGTTTTGTGGGTGTGGCTTGATATGTTTTTAACCCGTAAGCTCGGTTCTACCAGTAATTCTAAAACAGAACATTATCTCCTCTCATTTTTTTTCAGCTCAGTCAATAACCTAAGAGGTACTGAAAAAGCTACCACAGTGGACCTTTTGAGACTGAACACCCTAGGAGGCAACAAAACCGCTTCTTTACCCCAATAGGTGCAACAAGCACCCCTGTCCTTTTAATATGGACCCCCACACATCCCATACATCTTCTGTACATCTTGTGTTTCAAGAGCTAGCGTCATTGTTATCAATCAATCAATCAATCAATCCCTTTAAGACTTCTAAGAGGTGCATGATGCTTCAGAGCAATTTGAAACAACAAGCTCTTAACTATTAATTT
>OMLO01001223.1_pt1:0-15000 | contig 19317 bp, 11 predicted proteins | sample 1674811 | NCBI WGS metagenome assembly OMLO01 (sample SAMN06265003, study PRJEB25207) | coral metagenome | isolation source: Coral host | place: Mexico:La Bocana,Puerto Morelos, Mexico | collected 2008-11-13 | reverse complement strand
ATAATAATAATAATAATAATATTTAAACAGGGGGCGATCTCACATAAAGTGGTTTCAGAACGGCCCTGTAAGTTTTCAGAACGGCCCCAAATTTTAATTGTATCGGCAACATTTGAGCAATGGAGTCTGATAAAACTTCCAGGCTTTCCGTCTCATATCGTCTTTGAGGCTCGTTTGTGAAATATATTCATTTGCATTTGGTGAAAAGTGTTGGGAAAACAAAGTTACAAAACTAAAATATTCAATCACAGCGTGGCTTCATTTTAGCAACCCGTCTATAACGGAAAAGACGTCAGATAGAAGCTTGTATTTATGGTCGCCGTATTGAAAAGGAAATCGATCTTTTTTCTCGAAACAATAAATGATTAATTGTACTTGTGAACAGATCGGATTTTTCTAATTACCACTTGTGGATGCGGTAGCCACTCGTGGAAATTACTAAAAGGTCCTTTCTGTTTACGCGCAGATCGATACAAAGAACATAGGATCCTTGCTCGAAGGCCGAGTAGGATTGGGCCGAATGTGCTCACGCCGGACATAAACTGATGCTTTTATAGTCCGCTCTGCGAAAGCTACCATGACCGAAGAAAGGGTTTCTTCTCTACCAACAGAACCCCAAGTAGATGTGGAAGGTACAGGATCCGATGTAGAACTCGAAAGAGGAGGAAAACAAGCGAAGTTTGACGAGGAAGACAGTGATAATGACTCCACAGTGAGCAGTTCAAACTCGAATTCAACACAAGCTACAGTGGGAAAAAGAGGATTTCGTGGCAAAGGCAGGAAGAAAAAAAGTTTAGCTTTCAGATGTGTCAATTTTCTCAAGGTAACATGTGTGGTCTTTTCAGTTAGTGTTATTCTTTTCATGTTGTCGGAGTTTTCTGATGAATTTTACTTTTTGTTTCCCGCGTTTGAATTATTTTAATTAGCCTTTGCAACACGTGCTTTGTGTTTCGTGATTGAAGGTTCGAAAATAGGCAGTCGTCACCAGTTGTGTTTTAAGGAAATTCGTGGAAAAGAATATTAGTTCGTTGCTATGAGGTCTTGTCCAAGACTTGAGCAATGGGACGCATTTTTGTGCATTAAGCCCGCGGTAGCTGCTGGTCAGTTCAGTTGCAAGTAGCAACAGGAGAGTCAGAGGAACTGATAGTAAAATAAAACAATTACTTTGGCTCTCAAACTAGAGAAACTTATTGAGCACCCATGGCCACCCCCACATCACTTTGAAGAGGCAAAAAATTGAACAAATTGTAAATATTATCGTACAAATGAAGGAAACTCTCTTTTTTTAACGAGCATGTTTTTGTAGTCCACTCCTCGTCATATTGATTTTTGACTGTATACAGTTATGCAGTGCTAACTATTTTGGCTGTCAAGCCTTCCATGACCTTTATTGTGACAAACATTATTGAGATGGTGGGTACACTTTACTTTCGACACCAACACAATTCATTCTTCAACTTCCTAAAATGTGACTTGCTTCGAATTATCCATCTAAAATTAACAGGAGGACCATAAACAGCCCATATTTGCAGTTCAGTTTAATCACAACGTACCAGAAGGAACAGACGATCTCCACATGTTTGCCACAGTGGGCAGCAACAGGGTACAGTAACTAAAATATATTTTTTTAATTGACAGTCAACATCTCTGATAGATGGCAGTGCCAGAAATAGAGAATCCATACATATTTCCAAAAACTAGGAACCTGGACATTTCAAAGAATTACAGGAACGTCACAAATAATTCTGAAAGTTCTCATAATTTTCAGGGCAACCATTATAAGGATATTGACTTCATGGTGCTGCTATTGATTTTCTTATATTAAGTATTAGCTGCCCTTGTCCACAGAAATATTTATTAAATAAATTAAATTAATCAAAATTTGTGCTACTTTCTAGTTTATATTAATTTCCAATATTGTTGATAGTAAAAAAAAATATTAAAAAATGAAAACTTCATAGAATATTTTTAGCTTAAATTTACTGAGTGTTTTGTGAGATAAAAACCCTTTACTTCACCAGGTGACAATCTACCAATGTGAAGCCAAAGGTGTGGTGAAGCTTCTGCAAGCATATATGGATGCTGATGTATCCTTTTATTGACATGATTATATTCTGGTGCCCTATCGCTCTCCTCAAGATAATATGAGTTAAAAAAAATTAAGAGTTAACCAACCAATGGTATACAGTTGGTGTTTACTCTTAGTCAATTAAACAATTAATTTAAAATATTCAATATTTGATTTCACTTGCTGTTTAGCTGTTTTGCAATCAAAATATAATGCAGCAATGCAAACCCAGCCATGTAATTCTGACTCTAGCCATAGTTAGTAGAGGGACTCTACTAACTACTTCCCCTCTACTAACTATACTCTAGCGCACCGTTAAAGATACTTGCATATGAGAAAAATATTGTTGTCTAGATCTCCTGCTATAAATATTATATTATTTGAACCTGTACAATCTGTTGTGACTATACACCTTAGCAAATTGTAGCCCGAGGAAAGTTTCTATACTTGTGCTTGGTCTTACCACCCTGACACAGGAGAACCTTTACTTGCTGTTGCTGGCACAAGAGGAATGATCAGATTTATCAGGTTATTATAAATAATGATATTATTAATAATTAATATTATTCATCAAAATACTCTTTTTTAAAATACTTTTTAAAATTTTTTGATGCCTTCAGTAATGTATTTCTGAGTTATGAATTCCTTACTTAATTATTTAATTAATTATAGTCGAACATCATAATGCCAAGCCCAGGTTGTCACTTGCGAGAGCAGAGGCCATATTTGGCAAAAATATAGCCTTATAAGCATATGGTAACTGCAGAGCCTTGCCCCATGTCTTCAATGTTTTATTCATATTAAAAGTCAATTTGAAGAAAAAATACTGTACTTCCAACTGAGTTATTTCTATCTCTTGTGCTACCCAGAAATGTCTGATAATGTTACAACACAGTATTATTCAATTCTGCTCTATTATCTGCCATGTCCTTATGGGAGGTAACAAACAAGCTCTGAATGTTGTCATGTTTGCTTACAAGAGATGGTCGCTTACAAGAGTTTCTGTATGTAGCGATTTGACCTGGAAACTTCTGGTATTTTGGAGAACTGGTTGCTGAGAAAAAAGTAAATTAAATTAAAAGAAAATTAAAAAAGAATTAGACATCTGTAGTTAAGTTTGTAGAATACACAAATTAAAATGCTAACTATGCTATGTCTTCCTTTTTAGCTTTATAAATTGGTGATGATAATAAAGTAATAATAGTTTTTCATCAGTCGAAACAAAGCAAAAATACTAATATAAGATATTCTTGTTGTTTTCCAGCCCTATCAGTATGAACTGTATCAAAGTGAGTGCAAAGACCTATTGCAAGATGTTATTGTATGGTGTTAATAAGCCAAGGGCCCATTGCTAGCCAGAGATCATGAATTTTGCAAAAACCTTGTGTAGTATGTTTCTCAAACAATCCTTTCATTTTCTTGATACTATCAGGGGTGTCACAAACAACACTCCTCTTGTGTGATCCTCTTTAAGATGAACTGTTTTTTGTGACAAAAGGTTGAAAAGTCCAACTTCAGTTGAATTTATTACCTTCTGCTGTGCTTTGTTTGTAGCATTATATTGGCCATGGAGGAGCTGTTAATGAGCTTAAGTTTCACCCTGTGGATCCTTATCTTCTTCTCTCGGCAAGCAAAGGTAGCAATTTTTGACCTGAAACAACAACTGCCAAGCCAAGTCAATAGTAAAACAAACTTTCCATGCAGCATATTGCATTTGCTTTATCTTTGTTAAGTAGTTAAGGAAGCCTTGTGTGTGAATTCAGAGTAATTTTCTCATGGTTTATTTAATACCCTCATTCTTTATCAAGTGCCCTCCACCCCACAGTATAGGGTATTTTTGCCATAGGCTATTTCAGTTAGTATGCATTTTCTAACATGTGTCCACCCACCTATTGTGTTAATGGCAGATCACAGTTTGAGATTGTGGAATATCAAAACAGATGTGCTGGTTGCTGTATTTGGTGGAGTAGATGGTCACAGAGATGAAGTTCTTAGTACAGTAAGTGACTGAAGATTTTAGAATTTCTGAGATGAAAATAACAAACATCAATATTCAATTTGAAGTATGCCTAGATTTCAACTCATTACTTTGTAGTTAGAACAAGTGAATCTTTAATTAATTAAAAATTACATTCAGTTGTTGTTTACTAGCTGGTTGCATGCTCACATACAGGCTGATCTATTTTTTTTTTCATTTCTGTGAACATGGAAAATTCTGTGCGACAATTTTACAATAACTATGTGGTTCTGTTTTGCCTTCTGCACATTGTTCACTTTTTCAGTGAAGCTACATACATTTACATGTAAAAGGAGTTCAGTTGTGCTGTCATGTTCTCATCAAGGTGTTATTTTATTTGTTCAAAGGACTTCGACATCCTTGGTGAAAAGATGGTATCCTGTGGTATGGATCACTCCCTTAAGATATGGTCACTTCAAACTGATGCCATGAAAAAAGTATGTCACAAACCAAAATATGTGGTCACAAGTTCTTCCTGCTAGTGTTGCAAATGATTTTGAAAGTTCATATTAAGACTACAAGAGTGTTGGGACTTTACCCTTTTCTTCTGATTCCTGGACCCGAGATTAATTACTTTTAATCATTGATTAACAAAATCAGGCTTACCAATCTCTCCGGCCTCTTTGACCTATCCACTTTTTTTCTCCCGAGTTCTCAGTTCCCATTCGCCCATCTGCTTCCCAAGTTAGGGAGATAGATGGGATAACAAATTGCGTCTTTTTAAATTAAATTTGAATCGAAAAGAAAAATGACCTAATGTCCAAATTTAAAGTTAATTATTCTTTATTTACATTCCTTTCTTGCTTTTGCCAGGCTATCATGGACTCTCACACTTACGATCAGAGCAAAACTGAGAAGTAAGTATACATCCCGAAAAGTGTGTTGAAAACACAGTTTAATATCTTCTTGTCGATAAGTGCTGCGTTAGGTCATCTAATGAGAGAAATGTGGCACTCTGGTGACTACTTTTTCTCGGAAATGTGAAAAGGTCCTCCTTTAGCTGAAATACAGCAGTCTTCATTTCAGTGTTATGCACTTTTGCGCTACATGATTGCTTGAAAAACTCGCGCCACTTTTTCATCCAATTAATAATGGTAATTGAACTGAGTGGAGTGCAATTTGGTCCGAAATCATACGCGTGATTTCAAAATTGATTTGAAATCATAAGTATGATTTCGGACCAAAATTGCACGACCTGAAGTTCAATTTCCACTTTATTACATCCATTTTGAAATCACGCAATTTAAAAGCCTAAAAAAGAACTACTAGAACAACAAAAGTTGCCAAATTTGCCAAACAATGGCCTTTTTGCCTTTCACTTTCCTGCAATGTGATTGGTTAGTTTTAAAAAAATCTTGAAATCTTATTGGTTGTTTTGTTTTACTGTCTCATTCTCATTGGCTGAGAAAAAGATGCGATTTAGAACAAAAATAGTGCGATTTGGGAATAAATCGCACTGCCGAGAGCCAATCAGATTGCAACAATAACCAGTGATTTCAAAATGGATGTAATAAGAAGTAAAACCAAACGCAGTGGTGACTCGTCCGCGCACGTTTTCCCGCGCTTTACGTTAGCTGCATGTAATATCTTCAAGTTGTGATTGGTTCACTTTCTGTGTTGTTTGTGACTGGCCGGGGTGGTTACATATTTTGATTTTATGATTCTAGGGGCGCTTTCTATTCAACCACAAATTCTGAATATGTAGATACAAAAGTAAATGAAGCGGTAACTTCCTGGGAAAGGTTCCGGAAAATGCGGAAACTCTTGAATTTCCGAAAAGCGAACCATTCAACCGAACGTTCAAGCTAAAATTCCGGGAGGGAAGTGAAATGAAACGGAAATTCCCGGGAAGAAATTTCGGTAAATTTCGGTATATATCGCAATGTGGTTATCTTTTAAGCTGTTCCATTCGTCAGCGGAAATTTCTGGAAATGCAAACCGGAAATTTTCATCGAATGGAAAGTGCCTTAGATGCCAGTATTCAAGTACCAAATTATTTCAATATATCGTTGATCTGTTGTCTTCGTTGCAGAGCTTTTCACACAATTAAGGTTCACTATCCCGACTTCACAACTCGTGATATTCATAGAAACTACGTGGACAGTGTCCGTTGGTTTGGCGATCTTGTCTTGTCTAAGGTAACTTGGTTACTTTGTATTGAGTGTAGGCGTTAAGAAAAGTCTTGCTTGGTCGTTGATCCACTGTTTTGTTTTTCAGTCTTGTGAAAACTGCATTGTATGCTGGAAACCACAAGAGCGATTTGAGGACATCTTTAAAGGGGTAAGAGAAGTCTGTATCTGTAGTTATTCCACTGAGACAAATTAAGGCTTCAGTGAAGTGATGGAAATTTAAAAATGAATAAAAATATAAAGCAATGTATAATATGCACACAAATTTTTCTCTGAAGCCATGCAATGTCAAGTCAGACGAATCACTTGATTCGAGTTTTTACTTCTGATTGGCTAATTGACATCGTTGACAGCGGCCAAGGGAGAACTAATCACATTGATTCTGCTGTGTGTCTTCTTCCTTTCTGTTTTTCAGCCGTTTAATTCTGAGCGAGTCGTTACGGTTCTTCACAGGTGAGCAATCATGGCATTTTTGCTTCTTCACGAAGCCTTTCTCTGTACATAAAGTATTCTGTTCTTGTTTTTATTTGTCAATCTTGACTGGCCTTGTTCTTTTTTTTTTATTTCCTCAGGTTCGAGTTTTCGCAATGTGACATATGGTACATGCGGTTCTCGTTAGATTACGAACAAAAGGTAAGAAGAGTTGAAATGTTTATTCCGAATGTAAGATATCCCATAATCTCCTCATCGTTTTACTACGGTGTACTTCATTATTTTGTTACCAAACAATAAGTACAGTTTACAGGTATTAAAGAGACCAAACGGATACCACGAGTTTAATGATGTTTCTGATTTCTTGCAGTTGATGGCAGTCGGCAATCAAGCAGGGAAGACATTTGTTTGGGATATTGGTGTTGATGATCCAACTAAAGCTAGGTACAGCTAACTCCTTGTAAATGTTGTTTGTTGTGTTTTTAAATGTGAAATCTTCATTTTAAACCGAAGCTAAGTCCCTGGGCTGGTTTTGAAAATTTCTCGAGCTTTTTTTTGAAACTGAAAAGTTAACTTAAATCAACGTGTGCACAGTGCCAATCAGTGTGCAATAAACCAATCAGAACTCAAGATGGAAACACGTGACCGTTGCTAAAAGCAGAGGTGATGACGTGAAAAGACATCTGATCTCTGATTGGCTACCGCTAGTTGTGCGATTCTCCTTTAACCATTTAAAGCCAAACAGAGGGTTGGCATAAATATGAATGTTGCGCTTTCTTACTCTTGAAAACGTGAAGTTAACTTACTAAACTTGATTTTCTCAGGTCAACAACGCTTGTGCACAACAAGTGTATTTCGGCCATCAGGCAGACGGGATTCAGCAAGGATGGCAAGTGAGTGAACACTGAAGTGTCTTCAAATGAGGATCGTGTTTAGTCCAAACAACCTCCATCAGAACCTCCCCTCTCAAACTAGTCTCCTTCGCAGCCGCTTTTTGGGATGTCACGCAACGCTCCCCTCAGACTATTCTCAAACGCGCTAATATTAAATTCATCAAGCCTATAAAACAAAAGAAAATCACGACCGTGGTGTTTGGATCACGAATCTTGTGAGCATTGATAGATGCACATGTAGTTCTCCTTTTTCTTCTCAGTCTTAGTTTCTTATTGACAAGATATATGATATGTTCGACTCATTTCCAAACACCTGGCGGAATTCGTCAAAAGTATTCCGCTGCCCGCCATTTTTTCGACTTTCTTCGCCGTGTTATGGAAATGTGGAAGACACCGGCTCTTGTGATATATTACGTGTCACTATGTCGGGATAGTATTTTAGGTATTTTTGTCAATAGGTTTGGCGTTTAATCTGTTTCTGATTCCTTCACAGGATTTTAATCTCTGTATGTGATGACGGCACCCTCTGGAGATGGGACAGAGTCCGATAACTCGCCATTCGAGCCCGCTGTCGTTCAGTACTTTTCTGTATTATAGCTCCCTATTTTTGTACTGTATATTTTCTCATAACTCTACACGTGGTACCTTTCGTGCATTAAAAAGCCTGTACTAATTTACAGATGGTGTGGCGTCATATATTTTTAGATGTTACCTTGACCGACGCCAGTTCTCTTTGGGCTAGCCTCAGAATATTCAGCCAATGAGAACATGGAATGTCAGACGACTCGCCCCTGGACAATTCGCCCCCGATCTTCAGACAACTTGCCCGCGATTTAAAAACACCAATGTTACGTTGAACAAATATATTTTATGCTCATAAAGTAATACCAGGTAATTTCTTGAAAGAATAAGAAAGTTTGTTTTTTAAAGTACATTACGAGACTAAGACTTAGGTTTGTAGCCTTCGATTGTAACGATCGCGTTAACACATGAAGGTGACCATTTCATAATCCAGCCACAACATATGAAGTAATTGAAGTGAAACAGATCAAACTGTTTATGTTTTATGTTTTGGAGTCAACCTTCCTTCCAGACAAAAAAACAAAAACAGTTAGATCTGTTTCACTTCAAATGTTGTGGCTGGATTACGAAATGGTCACGTTCATGTGTCTACGCGATCGTTATAATCGAAGGCTTGGTCTCGTAATGTACTTTAAAAAAACAAACTTTCTTCTTCTTTCAAGAAATTATTACCTTATGAGCATAAGAATTTATATGTCCAACGTAACATAAGTGTTTTCATATTGGCTCCAGTTGTCTGAAGATCTGGGACGAGGTTTCTGAGGCGAATTGTCCAGGAGGCGAATTGTCCAGGGGGCGAGTTGTCCGGATACCGATAGGCTATGATATTATACTCATGTATTTGGGTATGGCAGTAAATACCTAATCGTACCGTTTTGGGAAGCCTCGTTTGGTCTCGCTATTGGTATTTTGAATACGAATCATGGCTCGATCAAACTCGCCTGATATGCCTCCGAAGGCACGATTTGCGACAATCGAACATTTGCGCGCGCTTTTGTCTTGTGTCTTTTGTGATGCAAATTCGTTGACATCTGACTAACTTAAATGGAGTAACGGACAGACATCGACTATGGCAGGCACTGCTCGTGTTGATGTAAAAACCCAAACTGCTCAATATAGTAGTTCTTCTAATAAGTTTGATGAATTTTTCGAGCAAACCGCGAAGTCAAACTGCAAAGTGGAAATCCGCTCTCCTCAAAGGGCTTGGAGTGCAACCTGCAAGAATTGCGAAAGTAAATATAGGAAAGCACAAAGGCATACATTTTACGCCAGAATTCGAAGCTATCTTTTGGCTGGCCGAAACATTGAAGCCAAGTTGAAGCGGTTTAACGTGAAGTCGCATCGTGTGTCCAACCCTTTTGGATTTCTTCGCAAGCTCTTTGGTGCTTTGTTCCAGAAGGAGACAGATATGAAATTCACTGCGGAAGAACTAGAAGAACTAACGGAATACCAGCTCGGCGAATTAAAAGAATCGCTTCAGAACATATTAGCCGACAAACGGAAAGAACTTGAACAAGAAAAATTGGCTATCATAGAGGAGAGGAAAAGCTTGGAGCAATCAAAACAGAAGGCCAAGGAGCTAGAAAACATGGCATGGGTGACGCTGAAGCCGTTTATAAATTACCATCCTTCTTCAGATGATTTTGCTAGGGTTTTGATGTTTTAGAAATCGTTCCGACTTATTTTCCTTCTGTAGTTTGAAAATGTAGATCTGCACGTTAGTCAGGGATTGGTCGGTAGGAGAGCGCCTCTAGTCTGTCTAAAATCTTAAGTAAGAAGAAAGTAAATTTGCCATTATTAAAAGACTGGCGAGGTTTTCTCTTCACTTATATTTCTGAGGTTTGCTCTTCAGCTTTGCAAATTTCTGGGCTGAGAAATCATAGAGGGGCTAGTCCGGGTCAACTGACTGCCACCAAGTGTGAAACAGCTGCACGTTTTTCCTCAAGCAGCAAGCTTTTTTCTATTCCCAATGTTTGTCAAAGAAAGACAATTAGGTAGTTAATTTTAATTTTCTACCCACGAGTTGTCTAATTTGTCAACGCTACATGTTGGTTGAAAGTGTTTGTTTGCCACGTCGTTCTAAAGGACTTCGCTATTCTGTGTTTTGCCGCTCGCTTTCCTCATGAAAATTCGGACAGGGGCGTGGGACGTTACAAATAAGGATATTTTCTTAGACCCCAACCCAGAATTGTTGATAGAAACTTTATCTCAAAGAATATAATTTATAGACACTTTTTTTCTAACTGACAAGTATGATGGTTCAAAAAAAGTATTAGAAACGCACTGGAGCATGACAAAAGCCGACTATTTTTTCTTTGTTTTTGACATTAGTTACATGTTTACTACACCCATGAGAAGATTATCGCGCAAACGTTCCTAAAATACAAAAGTTATAGGCTTCGTAAATGAGAGATGGTCTCACGCAGCCGTCGTTTTGAATTATCACGTAACTGGGTGAAAAACCCTGCGCGATAACCTCCGTGTAAGATGGAACATAGAGATTCAGAAAATTGAGCGAAACTACATTTATGTTCAAAGTGATGGGCTAATCCTATGGGAGCAGGCCCCAGATTCAAAATAATCCAATCTTGAGTTTGGAGGCTTTAGCTAATGGAAAAATAAAATCCTTCAGTAGGCTGATGAGCTCGTCTCTCACCTAAAAATAAGAACAAATAAGACAAATTACATTGGCTGTCGTAACACCAAAGTAACTGAAAGTAACAACATTCAGCGACATTTGAGCAATTCGCGTCAAGAAATCCACGGGTCCACAATTAGCAAACAGTGACTGACTAGTGCATCATTTACACACCTCTGAGATGTCTACCATTCTCCGCAGCTTTTGATCTCTCCAAGTCCAGTCAAGGATCACATATTTTAATCGTGACGTCTTTAATGAATCTGAATATTAAAAAGAGGTGAACTTTTGAAAATTTTTATCAACGTTATTGAAGCAGAATTAAGTATCTCAAAAGAACGTTCGTTTACCATTCCGAAGAAGCTTTAAAATACGACTTGGTGTCCCAATACCAAAATGAACCACATGTGACTCGAGAAATTGCTCTTGAGCAGACATCTAGGAAGATAAAGTTTTCAAGAATCAAAAATTAACTTTTGTACTATTTCCTTTACAGGAAAAATTGGGTTATCAAAAGTTCCTTGTAGCAATTCCCAAAGTCAGAAATACCTCATTCTGATCTGTCTCTCCCCCCTCCCCCCCCCCCTGGGTTTCCTTTCCAGTGTCGGTCAAGAACTAGTCTAGTTCTGGCCCTCTCTCCGTCACACAGTATTGCATTGTGTCGGAGGGCCAGAACTGGACTAGTCATAATCCCAATCAACGACAGACTCACCCAAGATAATAATCACAGGCATAATTCCTTCGAATCTTGCCTTCCCAGCCCCCCTGAATGCTCAGAGTGTAGCTTTTGCTCCTGGTGAACATGCATTTGAATATGTATAATTTTTTTAATCTAAGGGTATTTAATTAACATTACCTTTATGTGTTTGGCAAATAGTTTCACTGTTTTGCATTTCCCTTTGAACTCTGCTGCTGATCTACAAATTAAAGAAAAGAGGTCTGAAATTTCTTTTATCTTATCTGAATGCTTTTTGTTCAAGGCTCTGGAGGGAGTAAAAAAATCTCCGAGTGTATTTTTACAACTCAACCACCAATACGTTCCAATGCAAATGAATAACTTATGATGACGATGAAATATACAGCAATACTGAACACTGGCCTCTCTAACAATGCAGTGATTAAATACAGTAGTTAAAATGAACCCCTTACCTGTTTAGTTCCACAACTCTAGTTGCTGCGGATGAAACAAAAAGAAGTAATGGAGATCCTTTATCTCCTCTCTTGTCTAGTTTGTCAACATGACCTGTCCAACGAGGAATAACTGCAAATGCCAAAATGAAAAAGAATAAATTAATTCTAATCAAGTTACTGATTATTGACTGAAACAAAAAAAACTGCATCCATAAAATGGGATGGTGTTCTGGTATAAGTTTTTTTCAATAAGTGAATCAGTGACCAGTAAACTTTCCTGTATCATGCAGCAGACATTTTGACCAATGAACATACTCATTATTTCTTCTTCATAACTCGGACCTCAGAGACCCAGAAGCTTGTAATGTTGACTATGTCCTGGCCCAACCAACTGCCTCTGGGTCTCCAAGGACGACATTACTTAGCACACTTGGTCGCTGTAGTCAAGACAAACCTGTACTGAGATAACAAGTGAGTTCATCAGATGCACCAGTGTGTGTGGAATCATCTACCAAGCAACAGGAATCTAATGGAAAAAAGTGTCAAAAAATGTGTGTAATGATGTTATTCAAACTCAATATACTAGAGACAATCACCAGGCTACAAAGAAGACAAGTATTCCCTTTGCACATGCTGTGACTAGAATGCACTAGTCTAAACATCATTCTCACTATAGCATGTCAAAAGTTTCTTATTAACAAGACAAATCAACTTTTAATTAATTTAATTTCACAACTGCTTAAGTTGTGTGTATAACTGCAATGATCAATCATTCCTTCATATATTTCTCCGCCATTCAAATATATGATTATATATGATGATAGTCATTTGCGCAACGAATCAATTTAAAATTAAACCAACAAATCATTACTTACTTAGGTTACATGTACATGTAGCCTGACCATGAAATCCACTAACCCCAGGCTATAAACAAAATTATTTAATGCACACTGATGACTTAAATTTCTGCCCCAAGATGTCTTACAAATTAAAAAATTTTACATCAAGTTTTAAGGTTTTAAAAAAGCTTAAAGTAAGGTGAGTGTTCTACTGTTTTCTTCTGCATTGCAGCATTTCTAGGCCACTTCTAGTAGACTATTTTCACCATTACCATCTATCATGACATCCTCAAGTTCTAATGTAGAAAGCGACCCGGCAGTAGTGTCACAGAAAGTTGTCCATAACAGCTTAGGAGCTTCATTGCCATGAAATCCTGTGCTTATACTTTCCATCTGAAAAAGACATTCAAATTATTAACAGAGACTTAAAGAGTTCCAAAATTTAGCAGATTTTACTGATAACAATTTTTACTTTCCACTGTTGCTCTGCTCTCATTCTGTGGAAAGTGGTAGTGAGTTGCAGGGGTCAGCCAGCAGGGGTATTTTGCAGAGGGCTGAATGCCCAATACAGATCACCAGATGCCAAACGCACTGACAGCTTGCTTGTGGCTAGTTTCACTCATGATCGCTTGTGGTTAGCTTTTATAATTTGTTGGAAAGGGACAAAGTATAATATATGTTCTCCTTTCCAACAAATAAAAGCTAACCACAAGCAAACACAAGTGAATCTAAGTAAAGTGCAAGCAAACAGTGCACTTGGTGTTCATGGTGGCGAGATGGTCTCTTGGTGGCGAGTTGGTTGGTGGCAAAACTCCCTGGTGGCAAGATGACCGGTAACCTTCAAAATACCCCTGCTAAGGGATGGCCTGAAACTGGCAATTCACCAATATGTGTCAGGTGTATTTACAGTTGGTAACATGCAATAAATCCAGATGAACAGGTATAAATATCCCTCTACGGTACATGTGGAGGAACATTTGTTTTTTGTTCCACAAATCCATTGTGCAAGTGGAAAAGTAATAATTTAAGGGGATTAATTTAATTTGAGAGGAAAACAAGGGGCTCTCTTGCTAAGACAACAGACAGCTGTACGTAAATGTAAAATGAAACCTGCTCACAGCCTAGTACACTTTTAGTGTATTTTTGACAGATCTCTACTAACATGACATACCTTAGGTTTTTTCCGCTTCTTCTTTGCTTTACTTTTGTTGTCATTGGCACCATCAAGCTGAATTCAATAATTGTTTAAAAATAACATTAAAAAATTGTAACTCAAGTGAGGATATACGCTTAAATACCAGAATCAGACAGTAAGTTAAACAATGCCATCGCATGTAATGATAACGCTTAAAAGAATAAACAACTGGCTAAATATGATGGACAATATCAAAAGATTTCAGTCCTGTAACCTACTCACGTGTTTATCGTTGTTTCTTGAATGAATCGCATCACTCTTTTCTTCTCGCCGCCTCTTCTCCCCCTTCGTCTCACATTCTTAAAATAAAAGTCGTAGTTCGAATGCTTAAAGATAGCCTTAATAAAGTATGCAGGATGGTTTTACGAGCAAAGAATTTACCAATATCCTCGACTTCTTTTTCCTCCAACCACCACTCATCGTGCAAATCGTCCGCCATGTTAGATTCCAACAAGGAGAGAGAGACTGGGACTACTCCTTGCGGTCGAGGAAAATTGCGCAGGGGGTCGCGCACGGGAGTGCCCAGTAGGGTCGGGTTCGTAGGATTTTGCTCCTTATGCGTGATAGCTGTGTAAAATGATGCAGCAGCTACTCCAACCTTGTTCCAGGGTTCGTGAGAGAGGAAGAGAGAGGGTTGCACGACCAACTTATGCATATGTACATATATATTTAGTACAGTTGATGTGATGTCTTGCGTAGCCTACGTGTAGCCGTACCCACCCCCCGAGGAAAAACGTTTTCCTCGGGGGGTGGGTACGGCTACACGTAGGCTATGTCTTGCGGGACTTTATCAACTAAATAAATGTAGATGTAGATGTAGACCAGTGACGTTTTGGTTCATGAAACCCTCTGCGTGTCTGTCTGAGCACAAGTTTAGTAAAGTAGGGGTCCAAAAGCCCAGCTACCGAAAAGCACAGACCATAAAAGGAAAGGGTTTGCACTTGTTTAAGTATATAAAAGGGATGCAATTTAGGAGAAGTGCCTTTCAAAAGGTCTTAAAAATTAGTATAGGAAATAGCACGGTTTCTAGGGGTATTTGGGATAAATACCGCGAGTGATATTTCAAAATTCACCAA
>OMLO01001222.1_pt1 | contig 19320 bp, 9 predicted proteins | sample 1674811 | NCBI WGS metagenome assembly OMLO01 (sample SAMN06265003, study PRJEB25207) | coral metagenome | isolation source: Coral host | place: Mexico:La Bocana,Puerto Morelos, Mexico | collected 2008-11-13 | reverse complement strand
GTTACGCTCGTTCTTGAGACCAATTTCTACACCAACAAGCAGTTCAAGGCATTCAAGAGTCTGGAGGCGTTTAATCTAATGGTTTCGGGATTTGTAACCTCAGTTGTATGCAAAGTAATCACCGGCAAGTATGTTGTGAGAGCTCGTGTTCGGCATTCGCAGCGTACGAATAATTCCTTTGGTGAACATTTGGGTAATTTCCGAAAACGATAGGACTATTTTGTCAGCCGATTGCTTTGGACACAAAGCTGGACTGGCTGTAGCCTGATTCTCAGACGTCCGAGGTCGATCGCTTTATACAGCAGGTGTTAAAAATGCGTCATGGAGATTGTATGTATGACATATTTCATTTCTTTAAATAATGTGTCTGGGCAACTTTTAGGGAGAGAGGGAAAGCGATCGACCTCGGACGTCTGAGAATCAGGCTAGACTGGCTGAGTCATGTTCACATATCGCGAGTGTGTTATTTTATTTAGAGGAAACTTCACGAATTCAGGCAAGCGCGCTTGCACACAGGTAAACTGTGCTCATGGATTTTTCCGACATATGTATGCGAGGGCTAAGGACATCGATTTTTTTATAGGCTAAGAAGCTCAAAGAAAAGCTCGACCAGAAAATTGAGGATCTACTACAGCCGCAAGCCTCGAACAATACAGCAGCTTTTAGTTCTCAGCCGCCGCCTGCAGCGCATGCAGCGCGCATCGCCGCCTTCGAAAGAAGAAATGGATCCGGGAAAATGGATCAGATGGCGGATAGTAACCGTTGCTAAGCTATTGGTCACGTGGGTGAAACCCAGCAATAAATTATAACAGAAATGGAAATTCACTAACATAAATTGCCCTCTGTTACCCAGACACATTATTTAAAGAAATGAAATACGTCCCTACAATCTCCATGACGCATTTTTAACACCTGCTGTATGTAGGAATCGACCAGTATGGTAATTAGCTCTAGTTCGTGAGGGGCAACATAGCAGGTGTGATGGACTTTGGTTGCAATGCTTGATGACAGAATAATATTTTTGCAAAAATTAATTTGGATCTGTATCTCTTTTTTCGGCACTGTGTTTTGAGGTATAACGAACACTATTTGATTCGCAAGGCCTGTTGTTCTGTGTTGAATACTGATGACTTCAAAGGACTTTCGAATTGCCTGAGAATGGCCGGTGCGAAAGGGACCTTAACATAATTTTATTCAATTTTTTCTCAGAACAAACCCTCGCGTATACTATACTCATATAGACGATAAACATTTTACCTTTTTTTTTAGTTGATCACTGAGCCTAAAAGCAACAACACGATTTTCTTGTTTCAAATTTTCTGCGTTTGCTGTAAACTTACCTGTTACTCTTTCACGGTCGTTGAAGTAAACCCAGAAGAAAATCCAAACAGTTATGGAGTTTAAAAGAGACGAAGCCGTCATTGTAGAAAAGTTGAAATATGAAACATTGTTTGCATAGCACCCTGTGAATGAGACAAAATTATAGGATGTGATTGATGACTTTTTGAAGTACAAAAAAGCTACAATGAACTAACAATTTTCGGCTTTTGGCATCGGGGCTCCGATAAGCAGTTAATGATTTATGACAGGTTTTGCATTCAGACCAATTGTCAAAAAAGATATCAGATCTGATGTGCGCCAGTAAGTGCGCCAGACAATTTTCAACCATATGTTTAATTAAAGAAGTAATTTAAGTTGTTTACGTTTCCCGTACCTCCAACAGTCTTAGGTTAATTAAGTGACAAGAAGTTTGGTTACCATAGACACGAATTGCTGCTAACGATGCAGATTTTATGCGTATCGTTGGTGTAAAGTAGTGATGATGATGATGACCGGAGCACCAACATGGCGGCCGTAAAGTAACAGAAACATCTGTCATTGAGTTTTGCCATCGAAACGAAAAGTTATTACTCTAGGGATCCGACACATTGAAATCAGTATTTCTTCTAGAGCTAGAACTGGTCATCTTTTGACCTACTCGAGAGCTTTATCGGGCTCCCTTTTAAATGTCATACAACACACAAACGTGCTCTATTACATAATAAAGTGATTTAGCAATGACAACGGGGACTTCTTGACAACGGCGCGCGCAGCAAAATATGCCTGCAAGAAACTGGGTCGAGGACGCCGTCGCGTTGTGTTTCAAGGGTGATTTAGCAAGTAAGGGGACGCTATGAAATATTAGTTCTCGAACATTATTTTCATCGTTCGATGTTGGTTTCCTAAACAGCTTAACTTAAGGACAACGTAATTAGTTTCTATTTATACAAGAAAACAAGTGGGAAGAAGGATGATACCGCGGTTTTTCCATGGCTCATGGAGACGAATACTTAAATGTTGCGAAACATTAAGTTACTAGAGGGTCTTACATGTACATCTGATAAAACTAACACTTCAGAAGGATTTGTCTTTGAAAATGATGACGTTACATGAAAAACAAGAATTTTTCCTCCCTTATCCATTATATCAGTTAAATTTGTATTATCCAGATAAAATATCACAGCCTCGCGTCTGGTAGATAGATATATCGTTGCCCTATTTATTAAACGAATTTCGGGATGCTCAAACAAGGGTCTTAACAGCGGGGTAAATGACATAATTTTGAGGGGAAAACGCTGAATTCGCCCTAATATTTGGATTACTTGTTAGATTAGACTGCTAACTGCCTCTCTCATGATTCCTCAAAAATCCGTGGGGAATTCTTGGCGCTTTTCCCACTGATTTTCGAGAAAAAGAGAGACTGTTCACAATCAAAACAAATTGCGCGTTGAAGTTTGTCTGCAAAATAGGATGGGAACTGGAGAGGAGAATTTAAATAGAACGGAAATACCTATTGTTCCATTCCAATCGCTGAAAAAGAACTTCCGGAAATTATCGGAATCGACTCCGATGAATCCCCTGCCAGTATCTTATGCCCACAATCCCTTGCGATCAAGATCGATCGGCATGCCGGGAATTTTGGGCGCCATTTTAATGTGTGGCTTCTGAGAGAAAGTGTGGGAACTGATGTTCTTCTGTTTTGTTTTCTTGTCGGCCAGATACGACGAAGCCTTGTGTTACGAGTGAATCAAATTACTCGAATATATCTTCGAATAAGAAAACTACTTTGGCCCAGCTGTTCGTCGCTATGAGTTGTGACGAGAAGAATAACAAACGACGAAAGAAGCGCTCGAAGCAGAGTTCTGAAACGAACTCGCACGTCGTTCCAAACTCAGTTGAAAATCGCGAGGTACGTAGTGACGTTTAAATGGAGAAAAGCCAGTTGTAGCAGAAAATTAGCTGCAAGTAACATCAGCTGAGTATTCAGCTGATATGTGTTCGTTCCTAATGTTTTGATGGTTAAACCTGATTTCCGTTTTCATTCTTCCTCGCACTCTAAGACTCAAAATGGAATGTTTGTTTTTCACTCAGACATCGGTCGTGCAAATTATGACATGAAGGTTGATTTCTTCCTTTCGATCTGTGTAAGCACGTAACGTGGCAGTGTATCCTCTTATTCTTTGAAACGAAACCCTCGGTCGCCTCTCGATGTGACATGAACATTGTTCAATTCGAAGTGTTGTAGATTTGTTTGACTAATTTTGTCAGTAACTAGCTACAAATTAGAATGAACTAACAGATCCAAGGAAAGCATTCTCTGAAATCCCATGTTTAGTAGGCTGTCTAGAAAACTATATATTTATTTCTCTGAAACAATCGAACCTTTTATTGGTTAATTTTGTCTTGCTAACAGATATTTCAAGTTTAATGACCTACGTAATTAGGAACAACATTTGTCGAAAACACAATTTCAAACGATCAGGTAATGCTGGCACTGGTGCTCCGTGAACGCATAACCATTCAAGTTTTGAAATCGCTCGTCGTGTAAATTCGAAAATGTTCTCTCCAAATCCAATGTATAACCGTGACAGCCACTCAAAAATGATTTTATTCTGTAAGAAAATTGAATCGTTAAGTACATGGCTTTACACGTACAAGTTGCAAGGTCGAATAAGTTTGAATTTTACCGTGATTGTTTACATCTTGAGAAGGAAGTAAAGGATAGTAATCACCAATAGATCTCAGAGTATTCGATGTTGTTTAACCTCATTGTCACAAAATGATTGCAAAATGTTTGACTTCATTAGTCTATTCTTTCACTTTTCTTAATTTCTTGTTGATTGATTCTTTGATTATTCCATTTTAAATATGAGAAATTTGGATTGACTTTTGCTCATCTGCATTATTTGTTCCTAACATTTCAACAGGGAGGGCAAATAGCTCACACTTGTGTTGATTCTGACGTTACTTTGAAGCAGGTTAGTTTTGTTACTTTTTGACATCTTACTTTATCTTGTTAAACAAACTTCAAAATAGCCTTTGATTGTAAATAAACAAATAAAAACTATTCTGGAATTCATATCACCCATCAGCTTGCAGTATAAATTACATTTAGATTGAAAAGCTGGCTCTTAAAAAAGTTACAACTTTTTGTTGTAAACCCCCCATTGTGTAGCTTCATACTTCTGCTGCTCATGTGACATCAGTACATCAATGCACTGTAGCACTTACTTTGTTTTTTTAATGTCCACTGCTTGTACATGTACATGTATATTGTAGCATGATTTTTTTTGTTTTCACTTAACACTTCCAAGAAACTATTGATTAATCCTCTCAAAAGTTAACCCAATAAAAAGTTGTGTGAATAAATACAAATGTGGAAGAAACTCTCTGATTACATTGTACATTACATTTGTTACATGTACATGAAAATCATATCACACTGAAATTCAACAGTCGAAGCAAAAGTCACTGAAGAGTCTGTCTCAGTTTTATAGTGTCTTTTTTTAAATGGTTTAGGTTTTTGGTCAAGTGTTATTGACAGAATAATACAATTATTGCAACACCTCTACTCTAACTTTCATCAGTTTTCAATGCATCATTTTGCGTCAAGTTGTTTTACATTCTCTACCAACAGCTCAAAGCTGAAATCGCACCTAAAGCTGGAACTCCATATTTAGATGGTGAACGATGTCTTCTTTGTGAGAGAGAACGCTATGAGAGAAACAAGAAAGGTTAGAATGTTCAGTCCTCCTTGGTCTGTTGTTTCACTAATGATGCTAGAAGCAAAAATATATCACTTTTGTTAAGTTACAGGCATACATGTAACAACTCCACTGCAGTTACATGAATATACATATAAGAATCGAAACTATAATCTTCGGCCAAGACGGTTGTCCTCTCGGCCTTAATCTATGGACTTTTCATGCCTGATACAATCGGCACTTTGTTGATGTTTTTTTCAATTACTGTGGCAGATCACAAAACTCTTCTTTGGTGATTTAATTTTAGGAGAACTGCTTAAAAACACAACTCAAGGATCTAGTTGTAATGGATCTTCAGTGTCACAGGTAAGGTATCTTCCAGCTACATGTAGTGATCAGCTCCCGAATTACTATCACATTCACTGGAACATTCTCCCTGGCAATGATAAACATGTGCATATTGAAATTCACTAACATTAACACTGGCCAATTTATTTTCACTCTTAGATCAAACTTCTGCTCTTCATAATTTTCACTGAAACCTGTAATCTGATATTAATAACTTTTATCTTCAGCAGGCTCCACTGTGGGTTTGTCCAGACTGTAGAAGAAACATCGAAGAGGAAGAACGTAGGGCAGCGATGGAGCCTTTGAAACCAGTAAGTGTACTGCTGGTACTGATACTTCTTGGTACATGACTTAGGCATACTCTGTATACTCTAAATACAGTATGTTGCTGTTGGTTGAACATAGATTAAACTCCTGCGCTTTACATGCAATGTTTTCATTATTATTACAAGTATTGCCAACATCCAAATGTGGTGTGTCCATGGATGTACATGTTTCTGCACTATATTGCGTAACTGTGTCAATGACGAACAAACAATGTGAAGTTACATTAAAATGTATATTAATTGCACTAGTCACATAGATCATGCATACTTGTACAGCAAACTGAATTGTTTATAATTAAACTATAATAAGAACTTGTTTCAGTGCTTGCATTCCTGCTAGACCACATGGCTAATTTGCATTTTAATAAGATTAAACCATTAAGGAGTCCAGTGGATACTAATTAAAGAGAGCTTTACAGAAAAGATTTCAAAAGTTATGATTCATAAACTTGACTTTTTTGGTTGGCACATCAAGATATGCAATCCAAAATGTTAACTCCATAAGTCAGGTGCTAAGAACTTCTTAACGCTAACATGTATATTGTAACTAGGATTTTTTGTCATTTCTTGCTAACTCTATTCTATGTTTGTTTCATGGTATTTTTACCTTAAGGATAAAGACTTCAAAAAATTACCAACCTTGAATCTCACTCTTTCAATCACGACCAAACCTTGTGAACATCTAGCGAAGTGCAATTGCCAGAACTGTGAAAGAGGGTAAGAATATTGTGTAAATTTTTAACAGCTGCACAGAACTTAGTGGTAAAGATGGCTTCCTCTTAGAGTTCATGGAATTTCAAGTTCTTAAGGTCACATACATACATGTGTATGTTATTTGCTGACTGTAATATCTGTATATAGTGAAAAACCGTGACCTGAAGACTCGGACAGCATTTTCAAGGCCAAAGTCACAGTTTTTCACTATATGGATATACCCTATAATGCCTCCTGTTAACTAACTTACTATTAATATAATATTTTCCTCTCTCTCAAATCACTTTTATTTCATTGTTGACCTTTTCCACACACAAAGACAATACATTGTCCAATATTCCAAGAAATTTATGCAAGGCATTGTCTTACATTCTATTGTGTTGCTTTGTTCTCTATTATATTGTATTGTTAATCTATTGTTAGGTGGATATAATACAATACAATGCCATGCATAAATTTGTTGGAGTATTGGATAACCCTCCACACACATCATACAAATGTACATGTTGCCCTGACAGTGGTCAGAGGAAGGAAAATTCCAACAGTACTAAGAACCAATCAGTTTGTAGGATTCATTGCCCTGCTCTGTTAGAAAAAAAATAAAGGAAGTTAACATTTTATTTTTCTCAACTCAGTTTTGCACTTGTTGTTGATCCATAATTCCATCTCTCAATGAGTAAACATTAATTTATTGTGGAAATTATGTTATGTTTACAAGGTTAAGGAGCTTACATGTACAAAGGAATAACCTCCTTAAGTACAGCTGACAGGAATGTATGCTAAGGAAGCACAGCTGAAGGTCCTTTAACTGGCAATTAAAAGCTTGAAAATCAAATCAAATTGCTACAAATAAAGGAAATGTAGCAGTCTGTTTTAGGGCATATCATTCCTTACTATGATGAAATTTTTGAGGACTGTAGGCTAGAATAGTAATCAATAACAGGCAAGACTTCATTGGTCCTGTTGTTTTGGTGCTGCAAGTAATGTTGGGCTTTAATTAATGGCAAGGTAGTTTTGAGGTTAATCCATACAGACCATTTTACCATTGAAATGGTCATCAGTTGGTATTTTTTGTTTTCAAAAGTTGGCAAATTCAAAACAAGCAAAGCCTTCAGTTGTTCTTGTACAGACTTATGGCACTCAGTCAATACTGCCACAACCTAGGGTCAATATTCCCCAATATACAGACCTTGCACTTGGCTAGTAAGGGGTTAATAATGTTTTATAAGAAGACATGTTTTCTTGTATAATTTTCTTGGTTAAAAACTTGAAATCATACTTGTAAACAATGGGCCATTATAAACAGGGAGAGGCAATTTTCAGAATGTATATGGATACCATAGAAAATGCAAGAGCTACATTGTACATGTACATTGTATCAGACATGCTGATTGCATTTATAAATGTGATATTGCCTCGAAATTTGCAGACTCAATATTAAATGTGTGTTTTCTGCAGTTCCATGAAGCAAGATGTAATAGCTGATATGGCCAAGGAGAAGGAAAGGCAGCAGCTTCGGGTAAGTACATGTAGAGAAACACCAGGCTCTTAGATCTTTATTTCTCAAGATAATGTTGTGTAGGTTGTTTTATGATTTTTTTCACGTAGACTTTGTCACATTACCCTTCCACCTCCACTGAGCAATAGCACCAGAACAAGGGTTTGGGTGGTATTTTGGAAGAGAAGTGACATTTCCCCAACCATTAGGAACAAATGGCATCAGCACTATAACAAGGGTTAGGATGGTATTTTGCAAGAGAAGTGACATTTGCCCAACCATTGTGAACAAAATGGCTGCCAAAGCAACTGATCTTTTTGCATTTGGAGTTCAACAAGCGCTCTCGAATTAAAGACCATTTGGTCATATGTATAATATAAGAACTTGTCTGTTTTCAATGTCGCAGGTTGGCTTAAAGAGCCTCTGATATTTATTGATCATTATTTCTATATTAGTGTTTTTTATTTGGTACTGCACTTGGCGTAGTAGGTTTGAGTATTAATTTAGTAAAAGCTAGTCATCTGGTAGTTTTTTTTAGTAATTGATGGGGTTATTTTGTCTACAGTGTTGTTGGGGTGAAGTTCGGAACATTGTTCGATGTATTTACAGAGAAGCTGGAACATCTCTAGCAGGTAAATGGCTCTTTTATGATTTATTGTTGTCTATTTATTTATTCATTTTATTTATTTATTTGTTTATTACAAGTGTAAGTATAAATCATAAGTGACAGAGTCATAAACAGAATAGGAAGAAATGAAACGTTCTGATTCTTCTGACTCTGATTCCATCAAGCTTATGACTCTGTTTACAATTCCAATTTTCAATTTCCATTAGGCTTCAAGAGCTCTTATGACTACGACTCCAACTCTGTTGCTAGTGAATCACATACTCATGTTCTAAAATGTTGTAAATATTCTATTATTATTCTGATTAATTTATATTAAGTTTTAAAGAATAAAAAATTGAATGCAGTTTTGATTTGCCATTGATTTATTATTATTACTTTTATTATTAGAGTTGTTATTATTATTATTATTATTATTATTATTATTATTATTGCTTTTTAGTGTATAATTCCTTATGTATTGTACTCTCTGTGTACGATTAGATATTGTTTTATTGACATTATTTTGTGCTCTTGTAAACTTTTTAGATGAGGAGGAAACAGTGAAGAATTCTTTAGATGAAAACAGACTTAAAAACAAAGTAGAAAAGTGAGTGCTAGCCAGCTGTTGATTTGTATAATTTTCCATCTATTGGGTGTGCACATGTACAGTGTGCTTACTCTGTATTTGGTTGTCATCCACATTAAAATAATACGCCAAAAAATATTAGTAAATGTACGTAAAAAAATATTTGCACCTCGTCCTGTGTTCATAGCACTTGATACATTTGCTGTATGACTGCAACCACAGTTTGTCTCTTTTCATAATCTAGGTTACTAAAGAGTGACCCAGCTCAGTTGTTTGAAAAGCTTGAAATTCAAGCAAGGTATGTGCACATGCCTAGATGAGTAGGTTGTTTTGAAGCAGGGGACGGGGAGGTTGTTGTTCATTCTTGATGTGGTTTTTTTATGAGTATAAGTCAATTAATGCCTATTCTATACAAATACATGCCTGCTTTTGCATCAGTCAATTAATCAATAAATGAAACAAAAAAACTGTATTTAAACAGGGTAACACATAATAGTTTGCAAAGTAAATGAACCTGTGGCCCTGTGAATAGAGAACAATTAAAATTTAATTTCCATTAAAAAAGTTTTGTTTATTTTTTTCTTATTTTTCCTTTTTAACGAATTTTTTTACATGTTTTTTTTTATATGAAAAGAATAATTTCATATTATACAAAGGGTAGCTCATGTTAATCATCATTCACTGGCTTGCTCCTAGAACACTTTGATTCTTGATTACAGGGAATATGTACGAGAAGTAAAAGTCCGCCTTGTTAAATACCTGCTGTCATGCCCCCTGTCCCCAAACCATGCCAAGGAATTTTTTACCATGCTACTGGATGAGTACCAAGCACTCGCAAAGGCATTTGACATTCTTAGACCATTTTTCAGCAAACTGGTAAGGCAGTTTTCTTCTATGCACACTTTTTATTTATATGTAATGATACAATAATATAAATTATGGGCATCTGTTATAACTACCAGTGTGCATGTATGTCATTACCTGACCTAAGCTTTTCAGTAGCTATGTTAAACAAGTCATGAGGTAGAGTGATGGTTCGCAATGCTAACATTAAATCAATTATACATTAATTTGTTTTGTGTGCTACATGTACATAGGATTCAGACCATCTAAGAGAGTTTGGTTTGAGCTGGGACCTTCTTCACAAGCACTTATTTTACACTGAAATATACCGAGATCCAGCAGTTTATAACAATCTTCCTGGGCTTATTACTCAGCTAAGGTATGTACATTATCATTGCAAATAAGTACATGTATACATTTACTAGCCCTAGAGTTTTCATGTTCTTTGCTCTACAAGCTTCACCACAGTACTTTGTTTTGGATTGGGTTTGTAGATTGGGTGCTGTTGCAAGAGAGAACTTTCACCAAGACACATTCCCTAACTTACTACACAGGTAACATGTGATTTTTAGTATCCAAGAAATATGACTTGTGTCACACCAAAGGTAGCTCAAGCTCGCAAATGAGCATCCATATACGCCCAGTAGCAGTAGTGAGGTTTTCCTACATGTAGGTTCTATTCTCAAACCTGAAGAATATGAGAGAGTATGAATTAAAACAATGAAATTTAACACTACCTAGAAACCTCATGAGAAACAACGAAATACACTTGTAGTTAAATATTAAATTCAGGTAAAAATGAAATTCCTTTGTCTCATAACCCTACTTATGATTATGATTATGAATTAGGGTTAGAAGACAAAGGAAATTGAGAATCAAACTAGGTTAAAATTATTTTTACCTGAATTTAATTTCTAACTACAACATACACAACTAATAGTTATGGTAGTAGGTTTATTTTGTCTTTTGTACATAGAGGCTGATATACAATGTAGATGGCTGACTACCACACCTGCAGTCATATTTCATCAAGCTTATCATATACATGTACCATAGACATGTATACTAATTGTCATTTCTGTGTTTTAATTTCTGTGCAAAGATACCTCAATTTTACAGACGATCTCTCAGAGATTGAGTTTTCTTGGAAAGAAAGTGAACGAGCTTTCAAAGTGTATAAAGAGAAACAGGTTAGTGCAAAAAACAAATAAAATTGTTGATTTTACTCGTCTGTTTGGCACAGTTTGCTGCAATGCTACTCATAGCCGCTGCAATTGTAGTAATGTCATGTAAATTGTCTTCGTTAGGCAAAACTACGAGAAAAAAGTGGTACAGCGAAAGTGGAATGGGAAGATGATACAACAGGAGTGGAGTGGAAAAATAAAATAGGACAGGTCAGTACTCTGTTTGAACTGAAGGCAAAAGATCTGAAATGCAATAGAAGTTTTCAGTTTCATGCAAAGTTCAAGAAAAGCCTCAAAATGTCCTGGTTCATTGTGATTTAAACCCATGACGTTTGTTTTTCATGTACCTGTACAGCTGCCTTGCCTCTACACCCCAAGTATGAAGCCATTCAATTGAGGCTGATCATTTTGTTTTAAATTTCCTGTTGAGTGGCAGCAGTATCTAGGTCTGATGTTGCTCTGCAACATTGCTTATCCACAATTTCTACAAGCAAACCAGATCCCTCACACCTGCTAGGACTTTGGAAAGTCTGAAGAATATTTATCATTAGTTATAATCAGGGACTTTGGTTTAAAGAGGCTTACATTGTATTTTGCTATTTTACCCTTTTTGTTGTATTGCAGGTGTTAAAAAATCCTGTACTGCAGAAGTGAGTCATAATTTGTACTTGACACTTTTTAGTCATAAATGTTTGCTGCACAATTACTCAGTGTTTTCCCTGAAATATAATAATGAAATACATAAGTACATGTAAGGGATAAAGATAATGTTGCAGGGGTTTCAATAAATTGTTAACAAAGGGCATCAGGGTGTGATATCCAGGCTGTACATTTTGTAAATCAGCACCACTAGCTGCCTACAATACACAAGATCATTGTAGTTACAGCTGCAACTAATTGATCATAATTCAAATCCATTGTTACAGGTGGACTGAACATTTATTTTGCAATGCATCAATGGGCATACATTGTATTTGCCCATTGAGGTATACTGTATGCAGCAAAATCATGGTTTCTTTGACCTAATATAAGCTCAACGTTTTAAAAGACTGTTGGATAGTCTTGTTAAAAGGAAAGGAATTGCATTATGTACATTTTTGATTAAGTAGCCAGTTCTGTTTGTAGCAGAATAATTTACCTAGTGACCACCCCATAATGAATCCCCTGGTGTTGCGTCAGAACAGTTTCCCTACAAAATACAATAGTTCGCTAAGTGCTGTGGCCTGTTTTCTTCTGGTATAAATTTATGGAAACCACTAACCTGGCTGTCGTTTTACTTCTTTTTTTTTTTGATAAAGGTGTCAGTGTGGTCACTGCAATGTTCCATCATCACCCTTGAATTCACCAGTACCCATGCAACCACCTTTCAAATCAGCGACTTCGCACACTAAAGTCTGCAGCCATGCCTCTGCAGCACCCACTCAGAACACAGCTGGTAAGGCTCAGTGGACGAACCCAGTACCAAACTTTAATCCTCACCTTCTAATGTGTAATGACCTTCATGGGATACCACCCTCGCTGCTGCCGCCACCTCTGATGATGAATGGCCTGGGAAATGCTTGTCACTGCCCAGCTTGTACCAGTACTACTGGGTATAGGGACGGAGGAAAGAATACAGAGCAGGTACTGTGTGGCTACATGTACATGTAGCGGACAATAGTCAGGGGTTTCCTTATCATTCTCAGCAGGAGGACAACTGGTTTTCACAGGCAATGGAAACGTTTTGAACTGAACTTCTTGCTAAGAAAATCTTTCCCCAGATGGTTAAACCAGTCAGGCAAAATCAACCTCACAGCTGGTCAAATTGCAGTACCTTCTTGCATAGTGTGTATTTATGAACATGTGTAGAAGATCATGTAAACTTCAGACCTGGGTTGTTCAAAAGGTGGATAACGCTATCCACCCGTTAAATCACTATCCAGCAGATAGCGTGGTTTGTTTTGTTAACACTTATCCACTGGATAGCGATTTATCCAGTGGATAACGTTATCCAGCCTTTGAACAACTGGGGCCAGACAAGCAAGCAACCTTAAATGTAAGCCTTACAGTGTACAGCTGTAAGTATAACTGCTGCAACTGATCGATCGAAAGCAGAGAAGTGCTTTACAAAGATGATGTAAACTGGTGTGTTGTTTAAAACCAATGTAAATTCGCATTGTACACAATGTACCAGAGGAAGGTTGGTTTGGCCAGCTGAAGCATAGTACACTAAATACGTAAGTCACCAGTCCATGCTTTAATTTTCTTCATCCTGATTAGATCACTATTGATCCAATGTATATCAGCAGGATGATCGTCAGCGATTGCTTGTTCAAACATTTATTAGAAGTGTACTTACACAATTGGTATTACAACGTAAAAAGGAGTTTGTATTTGTACACGTACGTTCTTTTAGGCAGCACATTGTACTATACTTGAAAACAAAGAATTTAAAACAATTCTTTCCTCTCCTTTCAGCCTCCAAGTGGTAAGATGGCGGACTGCCAGTGTAGCAAATGCCCTTTCCACGGTGTAAAGGATCAGGAGACAAGACTCAAGGCTGAAAACAAGAACTTCACCACCTACCCCTCCCCTGCAGGTCACACTCCCCCTCCTAACAACAACCATATTCACAGCAATCATCTGCATCCACACCACATCATCCCCCCTCCTCCAACATCCCTTCACTGTTCCTTAGAAGGGGCTCCTCCGGATCTCCATAGCTTTTTCCTGGACAGCAGCCTCAAGCACGTGAATTATAATGGTTACCATAACAACTTAGATGGTTGTACTGAAATTGATGATGAGGAAAACAGTTTGAGTGACAGCAACAGTGGTTATGACGATGATGATGATGATGATGACGAAGACGACGACGATGACGATGATGATGACGCAAGCAGTTGTTCTCCACGGAGAACAAGCCAGTCTTCAGGTATGACATTTTGGTTTGTTTAAAAATCACAGAAACGAAAAATAAAAACGGACGATTTTAATTTCGGAGAAAAAAGTGTTTGAAAAAATAAAGCCGTCCGAAATTGTTATGCGTCCAAAATATTTACAGTACTGTATTAAACTTGTAAATAGCTCCAAACCTCTTAGTTTCCTTTATGAGACGAAGTCTAATTGAGACTACGACTTGACATACGGCTTGACATACGTAACGCCGTGATAGAATTTGTCATATATTTTGTCGGTGCATCAGTAAAACCTTGAGGATGTAGTAAAGCTTCCATGATGCTTCAGTTTAATTCGTGTTGTGGTGGCGTAAATTTACTTAAGCTATGTTCCTGCAAAGTGTCCGTAATTTTTGTCCGAAATGAGATTAAAAGTGTCCGAAAATGAAACGTGCAAAAGTTTTTTATAGTAATTTGTTCCCTTGCATTTGCCATGGTAGGTTATTTAACTGTCACTTGTCTGTTTTGTTTAGACATTGGTGGCTTGGGACTTGATGTACCCCCTGGGTCCCCCTCTAGTGTGCGAAGCAGTGGAGACGGCAGCTCATGCGACACACCACCTGTCAATCAGTGTTCGTCATCAACGGAGGACGGTCGGACGGACCGAGGCAAATACTGTGACTGTTGTTACTGTGAATTCTTCGGACACGCTGCTGTAAGTAGTAGGCACATTAAGTAAAAAAGTGTTAGTGGCTAACAGGGACATTCTTTTTGTCGAATTATATCACTAGAGTGGAAGTTAAACGGTAAAACGTGGACAACTTTTTTGTTTTACGAAAAGTCAGTAGCGGAAGTGGCAAGAATATCGTGGGGAGAAATGATCAACCAATTTGTGACTTGACGCCCAGATATTGAAAAAAAATACAGTTGTTTGTCTTCGTTGCTGACACTTGAATCATAAGGAGTTTTTGTTTGATGTGCTGTGATTTCCTGGTTTATTCACATCCTGTTTGGCTGTTTCCTCTCCCTACAAATGTTTTTTTGTAACAAAGGAATTGTTTTACTTCCTCATTCTGGGCGTTCGTTTGGATTCCTACGTCATGCAGTGGAAGGTCAATAAAAAAGATTATGTCACAAGCTAATAACCAAGACATGTCAGCATCGATAATTTTTTTTACATTCCTGTTGGAGCGTTTTTAATTGGTAAGTTTGTGGTTATACTTTTCAGCCTCCTGTGGCACCAACTAGTCATAACTACACTGAGATACGAGACAAGCTAAGACTTCGGCTCAACAAACGGCAGGTGAGTTTGAATGCCACTAATCTAAAACTTTGAGTAATCTGTGTTCCTCAAGAATAGCTTCTACTTGATGCAGGTAGGCAATCCAATCCAGACAATCCGTTTTATTCCTTCACTCTCCCGTCTTAAATCCTGCTTACAGTGCTTGTTCAAATTTTGGTGTACATTGTTATTTTATACTGTAGAGATGATCATCAAGGTAAGAGGTTTGAAGAGCACTGGGCCTTAAATTAAAAAAAATGGTTTGTTTGAACCACGGCCGGACTACAAAACAGATCTTTAAATACACAGCAAGATGGTACTGTCTACGTCGAGGGAACTTCGACACAGCATTTCCCCCAAAAAATTAACTAATTAGAGACTGGCCAAATAGTGTTGGGGGCTGTGGTTCAGAGATTGGGTGGGTCATCCGTTTTTTGAGCCTTTGGTAAGGGGAGGGTCGTTCAATTGTCAGCTGTTCATGGGGGGCCGGTCATCCTATTCATAATAAATAAAGTCTTGAACTACTGAGTAGGACACAATATTTATCGCTACATAAAATCAAAAAAAGTCAGTTCTCTTTTGTGTCTTTATATAAAACGTAACTTACAATTTTTTTTCTCCTTTTACATTTGTTGTATTGTCCCGTGGGGTGAAGAAAATCAAAATAAGTTTTGTTGATTTTGGTCAACTTGTGTCTACATGTTCATGCTATTTATCCACAAGGGTACAGGACTCGTGTCTGGCGCTCACACGCCTGTGACTTGTAGTTTGCTGGCTGTGTCAGTCCCAGTGTGTGATTGTTGGATTAAAGCCGAAGGTGTCATGTTTTTAGAGGATGGGTCGTGTGATTTTAAACCCTCATTTATAGGAGGTTGACTCAGTGTTGATCCAAACGGAAGAGTGGGTCATGTGCTTTCTATCCATCATTTTTTTAAATGCTCCGGCCCACCCCCAGTTTTGACCAGTCCCTCAATATTACCAAAGGTATCATAACTTGAATCCCAGTTTTAGTGATGTGGTCTGGTACCACGTAGACCACCAAAACCCTAAACCTCTTCAGTCTTGTGACGAATGTGATGGATGTATTCTGATTTCATGGAAGTGTGGTGAAACGTAACGAGTTTTGCGGTGTTTTTGTAGCCTCATCAGCCGGTACAGGAGAAGAAGAAGCCGTCTGCAAATACAGCTGAAGTTGACCATCGCTCGGTGGATGATCTGCTGACGTTTATCAACGGGCAAAAACTGGAGGAAGAGAGACTGGCTACTAAGTCCAAGGCACAGAAAAGAGCGCGACAAAAACAAAAGAAGGTGAGTGTAACGTCAACCATTCCTGTGCCATTCCTGTTTACTCTTGTCACGTGACGATACCAATCCCAGGCGGTAGAGAGAGTAACGTTTGAGATTGGAGAAAAGAGATTCTGTTTTGATGACGTGGCAATATGGAAACCCGTGCAGTGTGTCTGTCACTCAGATTAATTGCTACTAACGCGCGCATAAATCTGGGCCGAGTTTTTTTTTTTAACGAGGGTGTAGCGAACAATGGGATCTCAGCGCTTCTTTCCCGACGAGAAAAGCCCTGTGTTAACCTCTTACCCTCCTCTGCAAACTAATGATATATTTGCTGTTTAGTCTGTTATGCGTTACTGTCCGACTAATTTTTTAGCGCTTTTCTTTCAGGCGGCTGAGAAGGCTAAACAGAATACAACCGGTAAGGATCGAACTGAAATCAAAGTTGCTCCCTCTTCCACCAATGGCTGTGAGAAGGTCAATGGAGTTCATCACAATGGCACCAGCGATGTTCTGAGAAACAGGCAGCTGTCCGAAGAGGGACGAAAACACGAAATACCCACGAACAGCGTAAAAGAACGTGTAAACGGCAAACCGGGTCAACGGAGGAAGGCAGAGGAACAGAAGCAAAAACAAGCAGAGGTCCCGGACGAGGTCTTCAAGTCACGCAAGAAGCAGCATCACGCAAATCAAGACGTGGCGGTGTCACACCAGGCATCAAAAGTGGAGTGTAACGGCAAGGAAAATAATTTCGGCTCGCGAAGGAAGTCTGAGGAAAAGTCGGAGAAAAAGAGGCAGGAATCCGTATCTCCTGAACCGCCTGCTCCTATTTGCAATCACAACGATGAAGGGCAGGAAAAAACTGACAACAGGTGCCGGTTACCACAGAAGAAACAGGGAAAGAAGAAGAAGAAGGCCTCATTAGGTGAGAACAAGCGAGTCAGGCAGTAAATATGGAAGATTAATATAAATATTGCTGATTAACAATAAAAACTCTCGCGTACTCATTGGCTAGTTTCCATGATATAACAGGGTAGGACGATGAAAATCGTTGGTACACTCCTCGTCAAAGCTTTGCTTGTTTCATTGTTAAGCATACAGTATCAAACACCCAGCTCGTCATGGAAAGAAATTCTTTGATATTTTAACAGTTTTTCCAAATAGCACTAGAAGAAATAAATGCAGACCAGGAAGAAAATTGTCAAAGCGTACGTTATATTGTTTAGCACAGTGTTTATAATGTTGCTGACTGTGCAACAATGGTTTTTACGTATCCGGGGTCTCTCTTTGTTGTTTTGTCGTTTGTCTTACTTGTCTTACTATTGTTTCCTCAGATGACGTTTTCTTGCCACGTGAAGACATTGAGGTAGGTCTTTCTATTCTTTTTAACAAACATCGCTTTTGTAAATGATAAATAAACGGTTAGTCTTTTTAGAATATTATCGCCTTTGTTCTCATTCTTTGGACTGTAACGCAAGCGCGATAACAACATGTATGATAATGAACTCTGCGGGCACGCCTACCTTTCCTTCCCCCCCTACTGTGTTTTAACCTCCCCCACTCCTTTGGTGTACTTTTTTTTTATCTCGCCTAAGAATAGGCGATGTCCGAGTCACCCTGTGCCTCTGTTTCAAAACGAGTCCTTATTCGAAACCTTCCATGTGAAAATGAGTTTGATTTACATGAAAATGAACCTGTAGGGAAAACACATTAAGGCAACTTGGAAATGGCTTATTCTGTTCTTCGTTCGTCGCTGTTCCCCCACTGCAGATTATATTTACTCTCTATTTCGGAGACTTTGATCACTATATTGTGTCCCACCTTTTCTAGACTGACAAGCTCACCCAGATGGATGAAGCGGAGCGAGAACTCGAGGAGTTTAAAAGGTAAGTTTGTAAACTCTTCCTTTTTTATAGCAATATATTTTATAAGAATATCGAGGCTAACATTTGCGAAATTTCAAGAGTATTTTAAGAATAAACCTGAGGCTGAAATTGTGAAAAGAATATAATTTTGTGCGCTGACAATCTGTAAATACAACACAATGATACGTTTTTACTCAACTGTGTTAAACTATTCCTTTCTGTAAACGGCAAAACTAGCCAACAAAGAGTTTACTGTAGCAATCACACTTAATTGTCTTTGACACAGTTGAAACAAAATCGGGTACTTTCGTTTCCATCACAGCATTTCTGTGAGAAATACTTTTTGTTAAAGCCAAATTGGCCAAATGTTGTTTGAGCCACATGTAACTGACCGAAACTAACATCGATGGATCACGTGCACAATGTAACGCGATACAGATTTGGACACCAAACACTTGTAATTGATAACATCCTTAAACGGAAATGTCATAAGCCATAAATAAGGATATTACAAGAATATTTTCAGGCTAAAAACAATATTTTTGTATTCCCATCCTGGGGGGAATAGAAATATTTCTAGTCGTTTCATGCTACCGAAACCGGGATAAGCACCGTCTACTTTGCGCGTATGCAGACTTAACCTCACCTAAAATTCTTGAGAGCAATTTCCGTTCCCAGAGCTGCAAAAAGACCTCGGTAAGAGTATACAGTAACTCCTTAGCTTGCTTTCTCAAGCCGAGCGACAACTGAACTTTTTTTTTTATCGGAGACGAAAACTTGCAATAGTTTAGAATTTACAGAAAACAAGACTGGAACTTATCTTGCATGATTCTTTCTTTCAATCCTTGTAGATTTTGCATGAATCTTACACCCGTGGAGA
>OMLO01001221.1_pt1 | contig 19321 bp, 11 predicted proteins | sample 1674811 | NCBI WGS metagenome assembly OMLO01 (sample SAMN06265003, study PRJEB25207) | coral metagenome | isolation source: Coral host | place: Mexico:La Bocana,Puerto Morelos, Mexico | collected 2008-11-13 | reverse complement strand
GATAATGTTTGAACCACGTAATATTCTTCGTTCAAATTCAACCGATGTAACTCGATTGCTATATCATAGCCTTATTATATGTTCACGATAATGATTGCTATTTTAGTTTGAGTTTTCAAAAGCTTTTGAAACACTGTATGTATTTATGGTCATGTAAATCAAGCTAGTTGTTGTTGTTGCTGCTGTGATATACTCTTAGCCTATTTTAAGAAACACCAACTACCAATTGCTAAGGACCACAAAAACGCAATTAATGACAGGTAGACATCCTTTGTACGTGCACGACTGAAGGAAACTGTCGATGATACTTAAAAGGCAATTTGTCTAAAAAAATTGCAAAGGTTAACCATGGGATTATCAAAGCAGTTAATGGCCACATTCCTTGCATTATCACGACCGGTGTTGCTCTCAAGAAGTGACGTTCCGTTATCAAACAGAATAAAATAACAGATGGTGTGTTGTTCATGCAATATAAAAAAAACGTGTTATAGATATGATAGTTCGGTCAACCTTCACGTAACCTTGGCAAATAAAAAAAAATCTATACTTTGGTCTGGTTCACACTAGGGACAAAAGGACATAATCGCTTTTGTCAGTAATGTGAACATCGACATACAGACACAACACTGAGGAAAAGATCAGCGTTTTCCTTAAGTCGTATTATGACGTGATCACACTGCAGACATAACTACAAAACGTCCTTCTTATGTTGTAATGTTTGTATTGTTTTGTCGTTATGTCACTGGTGTGAACTAGGCCTGGCTCTGATTGAGTACACTAGGCAGCTGATATCGAAAACGCGTGGGAGAATTTTAAGATCGCCGAATTTAAGACTTATGACAGCTGGCTAATATCCTCTAAATTTAGTCAACTGAAAATGTTCCAACTTTTCGATATTCAATCCGTAACCTTGCAGTAATATTGAGTTTGACCTTCTTTTGCTCTCTTGATAAACATTTCTGTTTACTAGTTGCGAATTATCCAGGTTTCATTGACATTCAAACTTCAATGCTTTCACTGAGCCCTTGTCGTTCTAAATTTTGAAGTCTGTGAATTATTTCTACTTCGAAGTGTTTCCTGATTCAAGTGAAAGCTATCGAGTGGTCAGTACCTCTATGTGACACACTGTTTTCAACATTTCGCAAAATACAATTTCAATATTGTTTAATTAAGCTGGTGACTTGGTTACTTAGCCCAAGAGCAACAGGATTACATGATAACTATCTCAACCTCTCGGGTATATTTGCTCCTATAAACGTGCTAGTGATTTCTGTTTCTCTCTTCATTCCACTTGGATCCTTGAAGTTTTCGGCTTAAGGTGACAAGCAAGGGTTTATGAAGAAAATTCTTTTTGGTGATATTGGTTTTTGGGAAGGCTCCTCTTGGTTCAGTCCTCGAAAAGGGTATGAAGTGGTGTTTTGCTAGTCTAAGGAGTCTCGGTGCTCTTATCTACGTGACTTTTATGCCACTTCCATAAAGAAGGCACTAGAAATCTATAGAGCACTGAATCCACGATGTTCCACGACGGCTGCACGAGGTTTCACGAAGGCTGAACGATGTTTTAGGACGGTTTCAGAAATCTTCGATGGCTCACGATAAATCTACAATATTTCACATTTTCCATGACAGTTGGACGAGTTTTCACGAAGGCTACCGACAAAATTTTCTGCGATGCTTTACGACGGTTTCAAGAAGTCCTTCAATGTCCCACAATAGTTCCTCGATATCTCACATAACGGAAGCACGAAGTTTCACGAAAGCCACCGTACGTTCCGTGATTTTCCAAGGATTTTTCCTAGCCTCATACTTCTTCTATTGTCATTGATTTGTTTCATTGAGGTGTTTTGATGACAAACAAAAGCAAAAAATAAAATTTCTTATTTAGTTATTTCTTGTTCGCTGTTTAATTCTCAAAGGTCTCTAAGGAGTCTATTGGCCTAGACGACACGCCGCATCAGACTTGCCACGAACTATTTTTCACAAGTATTTGTCACATTTTGGGGTCAAAGTCTGGTAATAGGTCTCGGCGAGAGCTACTTGTGCCACTAGGTAGCTCTCGAAAGTGCCAAGAAATGCCTACCGTCTCAAAAAGGCTCTCCCAGCAAGTCATACGTCACACCTCCACGTTTGGTGAACCTGGTAATACGATCTACATGTGTGACAATGGCGAAAGGCTAGCTTCCAGCGTCTTTAAATATCTGGCACTTGTGGCTAAGGGAAGGAAACCCCGACAGAAAATACCTAGTCCTCCAGGTTGGGGGTAGGGAATGGAGCCAATCAGTCCATTCCGTAAAAGAAAGGTGATTACGGAAACCGGAAAGGCCATTCTGTTGAGTGTGTCGGCTACCACCAAGGAGCGAGATCAGCGGGCTGCTGTCTTACGAGTGATGACTCCATCATGCTGATGGACAGCAGTATGAGGAATGCAGGTGAAAGCCGAAAAGAAACTTGCATGCGGATAAGGGCGTCGACCCACCCTAAGAAGACAAGGAGAGTGCGATGTTGGAACGTGCGTACTATGTACAGCACTGGAAAGACTGCTCAGGATTGCAGAGAGATGGCAACATACAAGGTGGAGATCCTACTCCTAGGGATCAGTGAGTGTCGTTGGGCAGGGTCTGGACAGGTGAGGACACAAACAGGAGAGAATATAATATTCGCCGGCAGAAACGACAACCAACACCAAAGCGGTGTGGCCATTGTCATGAGCAAAGAGGCATTTAGGGCCCTGGAGAGCTGAAACCCTGTTAGCGATAGAGTTATAACAGCCAGGTTCGACTCCAAGCACATAAAAATAACTATTATTCAAATTTATGCACCGACCAATGAAGCTGACTCCGAAGAAAAAGACAGGTCCTATGAAGTACTGCGACAGGTGTACGAGAGGACACCTCGATATTATTTCATAATAGCTATGGGCGACTGAAATGCAAAGTTAAGGCACCAAATGGAAGGCGAAAACGGAGTGCTTGGTAAGCACGGTTTAGGAAGCGACAGAATGGTGAGAGGTTCATAGAGCTTTGTGCAGCCAACAGCATGGCCATAACAACAACCATGTTCCCCCTCAAAGACATTCACAAGTACACTTGGACTCTTTAGCTTTACGTCCTGGAGTTTTTTCGATGAGGAGAGGATTTAAGGAAATGCCTTCTTTGTCATGGTAGTCTGCGCCCATCCAGGATACCAGGCTGATTCCCGTTTTATTTTTAACCATGTGTTGACATAGTCAGCAAAGAGCCCTTCTTGATGTTTTTTCTGGAAAATGCCATACCTCGTGGATGTGTACGATGCGGTACCCGACCTCTACTGCTTTGACGAGTTCAATGGGGCACCACGTACATCTAAGAAGACGTTCCTCTGGGGAGTGAGGACAATGATACAAATTTTCAAAGATGTCCTTGTTCATATCTTCCATGCAGGTTCTGCATAGAGGTAATGTCAGTTTAGCACGATGTCGGAAGAGCAAGACCGGATGATACAAAAGATAGGGAGGAATCGCATCTGCTTCACTGTACGCATGGATGTCTTGGTTCTGTGGGTTGGTGATGATGATGGAATCACCAATGGGATACTGTTGTATCTTGTTAACACACGGGTACACGAAAGTCACGTCCACGTATTTGATTTGTTCACCCTGGTCCTCGTGGCCACATGATGGGTGTCAACGGCATTGGTACCTCCCCCAAAGAAGGCATCACTTAGACTAAGAGATTCGACCATCTTGCAGGATGCTAGGAATTGTTTGAAACATTCATTGCTTTTGACTTCACGATTCCAATCACATTCCCATTTGATGATTGGTGTTTGACAAACGTGTGGTCGATCCGGACACCTTCAAGTCCTATCCTTATGGACACACACCATCTGGGTTCGATGATGTGGACATGCAAAATGCTGAAACCTTGTTGGAATTGTAAATAGATTTGTTTTTCAAAGTCCGGCAACACCCCGGCATCTTGTAAATAGTTTTTTGTACATATTGTAAATAGCTTTACCCCTAACGAACCGGCGCGTCTTTGGACGGAACGCTTAGCCCGCGGGACAAGGTTCGCTTAGGGAAGAGTCGGGACTTAGTGTTTTTGTATATAGTTTTTGGTAGATAGTTCCCGGCAACAAAGGGTCGAGGTGGCGCCTCGATCACACCCAACCCGGGAGTGCCGATCGTTTCGGGGTTTTCCTCCACAAGACGGGGTAACCAACCCTCGGGGAGTGCTCCACTTATCGACACGCTTGATGGTTAGGGCTCTCCTTAAGAGAGGGGGACTGGGGAAGCCAACCACTGCTAGTATTTTTATTCATTCTAATTGGTTCCCTATGAGGTCATTGTCCCATGATACTTTAAACCACCCTATCTAGGCTAGACTCGGAGCCAAGTCTCTCAGTCTTCATCATGACTACTTGCCGGACAGACCTCTGTCGTTTAGGACTATAGGACACTGTAAGTATCGATTTTGAAGTTGCATCGCCATTCAAATCCGTGAGACCGATCCCAGCCCTCCGTCGAGGCTGGTGGGCTGTTTTCTAACATGGCCGACGTTTCTGGGCGCCGCCATCTTGAATTCATCATTCTGCTCCTGATTGGCTAAAAATAAATAGCGCCATCTTGGATGTGGAAAACAATGGAATTTATTGTTCTCCGAACAATAGCTTATTGTCTTTATCGGCACCTGATTGCTTACGGCCCGGTTGAGCGTTCATTACTCTATGGGTGTGTCCAATGATGAAATTCGGAGAAGAGCGGGGGTCGAAAAGATCAGTACACAAGTACGACGCAGACGATGGAAGTGGATAGGTCATGTTCTGCGAATGACACCAAGCCGAAACCCACATGTGGCATTAACCTGGGCACCAAGCGGGAAAAGGAAACGACGACGGTCTAGGGAGACATCGTGGAGAACAGTGGAGAAAAAGATCGTACTGAGCTAGGATTAACAGCTGTGGCCAAGAACAGGCACAGATGGAGAACATTAAAGTCCGGCCCTATCCCCAACCCGGAGGCAAGGAACTAAGAGAGATAAATTTGTTACATTTATTAATTAAATTATTTTTTTTTTTTTCATGAAAAGCATACGACCTTTCCTCTCTGACTGATGTTTCCCGTTTTTAACTGATAACTACACAGTTAAAATTCAATTAGCGCAATCCGATAATTGAATATTTCCAAACAACTATTTGAAGATTGATCCTTTGATCTCAAGAATGGAAAACAGGGCAAAGGTTTATTCCGTTCTGCTACACTGACTACCAATATGCTGGAATGAATATTTACATGCATTCACGTAATCGTCGTTATCAAGACATGGATGGTAGATAGCTGTTTAAATAAGTTGGAAATTTCTTCGATGAATTTCAAATCTTTTTCGAACTGTTCTTTCGCTGGAGTTGGTCTACGAAAAGCTGTCAGTCATAAATGTACGAGTATGAGAAGTTCAATAAATAAACAAGTTAATTAAGGGGTGTGTGGATACAAGAAACTAAGATTCAACAGAAATCAAGACGAAAGTTACTGTAGTCCTAAGAACTGCTTGATTGCTTTCTTCTCTTTGTGGACTTGCAATGTGCTTGTATATTGATGTCGTTGTGTAAATATAAAAAAACAAGAAAAAGTAACGAAAAATGACAAAAATCCTGGGAATCTTTACATCCATTCCGCGCTACTCTGACAACATTTCATTTACTCTTCTATAAACTTAAGTTATCTGTCAGTGACACCCTGTGCTTATCTTAATTTCTTCGCTGCTCCTTCTTACTCTTGCTAACTAATTAAATCATGGAATGAAAAAAAAATTGTTACTGCTGTTGTCATATTGTGTTGTTGTAAATGATGAAGACGAAGCGCAGAGGTTGTAATTACGTAGCCTCGAAAAAAAAATTAAAAAAATGTAAATTTTTCAAGTTTGTCGGACATCCGCTTCAAACTCACCCATTGAAGTACACCCTTGTTTCTTATCTGAGTTGAGCTTACTGAACCTCTCTGGCAGGTACACTTCTTTGCTCTCATCTAGCCCACGCTGTGGAGTGTTCTTATTTTTCTGCTAATTTGAAGCTGAAAATATTATTTTGAATATTCTCAAATTAAAGCCTGATGTGACACAAAACCAATTACTTTTCGACACTAAATGAAAACTGCTCCACCCTGCTACTATTCGACAGCAAACTGTACTAATTCGTTCAAAACTACGTGATCTCGAACACGATTTGACGAAAAAAACAACTGGAAAGTGGGTTAAATAGAATTATAATTAGAATTTGTAGTTATAATTAGCAGATGATGGTCTGATTAACATGGCAGTGCCAAATTTCGTTAACCCCTGACTCCAAGATTGAAATCTTACATAAGCTAGAAGTTAGCAAGTTTATTTCGTGTTTATTTCCGTCTTATGCCTCGTTGTACAAACCGAATTAGCACTTTGGAACCTTTCCTAAAACCCGCTGATGTATGTGCAACACAAATCACTAATTTTAAAACTGTTGTTTAACCGGCTTTAAAGAGCGAAACTGGGTGTAACGGGTTAGTCTTCTTAAATGCTTATGACAAAATATTTTCAAAAGAAATCCGAAGTGCTGTTTGTAGCCAAAACGAAAAAAAATGTTGAGGCTAAATGGCAGTGTTAAAAGCCCTGGAGGAGGCTTATCTCCTCCTACGCTTTGCATGCAAACAGAAACTTTCTGATTTCAACGTACAAAATCTCCTAACTGGTCCCTTTCACAATGCTGTTGGTACTAGTTGGGATAATTTATTCATTAATTGCAGTAAAAACGTCCCACCGTCATCCCTGTGACCTGCAAACTTTGTGTTTATGTTTTGACGAGAAATTTAATCCAAGATTTCCACTGCGAGAGATGAATAAACAAAGGACTAATCGTCTCTAAATCGAACAACAACAAGGTTTAGAAACACTATCATCATAGAGTGTTTTAAGGTGATATTGATTTAAATCCTTTAGCTTCATAGGTGCGAAAGTGACGAAATAACATTTTTTGTAAAATACCTCGTGGGAAAAACTCGAAATCTTTCACTTGAACTAACTAGAACTGCACTCAGAGCCACCTTAAACGACATAATAAACAGAACCCCCTTAAAAGTACTATTTGCTTATTTAATACCACAAAATAATACTGTTAGGCGCTTTTTTATTTAAGTTGTAACACACTAGGGTTTCTTTCACAGATTTAAGGACTTTCGCGCTAATTGTTTCTGCGCATCCTTACTGCGCACGAAATTCACACGCCACGTACGTCATGCATCGAGTGCGCGCGCTAAATAGTAAAGTGAACAATAATAGAGCAAATGGCCACACTTTGCGTGGATTTAACGATCTTGGACGCTCGGTGACCCCTATTTTCTTTCGATGGGACATTTTCTTTATCAATTTTCTTTATAAATTTTCTACGTTTTGCGAAAAAAATGAAAAAAATCTATCGAGTAGAAGTTTGAATATTTTGCAAAACGCTCCATCGAATTCCGTTCATTTCACCTCTTCGTTTAGCTGTGCGTCAGTTTCAAACGCTAGGGTTTCATCCACAGACTTAACAGTTAGAACCACCTTGTACAGCATAATAAACTGTGCCACATGAAAGAACTGCTCAATAGCTTTCATTTGAATAGTCACACACGGACGCTAGAGTTTTAGAGTTTCACTCGTAGACCTTAGAGCCACCATGGCTAAATGGCGAAATAAACACTGGAAACAAAAAGTACTGTCAATAGACGTAACATGATATAAACTTGGTTTTAAGCTCAGCGAAGAGCTAAATAGCCATGCACTAGAGTTGAATTTACAGAATTGACCCTTGTCATGCTTGTTGTGAGAAACCTTTAAGATTATGAGCAGAAGTGATGGCTAATGGTTTGGAGATTTACCCTATGTATGAGTGTTTCTCGAAATAACTGTTTTCAGTTAACAGCTAAATGTTTGACTGCTTCTGTTTTGTCGTGTACAGCTGAACTCTAAAACTGTTTCAAAAGACTCACTCAGTACGGCTCTAACAAATTAGAGCACACGTGATATTTTTTAATCACTCAGAGGCAAAACCGAACCCAGTGGTCAGTGACGGTCGCCCATTTTCCCGCGTTTGGTCCGTCATGGGGCGTTTGTTTGAAGTCTTGTTTGGCCGAGAGCGTTTTGCTGCGATTGGTCGGGATTGATTTGTTTCGTTGGCAAACGGCTAAAACCAACGAAAAATGACCACGCAAGGAGTCTTCCATTTCAAAACACTACATCTCCAAAGTAAAGCAGAGTTTCAGAGAAGTGTAAACAGGAATTGGGATGAGCCTGATAGGCTTAGCATTCCATTGATGTAAAAAAAAACAGATTTACAGAAAAAAAATGTTAGACTTAATAAACGTGATAACGTCAATGTTTGCAAACCTGGAAGTTAAGCTGGCGTCAACTGAAAAACGTAGACATGTATTACAGCCGTTATGTTTTGACTTTGGAAATCCACAGTTTTGTTCTCTAAGATTTCTGTTAAATGACGTTAACCTCCTTAGCAAGTCGGGATTCTCATAGTTTATGGTTACTGAGATTGAAAGAATGTATTTCACAACTGAAAAAAATTCTAGACGTATTAACATTAACTTAAAAGGGCAAATGTCAAAGGCAAGGCAATCTGTTTTGACAAATATTAATTTTGCAGTAAAAGTCTAGCCGATAAAGAAACAATTTGTACAGTGAGGTTATGACAACACTATCTCATTGTTAATAACACCCCACGGTTAAAAGGACACTGAAATCTTTGAGGGGCAGGCCATTCTTTCTAGTAATTCTGGCTTTTGTGCGATGATCATCACAAGCTAAATTTTTGTCTTTTAATAATGTTTGTTTAACAGAACTGAAATTAATATACTCACGTTTGGTATGTGTTTCTAAAAGCACAGCCGGTTTTCACCTCTTATGTAACATAACTTGCGTGTCCCACACCAAGTGCGTCCCTGGGAAAATGTTTTCCCGCCTTTATTTTTGGCAATCACCGCACAGCTTATAACAACAGCCACGAGATACGAGCGTAACAGTAAGCAATCTATGTATGTATCTTCTTTATACGCTTATGTGTTTGAAAACTAATTGGGAATACGGTGTCACATTGTAAATCAAAATTAAGTGGACATTTCCGATTACAATGAAACCATTTTCACCTCTTGGTTTCCAAGAGCAAATTCCATCAAAGTTAATTTGAGAAAACGATTGACAGTTTAAAAACTGTAGTTTCCGAATCATCGAGCCCGGTGTGGAGAGCGTAAAAAAATTGTCTTTAGAATTCACGGCATATCGGGTCTCTGGTGCGGCGAGCTCTTTGTCGGTGGAGCCAGATAAACGCCATCACTCCACGCCGGTACGCTAGCAGTGAAAACAAACTAGAGAGATAAAAACATGTCAGGGTATAAATTAAATTTGAGCGAGCGTTGGTCTGATAATCAATATTGGACGGCTGGATATGAAAAGGTCAAGGCGATAAAATCGTTTGATGCACACATTGGGTTTATCATGCCTTCCACATTGTCAAGCATTTCCGTTGTTTAAGGAACTGGTCATTTCTTCATTAAACACATCCTTGATGATGTACACGGAATTGAGCAAAGCGGGAAGTTTCTAGGCTCTAGCAAGAGAGCTTTGCAGACTTGATAGAAATATAATCGTTAAGAAGCGATTTCCTCTTTTTATTCGATAAAATGAGATATCTAAATCAGCTGCGCTGTATGTATATCTCGAGAGTGCAAAAAAATGCGCCAAATCGCATGATAAACGATTGCTGAGGAGATAAGCTGAAACTCATTTAAGACATCGAAGCAGTTATTCAGCTTAAACAGCTGTCGTCATTTAATCGAGGAATTCCTAGATCTGAAAACAGTTTCTCCTTCACGTTTTGCCTGCAGAGACAAACTTTGCGCAGATCAGTAAGTCGCTATATCACACAGGAGGTCGGTAGTTAAATCACTTATCTGTTGCGCGTGATAACAGCCTTTTCTTTTTCTTTCTTCCTTTCCAGACTGAGATGGGAGAAGATTATCACGATCTCTGTGTTCCTTGAGGTTAACTTCTCACGATGGTCAACAAGTTAAGGGCAAGGAACTTGCCTAATTTGTCAAGACTGTGTAAATCCTTGTTAGTTGGGTAGGGTACACCAGAATTGTGCCTTATCTTGAACGAATATAGCTAAAACGGGCATCGGCGGTTTGAGCCCCTGGCATTGGACCAAAGTAACTTATCGAGTGTCGAGTTTGGTTCACCGCGCGAGCGTTAAAAATGGAATTTCGTCATAACAAAACATTGCGCGGAAGTACAAGCGAACGTGCTACGCTGAACGATTCTACATGCGTGCTTAATTTTGACTAGAAACATAGTACGGAAGAGCGCGACTCGAGAAACCATTGATGGGGCTTTCCGTTCTAGACGCGTGGCTGCAATTAACACATTTAAATGCTTTTAAAAATTTCGCGGAGCTGTTTGACGGCTTGCGTGAGGCTGGGCAAGTCAGCCCCGTAAGTTAATTGAGGGGTAAATTCTAATCCTCTTTAGAAATTTAAAAACGCTTTGCATCAGCCTTTTAGATAAAAAAACCTTTTCTAAGCGGAGAAACCGCTTCTTCTCTTTTAAGGCAAATAAAGAACAGATATTTGGATCATATAGTAGGGAATTTAACCTGCTGGGCTAAGTTTTGAGACGGTCATTTACAATCACTTCAAAAATCAGTCAATCCACCTGAATCAGATATCCTCGTCAAAAGAAGTCGGTACTGTTTGAAATGTTTCTCCGAACTTTACCCCAAAAATGGTTTTAATCAGATCTATCTGACAATCTCTGATATAGGCTTCTATCATAGCCGGTGAGGTGTTGTCACTTAGCATTAAGAATGTGAGTTATTCCATCATCTGAGAAAATTCTGCTTGGGAAAAATCTTCAGCCTACAATAGCGTGCTTATAGGAACATGTTTTTTTATATATAGAGAGAGAGCTTTCCCGCAAATCCCGTGCTTAAACTCGAGATCGTGCAAGACTCGTCAGTTTTAAACTCTCTGTTCCGTTGAGAAAATAAAGCCAGAATTGTGGTAAATTCGAAGTGCAGAAGGTTTCGAAATATCATTTACCTCGATCAGAGTAGTGTCTGTTCACTTGATACATGGCGAGCCACTTAACAAGTTTATCTTCGTGAGAGAATTCGCAAAGACTATTACCAAAGCGAACAGCATAAGTAATAAATATGTTATGACATACCCTTTCACAATTTGTTCATATCAATCTCCAGTGTCAGTTCGAGTTCAGTACGACACGTAGAATAAGTGAGAATTGCTCCGGCGCAAAGAAAGGAGTATACGTGATAGATAACTCATTAACTTCGTGCTTTGCAAAAATGCCATCGTTTTAAAAGTAAGATCTACTTTTGTGATAGCTGTAGCATTTAATCTATATCCGGAAATTATGTTCCTGAATACAATCCATGGCTTTCATTGCATGATAAGCTCAAGAAAACTTTTTCTCATTTTCTCCGCCTGTGACGGAAAATTTGTCCACTGATATTGTGGCTGTGTGGAGGAAGATTTCTCTCAGCCAATCTTTTCCTAGTTCTGGGCACTACCAATTTGTTGATAGTCCATGGGTGTCGATAATTTATTTTTCTGCGTACTTGCAGCTATCACCGTGTTCGGATAGTGGTTTCACACGAATTTATACTTAGCAAAAAGCCCTTCTTAAGTTTAGTGTCTAAATGCGACGAACCACGACCCCTTTTTTGCACGCGCAGAAATCTTTACGAGGGATCACTGTTAGTGACACTTGAATTAAATGACGGCCTAGAGTTGTTACTCGTACCTGAAAACTCTTTATACTTCAGTTGTATTTCTTCGTCTGAGACCCGATGGTTGAAGTGCTCAGCTGAAACCGTCCACCAACACAGAACTCAGGTCAGTCTGACGGTACCGATTGATTGCGGATCTCGGCTCATAAGACTAGGTGATCTGATACTAAGCATGCCACTATAGCCGGTGCCTTTCATATACACGAGACATTTTGAAACCTTAAGTACAGCACTTCTCATCTGCAGACTTGACAGGCATCCAAATAAGGTCGTGCATAATCCTGAAACCATTCTTTTGATTGCGTTCATTTTCTCATAAATGTTTCACTGCCACAATGACAAATCGAGATTACGAGGTCAGGGCTGCTTATCTCTGTATAAAAGAGGCCCACTTTTCCGACTCGATAATTTGTTGTTTGCCTTGCAAAAAATGTCTGCGTCAAAGGAACTTTAAAACTCACTCAAGGTGCTATTAAGCTTCTTTCCTGGTAGATATTATCTAGGAAAATGTTCTGTAAGCTTGGACGAGAGTGTAGAACGTCTAACTTAGAAACAGGTGCCTGCTAGACCTTGAGGCAAAATTTTTTGGGAACCCCGCAAAGAAACGAATCAGACCTCGCTAGACGTATTCCTGAGATAACATCAATGAACGATCAGATCACTTTGATCTGATTTGCAACACGAAGAAACGCGATCGCGCCAAGTTTGTATAAACAGTTTTAGACCGCATGCGCGTGTGATATAACCGTCATGTTTCCTTCACCTTTATCCTCAGTGTAACTTTTGGGTTCACCCTAAATTGATACTGTTTCATTTCAGAAAGTTATGCTCATTTCAAGCACGTGAGCGTCTTTGCACGTGTTGCAATCAAACTGATTGTTTGACTGTTTTTAAATGGCTTGGTATTTAATTAACCCATTCCTTCATTAGCAATCAAATGTGCTTTTCGACTTCCCGAAGTGTGACAACCACTCAACCAATATTGCTTCAAAGCGCGCGGAGAACTGATATTAGAACATAAAATAAAACTTCCGCTGTAAGTTATTCTGAGCTCGCGATCTAACATCGTAATTGATAAAAAGGCGTATTAAAGAGCGAAACCGCCCAAAGGATTGTCAACAGTTCCTTTTACGTCAGTACGAATCCAAGCACTCGGGTATTCGGAGAATAAATAAATTAGTTAAATAACAGTGCCTGGCTTTATCTTCATGGCAGTTTTCAGATTAAAGGACTTTCGTACACGTAGTAGCCAGAAATAAGATTAAATTGAGTTTGAAACTTAATTTCGTTTTTGCGCGCTTTTTATACATCTCAAGACGAAATTAAGGTTGTTCAGTATTAATTAACTAATCAAAAAAAATTAACATTCTAGAAAGTCAACGAAAACAAATTTGAAAATAAAATGAGGATATAAATGGAACAAAGGAAATGTTTACCAGCTTTTATTGAAAACAATTAAAATTAGACTTCCGAAGGAAGAGAGCACTTTATCCCACTCAATGCTTATTATTAATTGAAGGACGCTTAATATAGCCAAGATGAGAGATAACTAAAATAAAAGTATTATTAGTAGAAGATCTGGGCGGTTCCCTGTTACGTTGTTGCAAAAATAATATTATGATTGAGACACTTAATTACGCAAGTAACTCGCTTGAAACAATGGCTTTTATTAATCATCTTTACCAAACTAAAGTTATTTGCATCCCTGAAGATGTAGGCGACTCGCTGTATGTGCAAAACTGAATACACATGTATGTATGACCTACGTAAATAAAACGCTTGAAATATCGGCGGTTAAGGTATATTTCCCGCAGCTTTCGTCCGTACCTAATGGCGACAGTCAATTCGGGGAAATATCTACTTCAGATATATATGGAGGGAAATTGAATAGTTGCAAGCAAAGAAAAGGACGGAGAGGGTAACGGTAGATGCCAATATTATAACTGGTATAAACGGATTTCGCTGCTTTTCTCGTGTTTTAGCTCTTTTCAAGGCAAATGAACTAGAAATGAGAAATTAATTGCTTTAATTAGAGAATTAATTTGCAATAACTTAATGGCTTTACACAGGAGAAAGAAAACACAAACTTTCGTAGACTTAAAAACCATTGTAAATTTATTCCAAAGTTAGTAAAATTAAACCTACAAACCTGTAAATCACGTTAACGTTGCTCTCACGCAAACCTTTCTTTTTAAGAGATTTCAGTAATCGAATGACGAGGCATACGAAACATTAAAAATATTTGTGTTCAAGAACTGGGCGCCTTGCTGTAGATGCAAAAATAATATATATACATATATATGTGACCCACGCAAATAAATCGCTTGAAATATCGGTCGTTTTAGGCATTTTTCCCGCAGCTTTCGTTTGTACCTAATGGCGACATTCAATTCGGAGAAACATTTACTTCCGTTACTACGTAGGTGGAATTTTAAAAATTTCTAGTAAAAAAAAAAAAAAAAAACGACGGAAAATTAGTCAGTGCAGACGCCAATATGATCACTGGTAAAGCGTGTAAGCGAATTTCGCTAAAGTTTTTCTCGTGTTTTAGGTCTTTTTAAGGCAAATAAACTGCAATCAAGGAATTAAACTTTCGTAGATATAACCCTTAAAAATTTACTCCAAAGTTAGTAAAATCAAACACACAAACCTGTTCCCACGCAGACCTTCCTTTTAAGGGATTTCAGTAAACGAATGACGATGTATATAAATATTAAAATGATTACCACAATATAACTTGTTCGAGAACTCGATTCTATGGCCGAAATTCCTCTCCTAAGCACGTCGCCAATAGTAAATTACTTTATCCGAAAGCTTGGTACTCACCTACGAAACTTGCCTCTCAGAAGGAAAATTCCGAATTTCGATTCTATAGCTTAGGAAATCAGGTGCAGTATGGCGACACTACAAGTATCGAATCGTTTATTAAAATTTAGAGCCAATCAGAACCAAGCATTTTAAAGACGCTGTTGTCTTGTTTTATTCAATAGAAATCAAGCAGCGCTTGATCTGATTGGCGGAATCGTTCACGTATCAGTCCCCTGCAATTGTAGCTCTTTTTCCTGTTTTTACCACTAGCACGTGACGTGTATCAAATCTCGGTTCGTTAGCAGGTTAGAAATTTTCAGATGAAAGCACTAGCCGCACATTTCTGGAGTTACCGACTTGGAATTTTAATAGCACAACACTCAGACACCTTATAAAATATTCTCTCCTGATCTTGTCACTCCTTGCGAGATCTGCAGGGCCGAAAAACCGCAAAAAACGCAAGAGCAGTATTTCTTCTGTTTCCTTCTCGACAGGAAGAGATCATGGTTTGTTGTCCTTGATCAACCTCAGTTTATGTGCGTAGGCGGGCAGGCGGATAAAAATAGTTGCAAAAAATAAAATTCATATATGGGTAAAATTTCAATCGGACTCGTGCAATCTATAAACAGATGATACAAACAAAAGAAAAATTATCAACTGAATTGATTCCCTGATTCTTCAAACAGACATTAAGAGAAATACAGGGAAAACGGAAAGGAAATTTTAGTTGTTTTGAAAGGGTTTTCTGACACAACGTTAGTCAACACGTAGTAGTCAATGGTCGTCATGGCAAAGATATTCCAGTCTTCAGGTTGCTTACAGTTACTGATCTTCAGTGATGTGTAAAAAGTTACGTGCGTTGATCGGAAATGACGAATATCCGAGGAAATGATTTGACAAAAATTACCACGAATTTGTATAGTTTTGTATAGTTTTTATATAGTTTTGTATAGCAGTTATATAGTTTTGTTTTTTTTATCATATTTCTTGTATGCCACGTTTCTGTATGAAAGATGAAAGAATCGTGATTCTAAGGATACAAAACTCTTTGGCAGTGTCGAAAAGGCAATCTTAGTTATTCGCTTTAGTCATCAAGGGAGCGCCAATACAACATCTATAGAACAACTTGATGACGTTGGTTGAAGCTGGTGAAACACTAACACTCAAAGTTTTAATTAGTAACTGCTTTAAGCTGTCTTACAAAGGTGAAAAATCGTCTGTCTTCAAAGGCTAGAAATTTCCAAAACTCATGAGGCGAATAACGCAAGAACCGCAATTACAACCGCAGTAACAAACAAAAGAGGACTGGTATAGTTAAGGGACGCCTAAGGGACGCTTTTTATTCGTCCAGAACGTTTTTTGGTATTATTTAGACACGGGTGTTTACTGGAAAATAAACCACAAAATTCATACCAAACTGCACCCGGGGCCTGGGTGGCCTATTTTCCATATCCTCACTAGTGAAGGTATCGATGACGTCAATTCCAGCTTTTTCAAGGCTGTTTGTGTTTGGGCGGCTGTTTCTCTGTAGAATAAAAAGAACATCACAGGTTAGCTCGAAGATGTATGAATTTTATGTTCTCGTGTCAAGAACACTTGCCACGAGAACATAAAATTCGTATCTTCTCGACACCGTGTAATATCCTCTCTCTGTACAGACATTGTCCAGTCTCAATGCAATATCTGTTAAGAATCAAGCCGCAACGGTACGGAAATATATGTGTATAATCCTCTAGAGTCTTCAACTGATAATAAAAGGCGGGCCTTAAAGACAGATTTTGAAGAAACTTCGGGAATGAAAACAAAGGAACTCTTGCATCAGGTATATGAAAGAAAGCCTTTTTTGATAATAATCTTTTTGCATAATTTGGAATATTTCAAACAAAGCTAGGAACACCGCCTGGATGATTGAAATAGTTTCGGATTAAATACAAGGGCAATTAAACAGTTAAAGAGAATCGATTTTATGATCGTAGAGTCAGCTCAGGACTCTATGTAAATACAATGCTTTTTCTGTTAGTAATATACAAATATGTTTTTCTAGCTTGGATGTCTTCTAAACTTAACAACCGATTGTTCTTTGCCGGTTCTACAAACTTTTGTATGGGGCATGCTGCAAGGATGCAGTCTCATCAGCGAACTGATCATGAGGCGGCCTCTGTAAACTACGACAGCTGCAGCAGCGAGGGGGTCGCCTTAGCTGTCCTAAGAAATGACCAAGTTTTCCGTATTTTGGAGAACTTGAACTAGGACGACCTATTTTTGTATTATTTCGAATTTAGCATGAGCATTGATAGGAACACCGAACAATTCTAGGTGATTGTAAACTTGGATGGAAGGTAGATATAAACTCATTTTTAATAGGCGCCATATCATTGCTTTACTCCGTAGCTTCTTGAGCAAGACCTTGTACCACATTTGTCTTCAAGGCGTATTCAGTCCTGATCTGGATTTTTATGTGGAGCTTAGCTCAAAATACTGATTGTGGATGTGTCGTTTACTCTTGAATAAGGTTTACAGTCACAGCGACCAATTAACTTTTCTCGCTTGAAGAAAGATATATAGTTTCTCGCCATGAAACAGATTATTAATTATTTTCACAGAGAAATATGCACCAACGGTATGAGTACTTATCAACTTATGACGTCATCATTCACCCTTCACAATTCAGATATTTAGCAGATCAGAAAATATCTTAGCAAAAGAACTATCAGGAAATATAGCTCAGTCACCATGGCACGTTCATATTTGAGACAAAAAAGGACAAAATGAAACAAAACCAAAAGCCATAGAAACACACCTTAATTGTCTCTCTTTGCAATTAATCTTTCCTTTAGACCAATATAAAATAGTGTAATTAAATGACCACACCTCGTTGTGGAATGCTTTTTCTTAACTCCTCTCCCCAGTAAGGATCATATGCGTTGTTGCTCTCTGTAACTCTTAACGTAATTCCTGACTTTTCTTCTTCTCACATTCTCCAGTTGCCCTTACGATTGGGATGACCATGTTCCTAGGTTCCCTGCTTGATAATTCCACCCCTCCTTCTATCCCCCACTTCTCTGATCCCCCTGTTCACTGTTGTCAGATTTCATCTTCCTCTCACAGTGATCACTATCCCCAAATCCCTTACTATCCATGTTCCCTACTAGCCCTGGGGTAATTACTAGCCCTGGGGTAATTATCAACTCTCCCTTTGTTCTGGCACCCCTTCTCCCTTTTTTCCGATCCCTCCTTTCCATCTCTTGCAGTTCCTTTTTACGATCCGACCTCTTGGATTCACTACTTTTCCCTTATTATCACAATTCTACCGAACATCAAATTCTCCTTATTCCCATGTTACTTTACATTTTATTTTCACTAACGTCTAGTTTCAGGAATTACTTTTTTCCTTACCCTACCATGAATCGAACTAGACACCCCTTAAGCGAACTCTCTGAACACTTCTCGGTCCCAGTCTTAATTCGGCCAAATGTCTTGAGGCACTTAACGTAAAACCGAATGTACAAAGGCCACTCGTGCGTTTCGGGATCCAAAAATTACCATCCTTAGTGGTTTTAGCAGTAATTAGGCTTTTGTTTCTATTGAAGCCTACTTGCAGGCAGAAGATTTCCTTCCTGCTTCAATTTTAGACGCAGAGGATGTCGAACGTCTACGCGCAAGTTTTGATTGATAGTCAGTATAAGGTACAAACTTTTTTGTTCAAATTTTACTTCGCGTTACAAACGGTTCAATTCATGTGTAAAATTAGATTGAAAAACACAGCTTTACATTTCGACTTTTAGGCCTACCGTCCACACTAATCCTTCACGACAACGGAGCTTTTCGATAGTGCCCTTCACTGAGACCGCAGGAAATTGAAAACGCTGGGTTTTCGATTTCGTGTGCACCGAAAACGTTTTGAAACCGGAGCTTTTGGAAAACGTTGGCGTCGCGATGATCATCAGTTATTTCCCTGATGGAGTTAAACACAAACCAAAATATATGCGGTAATTGATGGCTTTTTTAACTCTTCTGGTGTATTGTGAACGAAAACATTTGACGCGTTTTCCGAGAGAAATTTCCGTTTTCAAATTCCTCCGGGATAGCACACACGAGGACTAAGGCACTTCTTTACTTGTTGTACAGATGGTCTTAGTGTTACGAAAGATTTCCTGAGTTTATGTAGATTAGTTAAGTTTAGTCAACTTTCAAGCAGCGCGGAGATTTTCTAATTACACGACTTGTGCGAAGACTAGAACACTGGAAACTTCCTAAATACTGAGCGAAATGTGCTTAGCTTTCTTAAGTCAACCAAGCTGTCGAGATATTCTGAGCTGCATATTTGTTCAAAAAAACGAAAAAAAAAACGTTCTTCGGGTCCCGGATTAAGTTCCGTATGAATTCTTCTTCCTCTACTCTTTCTAAAGAACATTTTAAAAATTGTTTCTGAAATATTTGGCGTAAGTGTTTCAAACTGAAATCGGCTTATTTTTTTTTTTCAGATAAGAGATATTTAGAGGGATTTTCGAGGTATTTGGAAACTTTTTTTTCGATATTTAGGAAATGTTTTGAGAATTTCCGGAAAAGACATTTTGGCGGCTAGGTGGAAAACGCGGGGCCGGGGTACGGGGTACGGGGTCTGGTGGAAAACGCGGGGAACCATTTTTTTCGCCAAAATATGAATTTTCCTCAGTAAAATGAGGAGCCAAAATTTTGTTAGCTTATATTGCGATGA
>OMLO01001219.1_pt1 | contig 19340 bp, 19 predicted proteins | sample 1674811 | NCBI WGS metagenome assembly OMLO01 (sample SAMN06265003, study PRJEB25207) | coral metagenome | isolation source: Coral host | place: Mexico:La Bocana,Puerto Morelos, Mexico | collected 2008-11-13 | reverse complement strand
TAAAATCTATCGACGCCGCGAGACATCGATAAAATCTATCGACGCCGCGAGACATCGATAAAATCTATCGACGCCGCAAGACATCGATAAAATCTATCGACGCCGCGAGACATCGATAAAATCTATCGACGCCGCGAGACATCGATAAAATCTATCGACGCCGCGAGACATCGATAAAAAATCTGTACCCTTATAGTTTTTTAATCGTTTGATAGCTGGCCCTGTAAATCCTGTTGGCCTTTTGTAGTGTTTAAGCAGCACCTTGAATCCCTGTGGCAAAACAATCCCCAAATTGTCTTGGTTGATTTTATTCTGGAAGCCAATCAAGGGTGAAGTTTCCAAACATCAAATTTAGGCACTGGCCAAAACCAGTGCCTAAAGCCCCAAGATATGCGTTCCTAGCCAAACATAAACCAGTGCCTAAAACATCCTAAAATTACCTGGCCAATCAAATTTAGGCACTGGTTTTGGCCAGTGCCCAAAACTTCATGATATGTGTACCTAGCCAAACATCAATGAGAATGTTCTGGTATATGTTTGGATCCAAACATAGGGTGGCATATTGCCCAACAAGACCCCAAGATCAGGGTGGTAACCCATCCTAAACAGCTGTTTGGTCAGTTCTGGTAACCTTTTGCCCTATGAAACAATGAAAGCCCATCATATCTGATATTGCGCTATGATGGCATGATTCTGAAGTTTAAAGGGACAATTTAGCCAACCAAAAATATATGGGTTTCTGGTCCTGGTGTTTAATATAAGGGACCAAATTTTCTTGGGGGATTTCAATGTAATGAACGAATGACACCTTCTGTTCGCGAAGGAATACGGATGCATATGGAAGGACGGGCATTGTGTGTGTGCGAATGGTGGCACGTGTTCCACGCAGGGTTGACGCAATCTGGAAATGAAAGGAAAGATGAAGGAAGGAAGAATGATGACGCGTGACACATTGGCCACACTTGGCGAGCATGTGCGAGCATTTGGCGAGCGATTGCGATCATGTGCGTGTCTTGTGGTGGGTCGCTGGTGCATCAGTGTTTGTGTTGGCGCATGTGGTTTGCTGGTCGCTGGTCCTTGGTCCTTGGTCTTTGGTGTACTTATTACTAGTCTTAAGATCAGATATGTTGCTGAAAAATAAGGCAGGAAAAGGTGCCACGGGTAGGGCTATTGAAGACACTAACCTCCAAGCTTAATCCAAAAGTTAAGCCCCAGTTACAAAAACCAAAGCCCCAGTTACCAAGAACAGAGTTTCAAACCATCCATGGTTTGTTCGTGAATATCTTATATCCATGAATTTCACGAATTTCAATGAATTATTGTTTGATATATCCTTTTGTATCATATACAGGAAGATATATTATATATGTATTATATTATATCTACTTATGCCGAAAACTCTCTAATCACATTGGCGAAATGGAGGGTTCATTTCATGGTTTGTGTTCCAACCATGGAAAAAATGAAATTCAATGATTGGTTGATTCAAATCCATTTGAAGCAGGATGTTCCCAAACTATAGCTTGATTTGCCAACCAGGGTGGGTTGAAATCACACAGTTTGTCACTATGAAGGAAAACCCTCACAGGAAACCCCAAAAACTACATCCTGCAGTCAGCTACCCATATCAGCCCAGGCAATTGCCATCTAGCGAAGACGAAGGTCACGGAGCACAGCTGCCTGGGCAACGGAAATGGCGTCTGAACCAACAGGCGTTGAAGGATATTTTATATATGTATGTTTTTTACATATATGTATGTACTATATATGTATACATGTATTCACTATGCATGTCTGCATGTGTGCATAAAAGGAAATTAAGTGTGTATCTATATTTGAGCGTATTTAAAGATGTGTCTATTCATCTTAGTCTGTCTATAATTGTATGTAAATGTGTTGTATTGAAAATCATCCATATGTCCTTTCCATAGTATCCATAAATATGATGGGTTCCTTCAATTTTGCTTTTGATGTTTTAGCTCCAGATTGGATTTTGTCGATTTTGTTTTGCAAATGCAGGTGATCCATGCCATCATGGCTGTGACGCCATGGGTTCGTTTGTCTGAAGAAGTCTTGGCAACTTCCGTTTTGGCGTTCTACAGGAAGCATACCTTGATTCCTCCAGGTGTCAGTGAGGTGGCTCTTGACCCTTGGGCCCAAAAAATGTCCTTTGGGGCTCACAAAATTGTGAGAAGGTTCAGAAAACTTTTCTATGAAAGCCGTGAGAAGAGTCGTTCTGAAGAGCTTCAGAAACTGAAGGATCGTTGCTTGGCATCTGGAGTTCAAATACCAGATGATTTTCAGGATGATCTACAATCGCGGTCGTCTTCAAGGACGCTTTCTAGTGAAGATTTAGATGAGCTGCCCAGTGCTTCTGCTGGACCTGCAGTTGATTGGGCTTTGGTACTTCAGCGTTTGAAGGAAAAGCCTTTGCAGAAAAAAAATGTGGCGGTTGAAGAGGACAACAACCTGAAGGTGGCACAAAATGCCCAGATGGACAAGTCTTGGGTGGTACCCCAGCGGCCTTTGCCTACTCCTGTTCGGGCTCCCCATGTGCCGGATTTTGTTTTGCAAGGCATTGCTCAGAAACAAGCACCTGTGCCATTTGCAACAACTGGAGGAAATGAAGATGATGGTGCTCCAGAGGCAGATGACGATGGGATTGCTGCCACGGCCAAAAAAAAGGCCAAGAAAACAACCCAATCTACCCAACGCAACACTAAGAAGCAGAAAAAAAAGGTGAATGAGGCTGCCTTGATGGCAGAGGTGGAAAATGGTTTGAAGCCTCCGCTTCCTGCTGCAGAGGTGGAAAATGGTTTGAAGCCTCCGCTTCCTGCTGCTGAATGTTTGCCTTTGCCAAGCACTGCTGGTGGTCAAGGTGATGCCGGTTGCCAGAACACCTATGTGGCTGGAGACTTCTCTCAAAAAAGAAAAGCTTTCATTTTTGATCTTCGTCAGAGTGGCGTGGCCTACAAAGATGCCAACAATGCCTGGATGATGTCGAACATCAGAGCCAGCCTGTTGGAAAACATGTCGCCTGCTGAAATGAAGAAGCGACGCTTTGCATGAGATCCACATGTGATTTCGTCATGACAAAATTTTTGGGGCCCAACATGTGGCTGCAACAGCTTCACATGTGCAGTCAACCTGCTTGGATGCGGGAACAACTGGTCAAATCAAAACAACTTGCAGCTGCCATGACTCTCCAGCACAGCTTGCTTTGCTTGAGCACTTAGAAGTATCTTGTCCCATGAGATGTGATTTCTATAGTTTTGGCTCTGCATCATGGGGGTTGCAGAGCTGTTGTTTTGGGGAGCACCGCCTCTACTGGTGCTCCTACATGTTGTCTTGTGCCACCATGCTGAATGTGATGGCGGGCAGGCAGGAACCTCACACCTTGTTTTGGATGTGAAGCCCATGAAAATTTCCACCACAGAATTCCATCCTAGGTCCTGGACTTCGTGGAGCTGTTTTCAGGCCAAGCGGCGCTAACGACTGCTCTGCGTGCAGTGCCATTCTCAAAAAGAATGTATTTGTTTGTTTTCATGTTTCAAAAAGTAGAGCCAAGGCTGGCTTCCAAGGGGAAGCCCATGATTTGAGCTATGACTCAAGCTTCGACTTTCTTCGGCCTGCTGCATTTGTGCATCGGCCTTACAGCTGAACCTTTGAAAAACATTACATTTCAAATTTGAAGTAAATTGAATATTTGTTTCTGGAGGTTGGCATTACAAGGTGTTCGCAGAAGCATATGTGGAGCCCTTCATTGGGTGGCCCTCCCTTGCAATAGTTTCTGCCTTCCGTGCGGGCCTTATCCGATCGACCCATTCAGAAACTATTGGACGCAAATCCCTGAGTAACCTAAGGAGTTCAGGGACTCACCAACGGAGTATCCTTTGGCCGTTGGGCAATCAAGTCTACGGATTTGTTGCCAATGGCAACGTGATGGCAAGCCGAGTAGCTCTCTTCTGCTACTACTCTGTAGCTCAAGGATGCCGTTTTGTAATCGAGCAACCTGCTGGATCGGTGGCTTCATTACACCCACGCTTGGCAGAACTCTTTGAAATGATCGAGGCCCGCTCTAACTCACATTTGTGACAGCCGCCTTTTTGAGCATTTTGTTTTGCCTTCCTTCAATATTGGACCATGTGCAGGTCTACACTTGCACTATCTGGGGTGGGCTGTATGGTGACTCACCAGAGACATCGACACCAAAGCGACATGTGCTGTACTCCAATGATGAAGATCTTTTGAAACGTCTTGAGCAAGCAGCAGGGCATGCTACAAGGGAACAGTTGTCTGCAATGACCGGAGACTCTCTGGTGGACAAATATGAAAGGCCAGATGGGACATCTGGTTTCTCGGGCAATGCAGCTATGAAGTCCAGCCAGTTCCTTGTCTGTTTTTTTTGCTTTTCCGAAATCTGTGACAATTGAAATTTCAATGTCTCATTTGGCACCTTGAGGACTTACCATCAACGATTTGGTCATCATGTGGCACATCTCAAGAAGGAGATGGGAAATGGACCCTGGAAGGCACGCTTGTGCAACCATCTTTCGCCCACATTTGCAACATCAAACTGCCACGAGGCATTGCCGATTGGACCAAAAGTACCTCGACGAGTTGACTGCGGCCTTTCAGACCTTGAACTTTTCAAGGTCTAACTGTTCCTTTCAAAGTCTGTTGTTGTTTTTTTCCAAATTTGTTTTCTTGGCCCTGCAGGGAATAGATTTCAAGGCCATTGACCTCTGGATTGATGCCTGGACCTCAGCTTCCTTTTGTTTCAGGCTGAAACACATTTTTTCTCATCATTGGATCATGCATAGATTCTGACATTTATGTTTCTTTCTTTTCCTGCACGCATAGATCATGCATGCAATCATCCTTTTAAATTGACAATGTCACAATTTGACTGTTGCATTATGAGGCCGACATCTGGAGCCTCATCTGCTATTTGACAAGCAGTGCTGGCTTTCAACCCTCTCAACAATGGGAGAAACCTTTGTGGTCTGCCATAAAAACTGTGCAGGCCAATTTAGACAAACATGTTTCGCAGTAGGGGCCTAAAACACGATTTTTCGTGCTGCACAATCTTGCACCGCAATGACCCGAGAAAAAGCCGAGAAATCGTAGTGAAAACCCCCCACCTCGCAAAGAAAACCCCAAGAAATTTCTTGGGTAATTCGCGCCTTTTTCTTGGGTTTTTCTCGGGTTGCTTTTCGGTCAATTTCACGCATTTCACGCATTTCGGTCAATTTCACGCATTTCACGCATTTCACGCATATCACGCATATCACGCATTTCATAAAAATATATCTGGCAGCTTTTGATGGTATATGCATACCTCTCAAACTTTTTTTGCCTTTAGATGGCCGCTGCCATGGAAGTGGACCCGAGCGGCATCTTCAATGAGATCATCACAGAGTTGATTTCTCAGCTGGATGGTCGTGAGCCGACCGCTGCAGAGCTGCAAGAAGTCTTAGCTGTATCTGTGACCGATGCCAAGCTCATACTGAAACAGTTCCGTGAAGCAGTGGCTGAAAAGCCCCTGAAGAAACAGAAGAAACGTCCTGAACCTGCAGCAGTGGATCCTACACAGCAGGACACCCTTGAAGAGTCTCCTGAAGAAGAGTGTCTGTTTGCAAAGTTTGCTCGAGAGCATCCACCCACTCCGGAAGCTTCAGAAGGTCAAAGAACCCCTCACTACGAGGATCCGAATGCCGATACGGCCATGGAGGTGTCGGATAGCCCACCGTTCTACGAGCAACCTGACAGGCAGCCGGAGGAGACACCTGCACTGCCCACTCCGCCGGCAAAGGTCGAAGAGAAGAAAGAGATCCCTGCACCTGAAGTGCCGCCTGTGAATCGCGCTTTGTCTTTTTCACAGGCTTCTGTGAAGGCCGGCCAATTTGTCCTGGAAAAGCCATTGTTTATTTTTTTTGTTCTGGCAGGCAGAAGTCACTGCTGGAACTGCAAGCCCCGTGGGACTCCAGCGTTCTATGTCGGAAAGGCCCACTTAACGTTTGATGGCAATTCGTTAAATGTTTTCCTTTTTCTTTTCATGGCAGGTCCATTGCCACGCTGTTGCGTGGGCAACAGCTGCTGCGTCAACAGGGCCTTGATGGCATGGAGCTCACACCTGAAAATTTGGAACGTATGGCAGCCTTGTCCTCGACTTAGTTTCCATTTGTTGATTTTTTCCATCAAGGGACAATACATGCATGATCATGCATGACATTTCTGGTGCTTTGCAGGCTTCGTACCACGTCGACAGATGCAGTTGCATCTCCTGCTTCTACCGCACCGGACGTCACACCACCAAAGGGCGAAGATACCCCACAAGATACCGGCAAAGAGGATGCTGTTGAACCTGGAGCTGCTCCAGTTCCCAAGGCTGCAGGTGCAGCCCCTGCAAAAGCTACGGCTCCAGTGACTGCATTGCCCACGGATGTGGCAGTGAATAGCACCAATTTCCGGAAAGAGTATCACCAGTTGAAGCGTGTGGCAGAGGGGCCACGAGCTGCCTTGTTCCCGAATGTTGCAAAAGCCTTTTCGGGCACGAAGCAGGAGCAGCGAGATGTGCTCAAAAGTTTCCTGCAGCAAGGTGGCAATTTGGACGCTGTGGAAGCTGAGGTTTGCGCTTCACGCACATGGACCGATGAGACAGAGGGTGTGCGGGAACTTCTCACAGTGACGCAGATGCGTGAAAAAGGCTTCAGTGAGTTGCTTTGACAGCAATTACTTGTGTTCAGGCTTTCCAGAACTGGAGTTCCTGCAAGTCACCTGTGTTGTTTTCTCCTCTTTTTGCAGCCGGCCATTAAGGATGAAAATCCAAAGCTGCGTTTCCAGAGGTGGCGTTCCAGATGAAGATTGCCCCACAGACCTTGCAAGCATGCGCTTTTGGTGCTCAACCACCAAAAAGCAAATGCAGTCAGACAAGACTGCTGTCACTGCCTCTGCAAAGGCATCTGTGTCAGCAGCTGTGGCCTTTCAAGCTTTGGATGGTGGCTTTCAAGCAGCAGCTGGCCTTGTTCCTGTTACAGATGTGTCTGCAATGATGTCTCAGCAAGCTGCTCTGACTGCACCTGCTACACCTGCAGGTGGGTCAACGCTTTGAATCTGTTTTGGTCTTCTTTTTTGGAACTTCACAGTTCGTTCCAAACTATATTTACTTGCCTGCAGGCCGCACCGCCAATCCGAAGACCAAGGCTACCAAACCCAAAGGTGGCGCACCAAAGGTCAAAGGCCCACTTGGCCTTGAATTGGCGAACAAGACGCTGGAGCAGAAGACAACTGCTTTGCGTGCTCTCCTCAGTAATCTTTACAGGTGTTTTTTTCAACCTTCTTTTGTTGCTTGTCCAGGCAACGAGCTCAAGAAGGAACTTGGTGCCATCGCTGGCTTGCAACTTGAATGTGGTTGCCACGACCAGTTGAAAGATCACTGCTCTGCCTTGAAGAAGTTCAGCCCGCCAATCCAAACACTTTTCGGAAGGCAGGTGTTGCTTTAATGGACAATTGTTTGCACTGGTACATTCTTCCATGCAGGCTGCCAGAGATCACCTCGGAAGAAACCTTCACTGCTTTGTTGGATGCCTGCACCGCCCCTGTTTGAAACTCAAATGTCTCAACACTCAAGACAAAAATATCTTTTTGATTTGTTTCCAAGGTTGGCCAGAGCCGCTTGAAGCGCGCTGAGTTGGGTGCTTGCTTGCGAGAGGTGAAGAAGCCGGCTTGTCATGTTTACAGTTTCCTTTTTTGTTGGTACCAGTCTCAGATTTTGAAGTGCCAGGGGATATGCTTGAAACCCATGATCGGGTGGATAGCATTTTTGGCCTAGCAGCAACGCTGCTTTGAAGTTTGCCTGCTGCAGCAGACACTCGTGCTTGAAAAAAAAGAGTGTTGCATTTCACGGTCCACGCATTGCAAATTTAGATTTCATGCATGATCACGCATGCCCGGGCATGTCCACCACAGGTCATGCATGCATGTTCTTTCGTTTTTTTCATGGTTTCTTTTGATGGTTTGGATCTTTTGTTCAGAAGGTACCCAAGTCCCTCCACTTTCTGGCCTTAGCCGGAAACTTGATGAAAGGCCAATGCCATTTTCTTAACTCCATACATTTCAAGGTGTCCATGTTTGCTTCTGGCTGTCAGGCTTGCCCAAGAAGTTGGGTACGGAAATGCCACTTTGGCCTCGTGTATCCGTGTTGGAGAATGCTACGGCTCTGAAGTGTTTGTGTGCCTTGCACGCAACCTCTGGTTTTTGGAAATCCAATTTTTTTTGTTTCCATGTCCAGGCCAAATGTTGCCAAAGATGACCGGGCACACAGGAAGTTTCTGAAGGCTGGCCTTGCTTTAAAAGAGGTCATCACATGGCACCAGCTGCCAATCAAAAACAGTGATGACGAAATGGAAATCAAGAGTTGGCCTTTGATGCTTCCTCACAATCTTGCCCTGGCCCCAGCAAATTGCCTGATGTGTTCTGCGTCATTCTCGGTATATATTTTTTTGATATCCAAGGTCACAGCAATGATTCGCAGTGGCCACAGAGATGTTCTGGGGTTTACAAGTGACACGTATTGGAACAATTTGAAAGAGTACCATGGCTTGCCAAAACCTGCAGGAGCTGCAGATGCTTTGGGTTTCAACCTCTATGGTGATGAGGGTCAAATTTTTGACCATGTAGAACACTTGTGTTTGAATTGGGCCAGTGAAACCACCCCATTGCATACCAGCAGTCGCTACAGCCGCTTTCTCATTGGACTGGTACCTTCAAATATGTTTTGGAAATCGGAAAGCAATATAAACATCACTTTGCAAGAACTGCTTCGGCCAGTAATTGAAAGTTTCCGAATTCTTGAGACGTCTGGATGTGAAGGCCTCCATGGACGACTCATTGCATGCAAAGGCGATTGGAAATTTCTTGTGCAGTCCCTGCACCTGGTCCCACAGCCTTCTAAGAATGAAATCTGCTGGGCATGTGGTGCTACAAAGGACATGAGGTGTCCTTTCACAGACATGGCCTCAACAGCGTCATGGAGGTCTACTCCGCCTGCGCAACCTGTTCACCACCTCGAACCGCAGATTTTCAAACTGGCCCATCGACCTCTGATTGCTTTGGATGCTATGCACATGTGGCACCTAGGTGTAGGAAGAGACCTGGCTGCCAGCACTCTGGTGCTACTCCTTCGTTCCAATTTCTACGATGGGTCAAAGGTAGGGTGAAGTGTTTTCTTTCTGTCGCAATTTGGAAATCATTTGTCGATGTGTTTTGCGCACTCCAGGCAGAAGACCGCATGCACAGTGCATCAGTTGAAATCAAAGCCTGGACCAAAGTGTATGCAAAAGACAGACAGCTTCCAAAGTGGTGGAAATTGTCGAGAACTCGGCTGTCTTTGAAGACAAACAAATTTGTTCACCTGACTGGAAAAGCATGGCATACAACAGTGGTACTGGAGTACTTGGCTCACTTGTTTGAGCATGAACGAGTCTTGCAAATTGACGTGGATGTCAAACAAGCTGTGTGGGCTGCGAACAATTTCTTTCAACTCCTCACTTCCTGCAGGAAACATGGTTTCTATTTCCTTCGTCCGAATCAGCAGAGAGAAGCAAGAGTCATGGGAGATTTCTTCCTGAAGACCTACGTTGGCCTTCATTCAAAATTCACTGGCTTTTGTCCATTTAAACTTTTTCATTGCAGGCCGAAGCTGCATCTTCTGGCCCACATGGTGCTGGGCCTGGAAGCCAGCCCTCGAAATCCACTGGTAGATGCTGTGTGGATGGATGAAAATTTCATTGGGCAGGTTCTTCGTTTAGCAAGGAAGACTCACTGCAGAACAACACACATATCTGTGTTGTACCGCTACACTGCAGGCTCCGCTACCATCTCTGCTACCAATGATGTCTGGCTACAGTTTTCCCTTCCTGGCAGGTCTGAAAGTTGCTTTACGTGAAGCTTCCAAACTTGTTGCCCGGACCTCAGTTTATGCATACATGTTCACCTCACCATTCAGCATACACGCATGTCACGCATGACACGCATTTCACGCATGTCACGCATTACACGCATGTCATCCACGCATGTCATGCATGCATCATGCATGTAACAAACGAATAGAAACGAAACAGAAAAACAAAACGTAAACGAAACGTAAACTTCAAAAAATGCATGCATGCATGCATGACAAGTAATACCTTAAAAACATGCATGCATGCATGAATTGGAAAACTTTATGTTTTTTCGGTCTCGGCCTCAGCATTCATTGTGGTTCCGATGTTTTTGCTTTATGTTGTTGATGCTTTTCGGCCCCTGAGGCTGAAATCGTGAAAGGTGGCTAGTTGCAACTTGACGTTTGCCAAAGTGCATATCACTACGTGTCAGCTTCTGTGGTGTGAAAAACTGCTTCTGTGTGGTTTGGACACATTTTGAAATATTTTGAATGTATGAATGGTTTTTCCAGGTTTTTACCATCAATTTTACACTGGTCACCTGCACTTCTACCCCAAAGGGGGTTTTCTTGGGGGTAGAGGGTTTTCTTGAATGTAATGATTTTTCTTGGTGGATCCATCGTGGGGTTTTCTTACTGACAAGCCTGTCTAGGCACTGCTTAGACAACCGAGTGAGGGTAAACAACAGGTGGTCCAAACACGGACAGCTTGCGCCAGTAATAGATTTCTTGTCTGCCCGGTGATCCTTTTAATTCCAACCAAATTAGGTCTGAGCTTGTGCATAAAACGGTTTGGCACCCGAACAAGTGATAGACATAGAAAACTCTAGACATAGAAGACTACAGCCTAAAGGTGTGACAAGTTGTTGCTTCTTAAAAGTGGTGGTGCACATATTCCAATGCCTCGGCTCAGTGTGTCTCAAATTAGCTTGAAGATTGATCTTTGGGCAATGATCAAGTGTAAAAGGAGTGTAAATCTTCCTCGAAATTCCCTTATAGTATTCTTCCTTTTACGCTTGGCCTACCAAAGGCCTTTTAGTTTGTATGTCCCACCCTCATCGACAACAGGCAATGGGGCGCCTCTTCTTGAAGAGACATCAAAGTCTGGGAAAACCTGGCGAAGTTAGGATTGGGATCTGCTGGGATCTGCAATTATCAGATTGGGATGGAAAAAACAGAGAAGATTACAAAAGTTATCAGTTTTTTCAAAAAAAAAAGTGCGAAAATGATGCGAATATTTGCGAGATGATGCGAATGGGAGTTTCTACTATTTTTTCACGATTTATCACCCATCATGATATTGAATACTTTTAGCCATTTTGGTTCTCCAGCTCGGTTTTTCGAACATTTGTCCTACAATGGGGAAAGAAACAAAAGATATCCCCCGTACAAGGATGAATGGTAAGTGTCCTCCCCGTGAAAGTGCTCTTAGAAAGCCGGGTAGTAGCTCGGGATCCCAGGGTTCCCGTGTTACATTTGCGCCCAAAAGTGTTACAAAGACTCATCTCAAGGGTGAGAAAGTAAAGGTGGGGCCGGAAGTGAAGCCAGTGAAGGACGCTGGTGCGAAGAAAAGAGGTGCTGAAGAAAAGATTGCAGGTGAAGTGAAGAAAGCGAAGAAGGAGAAGACAGATAAGGGCGAGAGAAAAGATGACAAGAAAGATGACAAGAAAGATGACAAAACAACGAAGAACGGGAAGAAGGATGAGAAGAAGAAGGATGAGAAGGAGGCTTTGACGAAACAGAAGGAAAAGAAGAAGGATGAGAAGACGAGGCCAAAGGAAAAGGAAGAAGAGCAACAGAAGAAGGAAGCGTTGAGGACGCAGAAGGAAAAGAAAGAGAAGGATGCTTTGACGAAACAGAAGGAAATGGAGAAGGACGCGAAGGCGAAGCAAAAGGAAAAGGAGGAACAGAAACAGAAGACGCAGAAGGAAAAGAAGAAAGAGAAGGATGCTTTGACGAAACAGAAGGAAATGGAGAAGGATGAGAAGGTGAAACAAAGGGAAAAGGAGGAAGAGAAACAGAAGAAGGAAGCGTCGAGGGCGCAGAAAGAAAAGGAAGCAAAGGATGCTTTGACGAAACAGAAGGAAATGGAGAAGGACGCGAAGTCGAAGCAAAAGGAAAAGGATGAGAAGGCGAAGCAAAAGGAAAAGGATGAGAAGGCGAATAAGGCTGAGGAAAAACAGAATGCTGAGAAGAAGAAGAAGAAGTCCGGGAAAGATGCACCTATTGAGTTCGTTCCGGCAATTGCGCATGAGATCGCACCCATCTTCGGTACCCCAACCAAGAAGGAGAAAGCAGAAGCAAAGCTCAAGGAACTCGTGGATCGACTGGAGTCAAACAGCACTGTTACTACTGAAGATATGTCTGACATGGAAGACTTTGATCAAGTGTCGCTACAGGCTGCAAAAGAAAGTGATGACGAGGATAGCAAGAGCGAAGAGGAGGAATCACAATCTTCTCAAGAGGAGGTTGAAGAAGAGGAGGCTGAAGAAGACGAAGAAATTGAAGAGAAGAATCAAGAAGGAGAAGAAGAGACTAGCGATGATTCAGGAGATGATGAAGATGGCAGGACGCCTGTGGATTTAGATCCTGAAGGTTCAGAGGACGAAAGCGAGGAAGAGAAGAGCAGTGAGGAGTCTGAGGAAGACGAAGCTGAGGAAGACGAAGCTGAGGTAGAGGAAAAAGCTGAGGAAAAGGAAAAAGCTGAGGAAACACCAAAGATTGAAATTTGTCACCAACTTGTTCCTGTGACTCAGGACACTGGTGCCCATGCTGTTGCGCTTCGAAACAGTGCCGTGGTTTCCAAACTTACAAAGGAAAGAGTTGGGGTTGATTGGGTGGTTTGTGAAGGCGAAGTTTTTCCACAGGTTTATAGGTAAATGTTTAGTACACTAGGTGTTTTCTTAATGGTGATTTCCTTCCCAATGATGATCCTGCCAAAGATCTTCTACTTAGCTGCCACCTAACTTCCAACACACCCACCAAATTTGATAAATTGTTTCCTCTTTGTCTTTCCAAGGTGCAACTCACAAGCGTGAGTGGGATCAATTCGTTCGAACTGCGACTTCAAAGGGGAAGATGCCAGTTGCACTGTCCGACTACTGCCGCACGAACAAGGTGGAACTGTTCAACATGTGGATGGATTCGGGCAAGTCTTGGGAACAAGTTCAGCTCACAGTGGAACGTAAGACACAGGGGACTGACACCACAAAAAAAAGGTTGGGAGGCGGTGCAGGGAAAGGAGCTTCGCAAAAGGTTTGAGGATGATGAGAAATTCAAGAAACTGATTGCATCCCGCAAAAGCTCTGGTATGTATGATGAGGATGAAGATTTCCCAGGCGATGACGATGAATCTAAGTGTGCAAAATATGTTTGGTTTTAGAGTTTTGATTGGTTTGTTCCTCAGCCCTTCAAAACCCCTTTTACTTTCTTTCCCTTTTCCCCTAGTCAGAATCACTGCCGCTCACATCTCAGGAAGCATGGTTCTTTATGCGGTCTGCCAAAAAGTTCCAACGAAAGGATGAAACCATGGAATCTATGAAGTTGAAGGCGAATACGTCAGTTGATGAAGACCTTTTTGCAATCCCTGGTGGACCAAGAGTCAGGACCCCTTAAGGCAGGCCTTCTCCCACAGCTTGACGCAGCAACTGCTTCTGGTTCCAAAGAACTCCTCAACAGCATCTCGCAGGAGTGCATGGGTTTGGGAAATCATGTTTCATTTCATCTCAGTTATTTTTTTCCGACCTTCATTATCAGAATGTATTGACAGTATACTGAACTTAGTAAAAATGTCGTCTTGTATGACTCATTGAAACTTCTTTTTAGGGACCTTCATTTTTGAGGTGACATCTTTTCTTCAAGCGTTTGACATCAGCTCAAGTTTGCAGGTGGCAGCACCTCCAAAGAAAACCAAAAAGGAAAAAGGAGATCCGGAGGTCGTCGTCCCTAAGGGTCCCAAAGAGATGGCGGAAGACTTCATGCCTGATATGCTGAAGTCTCTGAACCAAGCAAGGAGTCATGCTATCAAGCTTACGAATGTAACATATGGAAAAGACCTGGCACAGAACTTGTTGGATTTTGCCGTTGGGATGGAAGAACTCTACAAGGCTATGCAGGAAGCTTTAGATAGGAGTGACGTTCCAAATTTGGTCGCCTTGTTTCACGAAGCTAAGAAGATGGAAGAGACTAGCGGAGGAAAGGCAAAGGCCGGGATTTGATCACTTTTGATTTGAAAACATGGTCACCTCTTCAGTTTTTAAATCAAATGTCCCCAACATGGTATTACTCTCCAATGGCCTTTACTTTCCATCATTACTCTCCAATGGCCTTTACTTTCCATCTCCATTTGCGCTCCTGCACTTCTGAAGGCAGCAGCGGCGGCACTTCTGAAGAAGCCTGCAAAGAAAAAGGATGAGGAAAAGGAAAAGAAGGACAAGAAAGCAAAGAAGGAAAGAAAGTGAGAGAAACCCTTCTTTCCATCCAAGCGCTAGTTCTCTTGTAGGGTTACTTTCCAAAGATATCGTCATGTCTGTGGGGAATGGACAGGTGACAAAAACATTTGTCACGGTTGTGTTCAGCTTTGCTAGGGGCTGGGTTTCGTCACTGCCTGATTGAAGTTTTCATTTGAAAAAACACCTACACAAGAAACAAATGAAAAAGCGTCTTAGCTGTTTCTTTGGGGTGGCCAGTGATGATTCCCCCAGTCACAAGGCTGTGCGCTTTGAGCTTTGTCTATTTTGAGTCACAAATTGGAGCCGATGCAGAAACAAAAACATAATATCGGTACAACCTGCTTCAAAGAATTTTCAAAAGAGTTCCTGACATTTTAGGAGCCAAAAAGTTTAGTTAGCAGGTCACATAAACAACCTCAAGTCTAAGTGACATTGCACCCGCCCATGACAGGCCCAACCTCTTCGGCGTTTAGGCGAGCAACTGAAACTTACCTGGGGATTTGACGTGGGTTTGGAAACTCATGAGTTGTCAGAAACCACGTGAATCCTCACAAGTTGTAAATTGCAAACGCTCAAAAATCAAAACATATGATTGTTGGAGGTGGTTTGGGCTTACTTTACGAAACCTGAGAATGAAAATACAAAATTCACAAACAGAGATTGGTGCAATTTTTGATCATTTCTTGTGATCACTTGCTGTTTTCAACCACTAGAAAATAACCGTAGAAATTTCACCCCAAAGCATCCTGGCAGGAAGCGTCAACGTGTAGAAGATCTGGCTTCTTCCAAAACTGTCGAGAAGCTTACTGATTTGGTGGGAAGGGGAAAAATGAGCGTATCAGGTGCCACTGAGTTGGCGCAAAGCATAGTGAGTGATCATGAATTACCTCATCAAGCTATCAGGGCATTCTCATCTTTGGGCACAAATGGAGCTCATCCACAAAATGCCGAAAGAGATCTTCATAGATGGTTGGATAGAATTTATGGGCGCCAACTTCAGCCTTATACTATCAAACTTGGACTTCAACTTGATACCACGAAGGTTCGAGAGGTTCCCATCAGAGTGCTAGCCCCCCATGAGGTCTTGAATGCCCTGGCGAACATGCAATCAACCTTTGCGTTCAACTCTTTGCTTTTGGGTTGTTTGAATGATCGAGAAAGAATCAATTTCTGGGAACATGTTAGTGGTTTGGCCCCATGGTCCAATCATGAAGTTCTCAAAGATGAATCTGTTCGATATGATCGCCTCATTGGCCTTACTCTTCATGGAGATGGAGCAGTGATGAAGAGGGATGATGAGTGCTTTGTTTGGTCTTTCAGCTCCATCTTTTCATCGGAGAGTTTGGTAAAGGACCCACTGCTACAGAAATTTCCCATTGCCATCATACCAGAACGGCACATGCTAAGCAAGGAGGTTGCTCATTTGTGATTAGAAAAAACCTGTTCTTTGTTTTTCTTTGCCTACATGTAAGGTCTTTTGGGCCCAAAGGAGTCCATATAGGTCAAACCCAGAAAGACAAGAGAATATATAAGTTAACAGTTCGCCAACTTCAAACACCAAGCTGCTTCACTGCAGGTCCAGAAAGCGTCCAATGCAGAGATTGCAAAGTTCATTGCCTGGTCGCTTCGGTGGTGCAAAGAAGGCATAATGCCTTTGGTTGGGTTCTATGGTGAGCAGTTTTGCAAAGGCTCATATCGAGCAAAGCTGGCAGGGAAAGAGCTTGCTTGTGGCTTTAGGACCCTTAGCTCTTGACTGTTACTTTTTTAGGGGTGGAGATTGGACCCCAAAGATCCTGAAATATATATATATATGTGTTGAAGTTCAAAAAGGGGTGTTCTCAACCATTTTTGGCCATCCAAGGGCATGCTATTTTGCATCAAAAGCTGATCTAAAAGCGAGGCATTACATGCATGAGTTCTGTCGATACTTCAGGTGTTCATCGTATTTCGGCTTCAAGTAATCAGAAACGTACACTTTGGTATTTTTCCTGACTTAAGTTTGGTTCTTCAAGTGGAAAAGTTGTATTGTTTTTGAGCTAGGAAAAACCGCCTGAAACTGTCAGTGGTCATGGGTCCTTTCAAAAGAAAATAAGAATGGACCTCTTGTTTTTTGAATCGTAGCCGGACTATTCCAGGTTATGTGATACATGTTTGGCATCCACAGCGAAGGGTACACCTAGTGAAATGCATGGTCGAAATTTTTCTACACTGGCAGCATGGAAACTGACCCGTTTGAGTCATGAAGCTTACATTGACCAAGAATCTGGGAACTTATCCCCCTACACTGCGATTCAAGGGTACCGGCACGAAACTGTTGTGTATGACTGGCTTCATAACGTATATCTTGGAGTTGGTCGTGACTTATTTGCTTCTGGATTAAAACTCCTTATGATGCGGGGTGTGTGGGACCACATTAGCACTGATTGGAATGCAATCCTGGCCGCAGTTCACATGGAGATGCACAAGTCATGCGCGAAAGATGGGTTCTTCAACTTGAACTCTTTTATCTTTATTGGTGTACACTTGTCACTTTGTTTTCGTTCCATTTTTCCTCCCAAGCCCCTTGGCCACCTTTCCATTGCCACATCCATGATGGATAGCCATGGCTCGCACCCATGAAAACTAAGGCTGTACTTGCCATGCAAACCGGTGCTCACTATGGCGAGTCTAGGGGATGAGTCGTGCTCGGAATTGTCATCAAGGTATAAGGCATCCCATGTGAGATTGATGCTTTACTGGTTGCAGAAAAAAACACAATGCATAGCTGATGCACGGCCCCATGATGTAGCCCTTCAAGTTCTTGCAGAGTGTTGCTACGGACTGCAACGGTCAACAGAAATTCAATCCGAGGGAGGCCTCATCCTTCAAAGGGGTGAAGCTGATGAAGCATCCAAAAACTTGTTTACTTTCATTGGGTGTTTTTCTTGGTTGGCGCTTTACTCTGTAGACAACAAAATGTCTATGTTTAAATGCCGGCCAAAACTGCATTACCTAATGCATACAAGTGAAGACTTGGCCTCTTTGAGGCTGAACCAGCTAAGACTTTTCTCAACTTTTACAGAGGAGTCCTTTTTGGGGAGGGTTAAGAGCATCGCGTGCCAAGTTCATGGAAAGACGCTTACACTTAGAGTGCTACAACGCTACATCTTAGTGTTGGCTTTGTCGTTCCATCAATTCAAAGAAAGGATGGCCATGGACTAAAATCTCGATGCGGGTTCGATGAAAAAAATTGTTTCACAAGCGACCGTGCGAATGTTTCCACACCGATGTCATGACGGCATTGCAATTTCTTGCCATGCATCTATAGAAGATACATCTTTATTTTTTATATACACACATATTTGTATGATGATGATCCTGTGTATACAGTGTCTATTTTATATTTAATCAATTTCAATATTATCCATGTATTAATCTTCTTTTGGATATGTGAACTGGAAGACTTTAAGGGCATGTGAGGTATGTGTTTTCATGTGTTTTCAAAAAACAATCATATACAACAATACCGGCAGAATTGCAAAAAAAAAACTGATGACAAACTCGTTTGCTGGGAATGGCAAAAAACGTATCCTCAATAAACCTCAAAATGATGGTGTTTCAACCCCTGTTTTCTTTGTCAATGGGAGAAACGATTTTGGGTGAGTAATTAGAGTGGCCCTTGCAACAACTAAGGAAAAAAGTTGGCGCAGCATTTGAAATGCATGAGTTGTTTCATGCATGGCTTGTGGAATGCCTTGCATGTCAACACTGTTAACATAGCACTTGTGGACCATGGGCTGCCAGTGCAAAGCATGCCACAACCATGCACGCCATGCCACGCCATACACACACCTGCCTGCATGCATGCTGCAGCCCCTATTAGAAGAAGTAGCAAAGCAGCAGCCCACCCACCCGCCCACCCACCCATGCCCGCCCTATAGATCTGCAGCATGAGCCCACCGCGGTAGACGGTGCAATTTTCTTCCGAATGCGTTTCTCTTCGTTTGCGTAAAACGATTGCAATCGCGTCAAACGTTTCTGAAGGTACAAAACATTGTCGGTGATCATTTTAACCATTTTTTTTGAAAATTCTCTTTCTTAGAATTTCCCTTTTGCAGAATGGATTCATTTTAACTTCTAATGGAAAGTTCTAGGAATATAAGCTTATACGTGCAGAATAATCACCGACACGCTCAGAAACGTTTGACGCGGTTGCAATCGTTTTACACAAATGAAATATATATAAAGTCATAATTATTTTGAAGACATATGATAGCTAATGCAAACACATAATCATGAAAAAGCCAGCTCCAAATGATCCGAAGGCGTTTCTCTTCGTTTGCGCAAAAACGATTGCAATCGCGTCAAACGTTTCTGAACGCGTAAAGCATTGTCGGTGATCATTTTAACCATTCAATTGTTTAAAAATTCTTCTTCCGAGAACTTTAATTTCCATATAATTTTTATTCCTAGAACTTTCCAAAATCTTATTCCTATAACTTTCCATAATGCTTATTCCTGTCCGATTCTGTCCAAAATGAAATTCTATAGGAATAGGAATTTTCAAAAACAAGGTTAAAAGGATCCCCGACAATGCTTTACGCGTTCAGAAACGTTTGACGCGATTGCAATCGTTTCACGCAAACGAAGAGAAACGCCTTCGAATCATTTGGAGCTTTGGCTTTTACATGATATATGTTCATATATACTAGTTTTCTTCTTGCATGTATATAGCATGAGCTTTTCTTTTCATTTGTAAAACGATTGCAATCGCGTCAAACGTTTCTGAACGCGTAAAGCATTGTCGGTGATAATTTTAACCAATTTTTTTGTAAATTCTTTTGCCATGGAGTATACTGAAAGGTTATCATTTTCAAAATTCAAAGCACGTCCATGCATTTGCCATGGAAGTTATTGCAACTAGTTATAGTTTTTGGCTTGTAATACATAATCCTTTGATCTCCATG
>OMLO01001218.1_pt1 | contig 19345 bp, 12 predicted proteins | sample 1674811 | NCBI WGS metagenome assembly OMLO01 (sample SAMN06265003, study PRJEB25207) | coral metagenome | isolation source: Coral host | place: Mexico:La Bocana,Puerto Morelos, Mexico | collected 2008-11-13 | reverse complement strand
CCTTTTTAATACCCGAATGAAGATTTTCCTACCCTTTCATATACCTAAACTTGTGAAATCCCTACCCTTTTATATACATGAAGCCTGAAAAAGGTACCCCTTTTGGGCGGAGCCTCACCGTATAAGCCATTATAGGAAGTAGCCCCCCCCCCCGGACCATGATGCAGCTCTGTCCTTTGAAAACTATAGGGTCTTACCAGCTACTGCGGTTTAAAATACCATTAATAGCCAATTCAACCTGGATAGAGGACCTGCAGGAAAACCAGCTACAGCTGATGTTGCTTCCCCTAAGCATTGTAATCTATATTTTGCACACAATTGCCAACCTTAGCGATGGAGAACAGGACTGATTGGGCATGATCAGGTTCACACTGGTGAAGATACAACACGGCTCGCACAAGGTTATCCAGTGGTGACAAACTAAAACAGTACAAAATTATACTTCAATAACATCAAACAAAAATACACAATTTTTCAAATAATTACCCGAGCATGGTTTATAGCTTACTAAGTGTGGCACTGCATCACTAAATGCTCCCACTTGCGTAAAAGTCTGAGATTTACCAAATTGTGATTACACTGGATCAAGCCTCATCTTCGTTAATTAACAGTGTTTAAATCAAAATGACCTACCTGTACAATACACCTTCTGCTTTCCGAGTCTTCTTCAGCTCTTCCAGGGCAGCTAATGCAGTGTCTAAAAGATAACAAATTGGTAATGAAAAGATAACAAATTGGTGATGATACAGAATATATAAACTGTATTTCTATAGTTACTGTATTAAAACATGGAATTATTTTTCAAGAGCTGTGGCCTATATGTAACTGTTAGCAAATTTAAAGCAGTCTAGATTCTAGAGTCATTGCGTTTTGTTACACCTCCCAACTCAAATATGTTTTGCCATTGAAGGAGAACATGTTGTGTGTCATAGGTCAAAACTCACTAACTCCCTAGGAAAACAACAACTCAAACCTTCAACCCACACATCATCAGATCAGGTACTTTAAAACCTAAGTAAATTTGTGTACCAGCTGAGCCAAGCAAACGATGTTTACATTCGAGTTGGGAGGCATAACAAGACATTTAATGGCTGACCTGACAGGAAACAGTGAGTTTCTAAAACCCCTGATGTTCCCCTGGGCTTCATCTCAGAACATTGAGGATCTCAGGAAAACAAAGCTCACCGTTTCCCTTGGGACCAGTCACTAAGAGCTTAGTGTTCTTGGATGAGCCACTTTACTATCACAGTGCCTCTCTCCATCCTGATAACAATTCTGCAAGGGCAACCAGACCAACTGTGGAGGTTTAACTGTGATAGACTAGAAAGTCATCCTAGGGTAGTGCAACATGCTCTACACAAGGGAATAATTTGGTCCTCCAATTATTCTAAATTCTTACAAAAATATTGCTAGCAAGTTCAATTATTTTTTGGATGGAAAAATATATATTAAGAGACTTAGAGTACTTTTTACTATACAAACTAACCTGATGAAAATCCACTGAGAGATGACATGAGAATTATCTCTGCAACTCGACTTGGTTTCCCTCTTGAATACAGCTTGAAAATTTTCTTGGCTGTATTCTGCAGGGGGAAAAGACAAATGCTCAAATTGCAGCTTACAGCTTAAGATCTACAATATATAGTGTAGTGTGGTTGGAACCACAGATGTCTGATTACTACTAACATGACTTAAGGATTGTGCATTCCATATTGAAGAGATCATGGAGCACCTCTGTTGTGTTCTAAGGTAAGACACTAAATATCAATAGCAACAAATTAAATTGTTGGGAAACATGACAAAAATGCTAAAATCAGAATGGAGCTGGAACCTGTGATGGACATCTGATCCAGCCCCTGCAATGTTAGCAAGTTCAAGACTGTTCAACAGATTTATTTTAATTAGGAAAATTATAGTTTTGGCAAGAAACCTGGGGCTATTCTGCCTTAGAGTTTGCATTCCAATGAGAGAGTAGATATACTCATTTTTAATTCATGGTTATGTGTGGACAAGTAATTCCAGGAAGGGTGCTTAAATCACTCAAGGTCAACAATCCTGCATCAAGCCATGTCCCACATTCTTGGAGTCTCCAGACCCTGGTCTTGATAGCCTTAAGTAATCAGGTGGACATGATTGTCTTTCCCCCCTCCCCTCCCTGCTGGCAGGAATAATACTGTAGGAAGGGTGCTTAAATCACTCAAGGTCAACAATCCTCCATCAAGCCATGTTCCACATTCTTGGAGTCTCCAGACCTTGGTCTTGATAGCCTTAAGTAATCAGGTGGACATTATTGTATTTACCCCCTCCCCTCTCTGCTGGCTGGAATAATACTGTAGGCCATTGCAGGATTGCCCCACCTCCACCACCCTACAGTAAATTCACAAGTACATATTAATAGACCTGGGTAGGGAGTGGCACTTCAAGTGAGGTATCTTGCTAAAAAGCAAGTCCACAGTGTCTCCAGCCACAGCTTGAATCTGGACTGTTCAGTATGAAAAAAAAGGAAAGTGTGCTGGGCCACTGAATCTCCCATCAATCAACGAATCAAGGCATTTCTAGACATTATACACTAACTTGGAAAAATGTATTTTATCATGCATTAAATATTGGTATCATCTTTACTAAAAAATCTCCCCACCTCAGACACTTTAAGTGGTTCATCTGATCCCAGGAGTTTTTCATCCAAGTAGTAGATGACGCCATCTGCAACAGCCTGTCCTGACTTACTTGCCCTTTCTACAATGTCTTGCAAAGTGAGTCCAGATAGAGCAAAATAGTCCACACTGTCCTTATAAGCACTAGGAATTCTGTAATGAAAAACGTTTGGCCTTTATAAAGGTTAAAACACTGAATGTTTTCAGAGACTGAAAGAATCTTTTACTAAAAAGGCCTTATCATAATTGTAAAGCAGGTAAGGACTGTATATATCTATTCCAAAAAAGCCACCATGTGTGGGAATGGGTACATAACCTGTGTGGGTATGTGTCGACTTGCACTACCTTTGATAGAAAATGCAACAGTAAGCTTGGAAATGGCATTTGTTTCTAATACTGACCTTGCAAACAACTCTGCCAGATTTGCCGCTGACTCACAGAGAAGCTTTTTCAGCTTCTTTCTTTTCTTGTCCTCTTTAGCAGTGGAATCAGCTAAGCACAGTGTCCTCAAGAAAAAATGCTGTTCACACACAAGGTGATGATATGCCTGTGTATTGTGCTTCTGACAACGACTTGCTAATGGCATCTGCAAAGAAATACATGGGTTGAGTTTGTTGCAACTTTGACTGACCGACTGACTGACCAACTGATGACGGCACCAGTGACAACAATGACTGACTGATTGACTGACTGACTGGCTCTGAACCAGATTGGTCAATCTTGGGTATAGCTCACAAATCAGTAGTCAGACCAAAACACTTCTCACTAAGACACACTATAATTAAGAGTAATTAACAGCAAAATTCTGAGCTGCTTTTGTCATGGGTTAAATAAAGTGTTGTCAGCGAGAGCAAAGCATGACATACCACAGCTTTGTAAAGCTGAGTGGCATCCATATTCTGTAGAACAAACACCCTCCAATCAGGGTTGGCACTTTCTCCTTGATCACGTTGAGGTTTTAGTTGTCTACCTTTAAAACTAAAAGAAAAGAACGAGAAATAAGAATGAATCCATAGTTAAGAACAGTTCAAACATTCTTTTGTTTCTGGTTAGTTATAAATCATGCAGATTTGATACATGTACTAGCTATGTACTGGAAAACTTGTCACCCGACACAATCTGTCACCTGGGGATACCCCCTATAACAGTGCATACAGTAAGGCTCTGCCTGAAAGAAGTCCTTTTTTAGACTTTGGGTATATAAGATTTAGAATTTGACCTTGACTGTAAGTGGGTAGGGAAAAGTGTCATATAGTTTTTTAAAAGAACTTTCAATCAAAATATTTTGAAGAGACACACTTTATGGATGTATAATTTAATCTATTAAGTGCTACATGACAATGACAAGATGTCATTTATTATATGGCCTGGATATTAGGGGCACCTTTTTTCCATTAAAGGTGTACAAAAGGGGTACCTTTTCTGTCAAAATGGTATAAAAAAAGTAAGGAGTTGAACCTCAGGCAGTACCCCAGATCTGTAAGTAGTACTATCAGTCTGTTGCTATTCTTTTACTACACATGAAATTTGTTGATCCATTAGTTGATCAGTCTGTAGGCAGTCCATCTCCCTTCCAGTGGTTGCCCAATCAATCAGTCGGTGCACCGGTCAGCCAGTCTCTTCAGGTCAGAACTAATGAACTGTTGTTCTTCTCAAGCAAGTAAAAAGAAACTACACATGTATGTTCAAATCATGTTGGACCTTCTAATCTCCACTTTTCAAAGAAATTACTAACAATGAACATTATAGAAGAAATTTTAGAAAGCTTATTTTGCAATCAGTCTGAAAATGGAAACTGATTTGAAATCACCTCTTGCTCCTCTGTGATGTATCTTGTGAGGCTTTAGTGAGCAACACTACATTGTCTTCACTAGCAGAAACAAATTGACAGCCAACAAATGGGTACATGCCAATCAGACAGATGTCAAGAGATGGCTTAGGACAACGCTGCATAGAAAACAAAGAAAAACAACAATATACATACATGATTGTACACCCATAAATGGTAAGCTTGCCCATAAGGTACTTCAGACAAGACAGCTTTCCTTATATAATGTTGAGTTCGCTCAAAAGTTTAGCAACTAGGGCAACAATAATTTAAATGAATATTATTCTTCACTCATTTTATTAATTAAGAAGTAGAAAACATGTACCATGTTTCTATTGAGTTATAGAAACACAAGTGAAAGTTTGGGAGAACGAGAAATGCTGTGGGAACACAAACTGTAGGTGAGTGTTTCCACAGCTTTTTTGATAGGAACACGGAGAATGTGTTTTCTATTTCTTATAGAAAGTACTGTGATGCTAAAAAGAAAATCATCTTGTTCACTTCAATCATCAAAATGTAAGTTCTCTATGCTCGCTCCATCATTACGTCAGCAGCTCGCGCTAGTTATGTGTTTCTATCGAGTTATAGGAAGATGGTTTTAAACCAAACAGTGCACATATTTGCTTTGGGTTGTTTTGTTAAAGATGCTAAGAATTATCACTATATCTTAGTTTCATCAATCAGAGACTCTTTTTTAAAAAACAATAGACTAGTGAATTTATTCATTTTACCTTTTGCAACCAATTAATACTGTACACCTATACATGTAGTCTATCCCTGGTTTCAATATGCAAAATGCAACCAACTGCAGATTTCAGAGACTACAGTATTTATTTAAACCTACCTGCCTCAAGCTTTCCAGATCAAAAACAGGCAACGTACATCCACAGTCACTGGAAAGTCTGCTAACAGCAGCTTGGTAGACCGCGTCACTCAGTTTAGCACCAATAGTGCTGTTACGACTCAATGTATTGCTTATAGCTAAGGCTCTTGTAAGTAGACTGGAAGTTAACTCTGTATTGGCTTCACCATGATCATGAATTTCTTCAATCTCGGACACTCTTGTTTTACTGGACAGAGCTGGAGGTGATGGTTTACTACCCAACGTAAATCTCACTAGGGTTCTTCCTGAGTTATCAACAGTCAGTTTGACATCTGAGGGTGTTGGGTCAGACTTGTTGTCAACAGAGGTTTCAGTTCTACCTGCAGATGTAAATGCGTTTCTCTCCTCTGCAGCACAAGTGCTACTGTCACTCTCAGTTTCTTGATTCATATTTTCTTGTTCTTCGTTATTCAACGTATCTGTGAGTGATGATGCCTCACTCTGCAAACTCCCTGCAGAGCCAGAATCTGGAGTTGATTCAGTTTCAGCTTGATAACCAGTTGAATGATCATTGGCCTTGTCACTTTCCAAATCTTTGTCACTTTTTCCCTTCTCATTTTTCACCTCAACAAGGTTTTCTTCATGATCATTAAACCTGTCTGTTACCATCTGGTCTTCAAGCAATTGTTCATCAAGCTGAATGTCTGCAGCTGCATTCTCTCTGATCCAATCTGATGCAGCTGCATACACGCGCACAGTATAAGTTTCAATTCCCTGCCTGGTTATCGCATGAAGAAGACCATTGCAAGTTGAAACACTGATCGTATCGCAGCTGTACTTGTAATAAGAAATGAGCTTGCAAGCGCTAAATACATCATACATGTAACCCTCTTTAGGACCAGAGATGAGACAACTCATTCCACAGAGGGTGGGATCAGAAACATTTCTTGGAACCAATGGAGATCGCTGCTTCTCCTTTATATGAGGAATTCCTACAAAGATACCATACAACATTATTCCTACAAGCCTACAATAAGAATCGATCATAGGTGCTAGGGGGTAATAGATTTATTGGTTTTCACCTGACATCATCAAATTCCAAAATCCAAAACTTAAGAGTTTTTATCCTAAATCAGGCATAAGGGGATCTCAATTTATATCTGTTACAACTGTAGCATTTTTTCGGCTCAATAGCATGCTTTGTTAAAGTGTTAGGAAAAGTGCTTGTGTAACTGGTTTTTTTTTGGTTTAGGTCAGATAATCAGTTGCTTAGATAGCAAAAGTGAGTTCAGATGTTTACACTATTTTCCAGTCGCCATGCTGCCACCATTTGAGTCCAAAGAGAACCAGAAATTTTCTGTTACCTTGTGTGTAAGTTGGAAGAAGCTGTAATGTGTGAAGTGTTGCCGAGTCATTGCCATCATTACTTAGTTGCTCCACTCTGAATCTGCGATACAGCATGGTGACTCCTTTCACTTTTAACATGCATCCATCTACAGTAACACCAATACCATAGAGTCCTCCGAATGTCACAGTGACAGGGTGTCCAGGTACCTCTGACACAGGTCCCAGCACTTCCTTTGGATCCGGTAAGAAATCTTTAAACACTTGTTCTTTTCTAATGGTTGGGAACAAGACTTCTTGGCCTGATTTCATTGTGAGTTGTTGAGGTAAACTTGATAAGGGTGAACAGTCCTCAAATGACCACAAAACACAGTCATCATCCTGCACTTGTTCCCCAGAAACTTGTTCTGTATATTGCAGCAGGGAATCAAAGCCCCAGCCAGTTGTTGTTGATCTACAACAAAATACAAGTTTCCATCAAAGATAGTTTGCTTATTAATGTACTTGCTAACCCCTGCAAGACACTGTACCAGTATATATTACCAATATATATAATAACTCACAGAACAGACACCTGTTCTGACAGTAGCAGGGAAAAAAAAAATCAGAGAATAAGAAAGGGAAAAGAGGAGAATAATACTGGCTACATAAACTTCCATACACGTTTTGATTATAAATTAATGGCATTTTAAGGTGGCTACAAATCCTAGGGTGACTGATGCTTTCTCCTCCAAACAGGCTCAAAGATGTTTTTGGGGATGGGGAAAATCTCCTTCACAATGTGAGTGCAGGAACAGGACTAAAAGGAAGGGCAATGACAGGAGGCATAGAGGCAAGATTTGTCGTTTGCTCCATTCAACTTTGTGCCTGCACTCAACTTGCAAGGTGGATTTCTACAACAAATGTTGAAATCTCTCTGGAGGAGAAAGTAGTTGATCCATATACAGTGTAGATCAGGTCAGCTTTGTCCTGTTAAGGTTAATCTGTGATCACACTTTCCCTGCCTTACATATATTTGCAAGTTAAGATGACGGCGCAGTCCAATTCAAGACACATCAATGCAAAACAGCTGCAATACCTAGTTTGCAAAGCCACACCAGAACTTGCACTTTTCCCACTTCCACTCAGTGACCCAGGCTCTCCCTCGGATGTAAACGCAAACTTGAGGATCTGGACATCAAGATTAGACCTGAAGGCCAGGTATGAGTCAGCCAGCACCACCTCTTTGACTACCATACTGGGCTCAATATCCAGGAAGTGTTCCAAGTCTTGCAAAGCAGCACTAGTGTTGGAGCCATGGGATGACAGATTACCATTCCACCTAAATACGCTCACTTTTTTTTCACTTGCAATAGCAATATTTCCACTTGTTGGACAACAACTAATAGAATTCACATTAAACTGAGTTGGGATTTCCAGAGCCAGAAAAGCTCTGCAATTCACTTCTTCAGCTTCCTGCCTTTGAAAACGGGAATGTCCTGCCACATACGTGCGCACGGCCTCTTCAGGATTAGCTTTGAACCAGTTGAAGTAAGCTCGCGTATTTGTGCAAACCCTTGCTTTACTGCTCCTTCGAGCTCTTGAGTTCCGTCGCTGGCTTGAACTTTCGATTGTCACGACACATTTTGCTTTCTCGTTGCACATCAACTTGACTGGTTTTGACATGGTCGGAAACTGGCACAGAAGAGGAAAGTTCGGCTGCTCCAGCGAGTACACAAAGACCTTCATTTCCCCAGTCGCGAGGAAGAGATAGTCCTTCGTTGAAGCGAGCGCAGTTGGTTGGAAAGAATCGAAGAAGACTCGCTGAGATTTGAAGTAATGAAAGAGAAGCACCCGGACCATTTTGAAAAGCGTTGGATGTATGATACTAAAACAGCGAAAATGTTACACGTCTAGGCCTTGCAATTTTCCAGGACAACTTTTCAGTCTCGAAGTCATGGTCTTGAAGAGAAAACATCCCCCATCTTTGCCTCGCGCGAAAACTGGAAACAAATAGTTTTCGTGGGAGTAGGGGTAGGAGTAGGTGTGGAAAGGGATAAACACAAAATAAACTTTGCCTAAATCTAGGAAATTTACACTTTCCTTTTTATGAAGTTGTCAGAATATACGTTATATTTTGACAAAATTTGATTTTTCTTTTAATTTTTTCCTTCAAAAACGCATTTTTCTTTTTCCATAATTTTAGAGTCACGTCGTGTAAGCTTACTTTTGCTGTCCTAACACATTCTGTGGAAAGGAGGGGAGTTAATTTGCTGTTTTGCTTTGCAGGGTAAGTTGATCTTTGTAACCTGAGAGTTGACGAAAAAAAGCGATATGTGCAAGCTAGATTGACAGTTGTAGCGTGAAGAAAGTAAGAAAATGTAGAAATCTGTGACTTCAGTTGACTTTCCCCTCTCCAGCTGCATGTTCAGTTATGTAATGAACGTAGCGTCAAGGAATCTGAAGACATAACATTTTAAAAGCTGATATCCCTACTGCATCTTTGACATGTCAAATTCGATTACAAATGGCACTTCTCAAAACTTCGTCTTAAACTGTAAAGAATGTGAACACATGTACAATTTACGCCACGCCATACCCTGCACAGTTTTTCCTTCGGCTGCCCCTCCTGGTATGGTCTGCTCTACTCCCGCAATCCAGGAGGGTTTGCTTTATCACCACTTACCCGAGTACTAGGAGATCACATTTAATTTTCAAACTTAGAAGATTCATTGACAATATTTTAATTTGATAAATTTTGTTACTATTTACTATACACAGGAGGATCATACTTTCATGGACTGGAGGAGCCAGTTCTGAAATATATTATATAAGAGGGAAATAATTCAGATCTATGTTACCTGAGGATGACGAACACACCGTCCATGATGGTCAACCTGACAGACGAAAAGCAGTGAAGGGTTTTGCAGAGTTTTGCTGCTTTCCAGTTGCAAACAAGGATGACAAACCGTCTCAGAGCTTCAAAGTCACAAACACACAATTACACTACACTTACCCAGTAAGAATTTCTACTCAACAAGTCTTGTCACAATAACTGCAGAAATTCTTGCATGCTCACTGACTAATTTTCATTGTCAATAAGCAGACAGACACCTGGATTTATAATTTCTGCCTTTATTATAATTGATAAATTTAAATTGACGTTAGTTTTTCATTTGTCTTTCCTGTTAAAATTGCAGACAACAAATTTCATCATAAAATTGTCAAGGTAGTCTGCAGATCCACACAGCTTAATTACCTCACAGATCCACAGCTACTTTGACAGTGTTATGATGAAAATTCATGATTAATCACAGGACAGACAAGTTTGTCGTAACTGTCATATCAGACATATTAAATAAGTAAAATCAATTTTGTAGCAACATTACTCTGGACTTCATAATGACAAATTGAACTTCTAAAAACATCACAGGAACAAAAACCTGACACATATATTCAATGCCAGGATATTAGCAGCACTAGCTGATTTATTAGCTATAGTGTAATATAACTTTCTCATCTAAGATTTATAAATTGTATTTTTCCTTCTTCACAGTTAAAGTTACTTGTACCAGGCTTTGCATCTTCAGTGCCTTCCTGTCAGTGGCTGTACATCATCACATTTGGTGGTGGGCTCGTTGAGGGAGATAATGTAGCTGTTGATGTTAAGGTTGAAGAGCAATGCACAGTGGTAGTGACCACTCAGGCCTCAACAAAGGTAACTGAGACCAAACAGTATTAATAAAAAATTATAAGGAAACATGAGGAATTGCAGACATGTGTAATAGCTGTATACTCAAATTTCAAATTCCTTATGTGCACTGACTCATTTCTTACTGCCTGTTGGCTCACTAATTCTCATAGCAACAAATGTTTGTAGATTAAACTTTCTTAATTACAGCTGCTACTTTAATGATGTCAGGTTTACAACTCAGAGGAGGGTTTGGCTACTCAGCAAGGACTAAGAGGTGTGGTTGCTGATGGAGGACTACTGGCAGTTCTTCCAGATCCTGTGGTCTGCTATAAAAATGCAATCTATAACCAAAAACAGGTTTGCTGCTGTTTGTTTCATCAAATAGCATCGTTGTTGTGGTGGTTGTCATCATCATCAACAATCATGATCATGATCATCACCATCACCATCACTGAAACCATCATTTTTCTGTCAGCTTTATATAACACACTAGTCTGCTAGCAGGGCACAAACCAAAAACATCCTGGGTCACATCTTTCTTGATGAGAGTCTGCTGGTGAGAAGTGGCATTATGGCTTGACCACTTTTCTCTTACAGGAGGGGGTGGTTGATTTTGAGAAAAACATCGTGCAAGCATACCCTTGTGTACATGTAAATAAAATAAATTCATGCACATGACTACTGTTGAAAAAAATTCATGTATATTGAGTGAGCTTAAATGGGGAAAAAATCAATTAGTACATGCATTGGCACATTTACCAAGAAAAACATTCCTAGTACATCAAGGGTTTTTAGAAACAAATCTTGCCTGTACCAAATCACCCACACCCCCATTACCCTTAAAAGCCAAATACTCCACTCATTAAATTGATAACTATAGGTTCTGCTGCCACCAGCAAAGAAATGGAAAGGGGGTGGAAAGGTTGCTGGTAATTTACACAAATATGATATCTGTCCAGAGCAAGTTTGCTTTCAGATACTACTTGACATATATCCTGACTGGCAAGTTAAAAGAAACTAGAATTGGTGATCTAAATAACATAACTTTATGTTAAATTATTGGTCTGACTTCTCCATGAAACAATACAATAATAATTCCCTATCTTGTTTTAATTGGTGTCTTTTTTAGGACTTTGAGCTAACTTCAAATGGTAGTGTAGTGATTCTCGATTGGTTTACAGCCGGACGTGTTGCTCTTGGAGAAGTCTGGGATATGACTAGGTATAAGACAATATAAACAAAATATAAAAATCTTTCATTTAATCATTAATATTGATATTTATAAATGTTTAATTATAACTTCCGGTCTTGATATGTAGTTACAAGAGTCACAACAGAATCTTTGTGGATGGAAAGCTGGTGTTTGGAGATTCAATCTGCCTCAGCAGTGGAAACAGTTACCTTTCACTGAAAGAATCCATGCATGATGCTATGGTAAAAATGCACTTTTGAATAATCAAATGAATACTTTGTCAGTTTTTCACCATCAAGATACCTTTAATTAGTTATTGCAAAATTATTTGCAAGTAGTGCAAGATCTGAAAAACAAACCGAGTTAAATTGAAATGTCCTCAGGAAAATCCTCTCAGAACCATTATTACCAGGTATCTGGAGATTTTTTACTTATTAGCAATCAATCAGATCCTCCATCAAGGTAGACTGCAAAACAGTCATATTTTTTGAGAACACAAGTGACGCGGGTAGAATTCAAACGTTTTCCAAATACAAAAAGGAAACACAACTGTCTAGTCTACCATCAAGGAAATCACATCAGTAAGAAGTGAAATACAATGAGAAGAAGGCAAACTCCATAAATTAAGGCATTTTTCCCATGGGTTCGGTTTTCTTTCACATTGCTTGCTTCATACTCACCCTGGGAAATTTTAATAAATAACTCATTATAAACTTTATTATTTAACATTGTACCCTCAGGCATTCTGGGACAGTGGCCTTATGGTTAGTGCGCTTGTCTCGGATCGAGCAGTCTGGGTTCAAGACCTAGCTGAGTCCTGACTTTGTGTTGTGTTCTTAAACAAGATACTTTACTCTCAGTGCCTCTCTCTTTGTTGTATAAATGGATACTAGCAAATTTATGCTGTAGATAACCTGCAACGGACCAGTATCCAATCTGGAATGGATCCAAAATATTCCTAGTCACTTCATGCTACTGAAACTAGAGGCACTGGCCTGCTGTGTCACTTGCAGATGTACCTACCCTGTATCAGGGCTATAGAGCTGTTACCCCTTTGTATGCATTGCTGACCTATGCTGGTACACAATGGCTGATAACAGCAGAACTTAGTTGACTGTACAAATTTATGTTTTGATATTCTTGACATTTAGGTACTTGGAAGCTGTGTTTTTGTTGGTCCATATTTTAAAGACATCAAGAAGAAAATAAAGGAGAGAGTTTGTGCACTCACAAGTAAGGCTTTCCTCCCTCCTGTTACTGGAGAAGAGTACATATATACTATCATTTTGTTCAGCAACTTCAAGACAGACAACAATTATGTGGGCTCAGTTTGTTATCCTGAAGACTTGTTATTGTTCCTCAACTCTTTGTGATTAATCTCAATTCAATATTAAGATGTCATTTTTTTCATAGAATGTAATGACATGAGTACTGCTAGGAGAGATGTGTTTGCCTATGCTAGCATTATAGATCCTGCACTGTGCGACGGTGTTGTCGTCAAGCTTATAACTACTCAAAGCGCAGAGCAGGTATGCACAATGTAAGGCTGTAGTGAGCGACTAGAATGAGAGCTAAGAGTAAAAGTGTACGTTATTATCAATTTATGCTTCACACGTCATGCAGGGATTTACAACTTGTAGGCTGAATCAATAACCACTAAACTTGCAGCTTAACTCTTTGTTTGAAGACCTACTAAGCAATGTGAAACACATTGTTAAAAGCAGGTCCATCAGTGCCCCACCTCTTCTCCTGGGAGTTACCAGTCAAAAAGGGTCCCCTTTACTTTCTACAGGAAGCGTGATTAGGGAATTTATTTTCTCATGAATCGTGACTTCAAAATTTTTAAAATTGTTGTTCTGTGATTAAAGATGGTAAGATCTTGAAGTAACTATGCGATGAATTATGAATGATTCGTGAACCAGTTTGTTTTGCGTGATGAATTTCTGGCTACCAGTATTTTATCATTTTGAAAAAGTTCAAATTGTTTCGGAAAGGCTGTGGTTAGCCAATTTTGACAAGGAGAGGTCTGACAGACCTGTTCGTGATTTAGATCCTCTTTGATGAACACATGATCTAAGAGCCAAACTCAAATGATAAATTGCCTGCAAACAGGCTCCAGGATGTGTTAAGGGCAAGCTAGCTGAGTGTGGTCCAGGACGAGTGAGACGAACCGAGAACAGTCTGCTTGCTTTGCTCATGGAATTTTTTATTTTGCGCTAAACGGTTCAGCCTCGCTGGGAGCCTGTTCGTAGGCTAGATGGTAAACAGGTTTATAAACAGAAGAAGGGAAACTTGATCATCTTTAATTGTGGATTAACGGATTTAGGATATTATTTGTGACACGTGAAAAAGCCAATAGTATTTTTATGTGATTGGGTTTTACAAAGGGGTATAGGGGACCCTCATCAAAGACTTTGTGAATCTACTTACTAACCCATATAGGATTTGCATTTCTGGCCTAAAAATTCCCAGTCAGCTTTCTTGATTAAGGTTGACAAAGTTAGAAATAACTTGCATACTGTAAGAAATTGTCCTGGCTATCCTGAGAATTGACTTTGTGTTCATTTTTTTCAGGCCTACCACTTTTTTAGAACTGTCATTCAAGATATCATACCAAGACTTGGAGGAGATCCTCTGATTAAATGACAATATATCGACCTGTTGCATGCAGTTTGCTGTGCAAAGTTATGCATGCTTGTTTTTTAAACTTCATTATCGACAACCTCTAGAAAACCACCAATAACATGATTTGAATAGTGTTTTAATTGTTAAGTGTCATATGTTATGACTAAATTGTGGATAAAATTTCCCATTCATAGTGAACAATCTAATTGTTACCTAAGCCTCGATCAACCAGAAAACTTATGAAATTGAATATCTCAAAATGTACAATCCATAATGTATAACAATGTCATTGTTATAAACGCTGGTAGATGAGCTGTGATTGCTTGTTGGCCACAAAATTGTGGCTCAAATCTGGGCTGCAGCTTATCCACAAGAACATTGTTGTCACCATCACTGGTTCAAATCCAAGTTGTTACTTTGTGTGGGTAATGGCTAGGCCTTGCTCGGAGAATGTTCTGGCTTCCAGAACATACAGTAATTCTATTTGAAATCATGTTTTCCTTTATTGTACAGTTTAGTTCAACTGTGACATCTTGATAATTATTACTACTGAACTTCTATTACTAAAAGGATGTATTCAGCTTATCTGCCAATTATGTTTACAGTAACAGATATGTAGGCCAACACGTATATAATCACTATCAGCTAATACACATGGATAAAATAAGACACTTTTTAAAGATGCCTAGTATGAAGATGGGTAGTATGTTTTAAAAGCAAGGGAAATAACATTTCCTAATAAAATTTCCTGGTCACATGTTGTGTGTTAATGTTTCACAGTTCCCTTGTAAGCAGCTAAGATATGATCAGCAATTTCTTTAACACCAACAAGATGTTTTGCTTGAGAAAAAATGGTTGGACCACCTTGGCGCATCATGGCAGATTCTCGGTCCATCACCTGAAGATGCAAAGTTTGAATTTTGAGTGTTTTCAGAAACGTTTATGAAACACAGGAGGGGGAGGCTCACTTGTGAAGAGGTCAGGGATGGGAACTGTACAGGAGAAGAACTACACTGAGTTAAATCATTGCATGAGAAACTTGTCTTGCCAAGGACACAACATCATGACCCTAACCAGTGCACAAACCCAAGCCATTCAAGTTGGAATACTGGGCACTAGCCAGAAGATCCCTTCTAATCACCTCATACAAATTAAAAACACATGTAATAAAGAATAAACAAATAAACCTTGTTGCTAATGCTTCATCAAAATTAGCGGTGGTGTTTGTAGGAAAAAGAAAATTAGATTATTTTTGGAAATTAAAACATCACTCTCAGTGCATTGCATTCTGTCTCATTATTCATTGTTTACGAGCAAGAATAAAAATCACAAAATTACACGTACCTTGAGATCTGCACCAACAGCATCAGCCAGATCAGTTTTGTTAATAACTAGCAAGTCACTCTGCGTGATACCTGGCCCTCCTTTGCGAGGTACTTTGTCCCCTCCTACATGTAAATAAAGCGAAACTTAACTGTCAAAGTTACATACTTAGTCTAGAAAAACCAACAGTACCATCGTTGATCTTCAAAATTAACCATCTGACTGTATATAAAGTTGCCGACAGAAATCCATCAATAAAGTCTGATATCAACAATTTTTTTCATAAAATGTATAAGTTAATGTTCTTAACCTGCGACATCAATGACGTAGATAATGTAGTCTGCCAATTCCCGGCTGTAATTAGCTGCAAGATTATCTCCACCTGACTCAATTATCACCAAGTCTGGCTGGAATGTTCTAGTCAAGTCTTTCACCTCCTCCATGTTCAGTGAAAAATCCTATTAAATAAACAGTTAATAGACATAAAACAGATGTTATTAAAAAAATTGCACTTCCAAATTTCCAAGATGGTCGTCTACAGGTCTTTGGGTCAAGAGCTTGACAGCATGATACCATTTTTTCCCCTTATCAAACCAAAATAAATTACTTTATGTGTGAACTGGTTGCGTTTGTTTCTTTTCTGTAATATGGAAAGCTTAGTATCAACTTAAAAACAGGTCAGTTTCTTTTGTTATCATCACTGTACCTCTCTAATGGCAGCATGAGGACAACCTCCTGTCTCCACTGCCCTCATTCTTTCCTCTGGCAATGCCTCATTTTTGACAAGAAATTCCCAATCTTCCCTGAAAATGATATCTTAGTTAAAATATTTCAAAAGCTAATAAAGTAATGATCATTGTGAAAAAAAATGAGAGTTCTACAGTATATCAAGTCTATACTTACCTGGTAAAAATATCATTTGTAACAACACAGACTCCATAAGCATCCCTTAAATGTCTACAAAGAGCAAGGGTCAATGCAGTCTTACCAGACCCAACTGGGCCACCAATACCAACTGTGAATGCACGCTGAAAGATGAAAGATAATTTAATCAATTACCTGAAACTTAGAATAATTCTACTAACTAGTGATTTTTTTAATGTTTCTTAGAATACTAGATATCGAACCTAGCCTCCTGTAACCTCCTCAGTCTCCTGAGGGAAGATATCCACTTTGATGACCTAATATCCAGTCCCAGGGGAGTTTGTACACTCCTAACTGCTTTAAGGTACAAAAATTATTTTCTGAAGAGGCCATGAGGGCTCTAGTTAGAGCATGTGAAACCCCAAAATCTTTGTGTGGCAAAGAGTCTCTTTATTTGGCCCTGAAAGATACCACTTCAAAATGCATGTGACAGCCTTTGTTTATTCTTTCCTTCAGTGCAGGCTTGAAAGATATCAGTTCTGACAAGTGACAATAGCAACACTCCATCCTGAACACCATATGTGAGAAAGCAATATATTATTACCTGTACCCCTAAGCCAAACAGCGACCATCTCCAACCTTTTCACAAAGTCACGCCCGCCCCGCCCCTTCATGGCTGGCAGTAGCTATTGGCAGTTAGGTATTTGGCAGTTATATTTATTAAGACTTTCATAATTACCTCACATTTCACATGGAAAAAATAGAGAATACATCTGGAATAATGCCAATTCAAACTTACTTGTTTCCAGTCAGATCTATTGACTATTTTGTCTCTCTCTGTCCATAAACCAGGATTGGACATAAATTCATGGGTGTGTCCATGTTCATTAGCACCATGGCTGTGTTCATGGCCTCCAGAGTGGTGGTGATGTTCAGGGGATGAACTGACATTTCCAGCTGTTAACACAGAATATACACAAGACACCTCCATTTGGCATGGAAATATGCACGGATATTTGTCTGCAAACATCATCAGTTCCAAGAAGCAAACAGTTTTCCAAGAGCATAGCTCTAGGAAAAGCATGGCTCTAGGAAAACTGTGAGCTTAAAGGAACAGATGTCCAAGGACAAATATCCGAGCACATTTTCACACCACAAGGATATTTGATGGATTATAATGACTGAAATACTATTAACAATGAACAAATCTCTAAAATTGATGTTACCCATTAGTACACCTGCCTGGAGATAAGAGGCACTCTGTCTTGCCCAAGAACACAGTGCAATGTACCTGGCTAGGGTTGGGATCTGGACTGCTTGATATGGAGATATGGAGACAAGTGCACTAACCATAAGGTAAAGGCCACTGGGGTATTAGGCAAAAAATAATATGACAGGAGATATTTAATGATCACCTGAGTATTGATTTTGTCTCAAAACTGACACCTCTAAAAAATTCAGTCCATGCCTACAAAACAGGATCCTGGTACCTCATTGATTTTTTTTTTCAAATCCCCATTCTCGTTATGTGGGAGTCCCGCTGGGAAGGAAGGGCGTTCTGGATGCAGCTGTTCAGTACAGCTCAAGGAAAAATAAATAAATTTAGCGATTATGCAACGGATAAACTCATTTGCAGGTGTTGCATGGCTACATGACCAACTAACCAATGAGAAGTTGCTTGCAGTCAAAATATCTATTGCATGCTGATGGATGTCCACGAGGTGTTAGGTTACAGGGGGTCAAGGATTTGTGATAGCTTATCTACGCGCGCTGATTTCTCCCTTTACCTCAATTTATCGAGATGTTTCGAGTGCATTGTCAGAGTTGTGGTAAAAATTATCTCATATTTATCAAAATTATCACACCTTTTATAAAGCTGCAAGGCTTCTCCTCGTTGTCTCCCATCCTAGTAGCGGTCTGATTATATAATTCAACTTCGCGTGCAGCGCTCGTAATTAACAGGCGTTTCCGTGTTGACAGAGCGTGGACTGGGGCGAGCATGTTTGATGGTTGCTAAGTCCCTTTGCTCATCACATTGATTAATCCTCCATATTGAAAAGCAATTTGGTGTTGTGTTGTTGCCAATTTACCTGTCAGGATAAGCCTTCCAAATGGACGAATATCAGTCAGCAGAAGAAACATCCTTTGTCGTGGATGAGGTGAGCAACATCATCAAAGAGTCTGTCGAGGGCGCCATCGGTGGAAACGCATACCAACATAACAAAGTCAACCAGTGGACTTCCAATGTAGTCGAGCAGTGTTTGAATCAACTAACCAAGCTTGGCAAGCCTTTCAAGTACATCGTGACCTGTGTTATCATGCAAAAGAACGGGGCTGGTCTTCACACCGCAAGCTCTTGCTTTTGGGATAATACTTCAGATGGCAGTTGTACAGTGAGATGGGAAAACAAAACCATGTATTGTATCGTGAGCGTTTTTGGATTAGCGATTTAATATCTAAACAAGCTGATGCTGAACAGTTTTAATCTCTCAAGAACATTGCCATGCAAGGGAATTTTTTGTGTAACATATAGTTTCTTAGATGTTTTAAAGTGACAAAATTGTGTGTGAAGTTCTGAGTTTCATTTTTCATTTATCATGAACATTGCTTTTGGGAGAGAAGGTGAAAGCTAAGTGGCAAACAAACGTAATTACTTTCTTGTGGAAATACCGCGAACCAATGGCATTACTTTGGTTTGTTTTCTCTGTAACTTACAGTCGTTGTACCTGCTCTGTTCTCAGAAATCTCGTGTATAAACCTGTTACAAGAATTCCACAGTTTTTTAAACTGTCTTGAATTATTGTATATTTGTACATTCATTAAAGTTTATGCTATTCTTGAAATTGTTGCTTGTTACCATTACATTCGTTTGAAAAGCTAAATATTATTTCTTTTTTACTTTTGGTCATGGCAACTTAAGATTGTGCTTTTCTGGTTTTAGCTAAGTAATAATAATCTTTTATTAGGAAGCCTTCATTCACTATACAGTGGTTTTCAGAAAGGTCCTAACTAAGATTAA